>ENA-ORUA01002786-ORUA01002786.1-human-gut-metagenome-genome-assembly--contig:-NODE-2786-length-13021-cov-2.564553_pt1 | contig 13021 bp, 6 predicted proteins | sample MGYA00242076_ERZ509201 | MGnify/ENA primary metagenome ERZ509201 (study PRJEB26280, sample SAMEA2338863) | human gut metagenome | biome: human gut; feature: human-associated habitat; material: faeces...
TCTCGCCTTTGCCTGTGTTGTACAGGATTCGGGTTTCGGCTTTCAATATGCCGGTCCCGTGGTTGAGGCCGCAATGATTCAGGCTGCAAAGAGCCTTGGAGCGTCTGCGGTGCAGTAAATTAAAATTATATTATTGAAAATACAGTTTGACCGATTTTTCGGTACATTGAAAGGAAGAACCCTGATGAATTTTTTAAAGGCTATGTTCGGCAACTACAGCAAGCGTGAAGTTAAGCGTGTGCAACCAATCTGTGACAAGGTGCTTGCACTCGAAGATAAATATGCGGCTATGAGCGAAAGTGAACTCAAGAACCAGACAACAATTCTTAAAGAAAGACTTGCCAACGGCGAAACAACAGACGATATTCTCCCCGAAGCATTTGCAACCTGTCGTGAGGCAGGCTGGAGAGTGCTTGGCATGAAGCACTTCCCCGTTCAGATTATCGGCGGTATTGTTCTTCACCAGGGCAGAATCGCCGAGATGAAAACCGGTGAAGGTAAAACCTTGGTTGCTACCCTCCCTGCATACCTCAACGCTCTTACAGGCGAAGGTGTTCACATTGTAACAGTCAACGATTACCTTGCTCGCCGTGACTCAGAGTGGATGGGCAAGCTTTACAGATACCTCGGTCTTTCGGTTGGTCTTATCTGCCACGATCTCGATAATGAGGGCAGAAAAAAGGCTTATGCCGCAGACATTACATACGGAACAAACAACGAACTCGGTTTTGACTACCTCCGTGACAACATGGTAGTTTACAAGGAAAACAAGGTTCAGCGCCCGCACGCATTTGCAATTGTCGATGAGGTTGACTCAATCCTTATCGATGAGGCGAGAACTCCTCTTATTATTTCGGGTAAGGGCGACAAGTCAACAGACCTTTACGCAAAGGCTGACGCTTTTGCAAAAACTCTTAAAGTTCAGCGTTTTGCAGAACTTGACGCAAAAGAGGATATGGAGGAATATTACAAGGAAAACGACATTGATTATGTTGTTGATGAAAAGCAGAAAACAGCAACCCTCACACAGAGCGGTGTTAAGAAAGCCGAAGAATTTTTCGGTATTGAAAACCTTACCGATCCCGATAACCTTACAATTCAGCACCATGTAAATCAGGCTATCAAGGCTAACGGCGTTATGAAGCTTGATGTTGACTATGTTGTTAAGGACGGCGAAGTTATCATCGTTGACGAATTTACAGGTCGTCTTATGTACGGCCGTCGTTTTAACGAAGGTCTTCACCAGGCTATTGAGGCTAAAGAGGGCGTAAAGGTTCAGAGTGAAAGCAAGACTCTTGCTACAATCACATTCCAGAACTACTTCCGTCTTTATAAAAAGCTTTCTGGTATGACAGGTACTGCTCAGACAGAGTCGGAAGAATTCCAGGAAATCTACAAGCTTGATGTTGTTGAAATTCCTACAAACAAGCCTGTTTTAAGAAAAGACCTCCCCGATTCGGTTTATAAGACAGAAAACGGCAAGTTCCACGCTGTTATTGACGCAATTGTTGAGGCTCACGAAAAGGGACAGCCTGTCCTTGTCGGTACAATTTCAATTGAGAAGTCGGAGCTTCTTTCAAAAATGCTCAAAAAGAGAGGCATTAAGCACAATGTCCTCAATGCAAAACAGCATGAAAAAGAGGCTGAAATTGTTGCTCAGGCAGGTAAACTCGGTGCGGTAACAATCGCAACCAACATGGCAGGTCGTGGTACCGATATCATCCTCGGCGGTAACGCAGAGTATATGGCAAAAGCCGCAATGCGTAAGCAGGGCTTTACAGAGGAGCTTATTGAAGAAGCTACAGGTTATGCGGAAACCGATGATGAAGAAATCATCAATGCAAGAAATACATTCAGAGAACTGAATGACAAGTATAAGGAAGAAATTAAGGGCGAGGCTGAAAAGGTAAGAGAGGCCGGAGGTCTTTACATTATGGGTACGGAAAGACACGAGTCACGCCGTATTGATAACCAGCTCCGTGGTCGTGCAGGCCGTCAGGGCGATCCGGGCGTCAGCCGTTTCTTCCTCTCAACCGAGGATGACCTTATGCGTCTGTTCGGCGGTGACAGAATGAAAATGATGATGGAGCGTATGAATGTTGCCGAAGATATGCCTATTGAGAACAAAATGCTCACAAGTATTATCGAGGGCTCACAGGAAAAGGTTGAGCTTCGTAACTTCGGCATTCGTAAGGATGTCCTCCAGTACGACGATGTTATGAACAAACAGCGTGAAATCATCTACGGTCAGCGTGATCAGGTTCTTAACGGTGAGGATCTCCACGAAACAATACTCAAAATGGTTGAGGATACAATCGCAACTTCAATCAAGCAGTATCTCCCCGAAGGTCCTGCAGAGCATTGGAACTTCCAGAGCCTTAAGGATTACTACGCAGGCTGGCTTATAAGAGATGAATCAAAGTACGATTTCAGTCTTGAAGATCTTGAAAATATGGAACCCGAAGAGATTCAGAAGATGCTCGTTGACGATGCTCTTGAAATCTACAAGGAAAACGAAGAACTTCTTCCCGAGGAAACAATCCGTGAGATGGAGCGTGTTTACCTTCTCAAGAATGTTGATACACATTGGATGGATCACATCGACAATATGGATCAGCTCAAGAGCGGTATCAGACTTCGTTCATACGGTCAGCACGATCCTGTTGTTGAGTACAGAGTTGAAGGCTTCGATATGTTTGATGAGATGATTGAAAGCATTCGTGAAGATACTGTCAAGATGATGCTCATTATGCCAAAGCGTGTTTATGAGATTCAGAAAAGACAGGATGCAATTGCAGCGGCAAAGAGAGCAGCTCAGAGGGCTGCCGCAGCGGCAAAGTCTGCATCCGATGATGAAGAAGCTGTTGAACAGTCGGACGCCGTAAAGCAGGCGCTTCACCGTGAGCAGGTTGCTCAGCCTACAGAAACTTCTGCAGACGGTACGGATTCTGTCAACAAGACTATCCGTAAGGGCAAGAAAATCGGCAGAAACGATCCCTGTCCGTGCGGCAGCGGTAAAAAGTACAAGAAGTGCTGCGGCAGAGATCTTTAATATGTTTGCATAAAGCGGTTTGTATAATTGCGATTTAAGTGAATTACATTTTGAGGGGCAGAGAGCAATACTCTGCCCTTTATTTGTGCCGAATTTTCAAGGTGTTCGGTGATTAATTTGATGAGATATAGATATTGATTATAAAAATATATCTGAAAAATTCTGCAAAATGCTGGTTTTGGGGCATTTTAAAAGCAGCAATCGCAAAATAATACATATTTTCGCACGCACAGCATGGAGTAAACCTGCATAAAATTTTTGATATTTTTGAAAAAAGAATTAAAAATCAACAAATTTAGTGCTGAAATTGACTTTTTAACTGCCTGTTAAGGTTGTATAATGGGTATAATTTATCTTAAACACAAAAAATGGCGATAAATAAGTAATAAAATCACATTATGGTCAAAAATATTAAATCGTGCTTGCAGATATGCAAAATAGCCAAAAATATTACCAAAAGTTTGGCTGTATTGCCTCTACAAATATGCAATAAAATATTATATACTTGTATACAAGTAAAAAAGAAGAACAAATTCAAAAAATTGCGTTTCATAATTAGTTGGCAGATATATTGGACTGTCCTATGCAGTTCTGTTTAATTGTACTTTGACTGCCAAAACAAAGTAATCGGCAATGAAGGAGAAGAAAAAATTATGAAATTAAGTAAAAAGCTTTGCATAACCGCAAAGAAAAGCTTTTCTCTTGTGCTTGCACTTACCCTCATGCTTTCGATATGTGCCGTGTCGGGTATGTCGCTTAATGTGTTTGCGGCAACATCTTTGGATCAGAAGATTTACATTAACCTGAACAAGAATAAGGAATGGAATGGTTTTTCTTCTGTTACATGTCGTTTTGCTCAGGATGACGGCACGGTTCTTAAAACAGAAAAGGTAAGCAAAGATCCTTCGTCGGGAGTTTTTGAAGCCACTGCACCATCCGGTGCAACAAAAATTGAGCTTTCTTCCGGGGTTAATTTTACTCTTCCCGATAAGACTGTTGCAAAAGATTTTCGCCGTATCTATCTTTATAACAGCAATAATACCTATAATGAAGCTTATGCATATTCTTGGGTAAACGATACTGACTTCAACGCAGAGTGGCCGGGTGTTGCAATGACTAAGACATCTTCAGACAGCGATTACTACTATGTAGATGTTAAGTCATCCCATAAAAATGTAATCTTCAGCAACAAGGGCGAAACACAAACAAGCGACCTCGGTATTAACGACTCATACAGTGCCGATAATGCTCTTTATGATGCTTCAAAAAGTCAGTGGACTAACCCGTTCATCAAGACCATCGACATTTCGGGTGCTTCGGGTGACACAGAATTTTATCTTACGACTGACGGCTCGTTCAAAGAAAGTAAATACCTTTCTGTTGAAGCTCCCGACAAACAGTCAAAGGCAACATATAAAAAAGTTTATGTTTCAAACGATGACTGGAAGTCGCTTACAAAGGTTTATGCAACTTTTGACTACAACGATGCCTATGAAGGAACAGTTGAGCTTACAAAAGACACCAAAGACACCAAGGTAAGCGGTTCTGTGGTGTTCAAAGGTGAAATTCCGGCGGGTGCGCTTTTAAGATTCCATCCGAACGAACATAACCTCAACGGTGCATCTTCTGCAACATCATATCCGACAGATTCGGGATATGATGGTTCGGGCTACATAGATAACTCGGCTATATATCTTAAGACAGCCAGAGGCGAAGGCTGGACAAAATTCTCGGAAATAGACAATGTAAACTATGGTGCTGTCGTTGAAAATTCATTCTCAGATGATCCTGACATCGTAGGCGTTGACGCAACATACTTTGACTACTGGTCGGATATGGAGCAGGAGAAAGGGTATCTTCAGTGTCAGGGCAGTGACAATATGTATAACCATTGGTATCAGTTTGATAACTTCAACAAGTACATAAGCGACATTGCTTTAGATCATCAATCGGACTGGAAGTATCCTCTCTACTTCGGTAATATGTATAAGGGTGGAGGACACTACGAAACATTTAAGACCCACGCAGGAGGACTTACAAACATCAACGATTATAATGATAACTATTACTATGCAGTAAACAACTCCAACGGTATGGCATGGGGCGACGGTAATTATAACCAGTCCTTACAGGGTCTTATGTACAACACGCTTGACAGTAAGGGCAATCTTCAGGTTGCAAATGGTGTCAAGGCTCCTTACTTTGATGCTGAGGCACTTTCAACCGCTAAATATAATGATGCAAAAGTTAATGATGCAAAAGTTGCCAATGTTTATAAGTCATCTTTCCCGTTCCGTGCAACTACTGACAGTGATGGTGTTACTACTTATGAATTCACTTCAAAAAATGCAACCGATAACATCTACTTTACATGGAACGGCCTCACACCTACAAAAATTAACTACGGTGCGGGCGAACAATTTGGTGTACATGATGAGTTGTCAAAATTCGCCGGTGGACAAGACGGTTATGGTGTTTTCCCATTCAACAATACTCAGAACACATCAGCGGGCAAGGGTACTAACTGTAACCTTAACTATGGCTTTGGTGTCAGACTTGATATAGACTTCAGAGTTCCGAAGAACGGTTTACTTGCAGACGACAAACCTGCAACCTTTAACTTCAGCGGTGACGATGACCTTTGGGTTTATATCGGTGAAGATTCAACAGGTGCTAACGCAGAACTTGCTCTCGACCTCGGTGGTGACCATAAAGAGGCAAAAGGTTCAATTAACTTTAATACAATGAAAGCAACAGCTGACGATGTATTTGCCGACTACTCATCTTCATCATCGTCGACAACAGTTACAGTTCCGAGTGATGAGTTTTGGGTTAAGACAAATAATAAATACTTCTGTCTGAATGTTTGGGAGGATACAAGTGTTGGTGTAGATAATAATGGTAAACGTTATGTAGAACCTTATGACAAATCAGACGGTTTTTACAAATTCAAAAAGGCAGACCTTGGCAAAAATACAAAAGCTAACTTCTGTAAGTGGCAGAATATAACTGACGGCAATCTTACACCAGATGCCCCCCTTACGCTTTCAGACCTTTACGGTGGAATGTGGAACGATAACGGCACTCCGTATACCGGAGACGCTGTGTTACATCATACAAATCTTGGCATCGTTACAAAGACAATCAACAATGGTGTTCAGCTTGATCCTAACAAGACATACCATATGGTAGTATTCTATATGGAGCGTGGTGAGGCTGAGTCTAACTTCTCAGTAAACTTCACAATGACACCTGCCAACAATGACCTCAAGGTTACAAAGGCACTTGATACAGGCGATGTTGTTTCTGAAATTTCAGATGACCTCAAAGCTAATGAAACTTTTGATTATACAATCAAAGAGAACGGCAAAGATACCTCCGGTAAAGGCTACAAGCTTACAAAATCAGACGAAAGCACAAGCAATGAAACTCTTTCAAACAGCGGTTTCACACTTAAAGATAATTATATAGCTGACTTTGACAACTCATTCAAGACCGGCAACGATATGAAGGTTAACGAGTCAACAAACAGCAGTAAGCTTACATACACAACAAACTGGGAGCTTGTTAACAACAGAGTCGGTTCAACAATCAAAAGCGGTTCAACTACGAACTCGGAATTCAAGCTTGTAGATGACAAGGATGACAGTGCTTATGCACAGCTCCAGCTCAACTATACCAACAAGATAGTGACAGCACCTCTTGAAATTTCAAAGAATGTTGTTGATGAAGACGGTAAAACCGATTACGATACAAATCAGCAGTTTACATTTGCAATTGCTCTCGACTTTGACGGCGACGATTCAACCTATGATTACAAGACCTATCCTCTTGAATATCAGCTCAAAGAGAAGGGCGCAAGTGGTTATTCAAACACAGCTTACCGTACACCCTTGGACGGTTCGTTCACAATCAAAAAGGGCGAAAGCATTAAGCTTCTCAATATTCCTGTAGGTGCAACCTATAAGATTACAGAGAAAAATGTTATAGGTTATGTTCCTTATAAAGTAGGCAATCAGGACTTCAACGGTACATTCGTCGGTACTCTCGCCGAAGCAGAAAATGCGCTTAACTTTATCAATAAGGTTAATCCTACAAACATTGCCATTTCGGTAAATAAAACTCTTGACGGTCAGGCTTACAGCGGCAGCAAGTTCGTCTATACATTGACAGGTCTTGAATCAATGGATACAACAAAACCTGATGCCGACGGCAAACCTATCAAGACAAACAGCGCAAAAACAATTTCCACGAATTTGGAAACACCTGACGCAAGCGGTAAGGTTGAATTCAAAGACCTCAAATTAGTCCCGGCGGGTGTTTACAGATTTAAGATTACCGAGGCTCTTGCCGAGGGTGAAAATGCATCCGATTATAAAATGGATACAAACACCTGGCTTGCCGAGATTGAATTGCTTGAAAGCGGTGAAGTAACGGAGGCTAAGTACATTAAGGTTAAGAGCTCAGATATTGAAGGCAAAACCGATGCTCAGCTTGCAACTTACTTCAACAATTCTTCTCCTGTTGAAAAAGCCGTGTTTGAAAATGAAACCACACACGGAAGTGCAACAGTAAACAAGAAGAATCAGACAGGCGGTAATGTAAGTGATACGGAATTTGCGGTGATGAAGGTGTCCGGTGAGGGTATCTTTACTGCAGATGATATCAATACAATCATTAATGATGCCTCAATGAAAACTCATATGGTTTCTAAAAAGACAGACAGCAACGGTCAGGCTGTGTTTGACAATCTGACAATCTTCAAGGACGGTCAGGGCGAGTTTACAAAAACAAACGGTAAAGTTGTATGGAACGAAAGTTCCGACAATTATATAACAGGTACTTCAACATATCAAACATACTGTCTGTTTGAGTACAAACCGTCAGAGGGTTACACCCCGAACTACACACTTTCCTACTTCACACTTCCTGTTGAGGGTAAGTACGATGTTACATATAATTATGTTGACGGTGCAATAACAATGCCTAAGGCAAGCGGTGACGGTATGAACGGCTATGTTGTTCTCGGTTTGTCGGTTGCAGGTCTTGCGGTGACAATGTTCACGGGTTACGCAATCTATTACGGAAAAGCTCGTAAAAAATGCAGAGCAAGACGCAGAAAGTAACCCAATATGATTTAACTTGTTAGAACAGGTGATTTTTTAATCATATGTTTCTTTCATAGAAAACCTCTTTGACTGCTACGGACACCGTTGTTAGCCGGTGTCTGCCATGCAGCCACCCCAACCCGTTTAACCATTCGGTTAGAATAGAATTACATATATTAAATTAAACACAAAGGAGAAAGTAAAAATGAAAACTACAAAGAAAATCTTTGCAGCTGTTCTTGCAGTAATGATGATCGCTCTCATGATTCCATTCTCAGCAAGTGCAGTAGAGAGCTATTCAGCTAAGTACAAACTTGCAGTTAATGAAACTGACACTGACAAAGTCGGTAATTACACATTCAGCTTCTTCAAGATTGCAGACCTCAACCTTACAACAGGTGAGTACTCATGTACTATCACCGACAAAGCACTTGAGGATGCTGTAAAGGGCACATACTCAGATGCAAAGTCACAGCAAATCATCACGGCTTGTGATAACCTCTACAAGACAGACAAAGCTGCATTCGGTACAGCTGCTACAACAATCAGCTTTTCTTCAACAGTTACAGAGGCTACTGCAACAGTAACAGACCCAGGTCTTTACTATGTATATTGTACTTCTAAGCCCGCTAAGGTAACAGGTGTTCAGAGCTCACTTGCTTCACTTCCTTACTTTGATGGTAAAAATTATGTTTCTGTTGACCAGACAGAGTACAACCTTGCTGAAAAGGTTTCAACAAGCTCAGTATCAGTTGACAAGACAGCTGACAAGACATATGTAGGCGACAACAATAAGACTGTAACCTACACACTTACAGCTTCAACAGCAGGTTCAATCGACAACCAGCTCAAAAAGTATGCAATCGTTGATACAATGGATGAAGGTCTTACATTCAACGAGAATTCAGTTGTAGTTAAGTACGACGGCGCAGTTGATGCTCTTACTTTGGGTACAGATTACTCTATTGAAAAGAACTATACTTACACAGGCAAGAACGGTGAGGCAACTGCTACATTCGCAGTTGTATTCGAATCTGCTACACTTGAATCAGAGGAATTCTATAATGCTAAAACAGTTGTTGTTACATACACAGCTGATTTAAACGAAAAAGCTAAGCTCAACACACCTATCACCAACACAGACGGTCTTGTTTACGGCAACGATTCTGATACAAACTTTGAACCCGGTAAAAATTCACCTGATGTATTTACATACGGCATGAAGGTTGTTAAGGTTAACGGCAATGACAAAACTCAGAAGCTTGCTGACGCTGAATTCCAGATATTCACAGACCCAGAAGCTAAAACACCTCTTACAGTTGACGGCAAGAAAGTAGTTGCTAAGACAGACGCTACCGGTGAGGCTACATTTGTTCTCGAAGGCACAACAACAACATTCAAGTTTGATGCTACACAGACATACTATGCAAAAGAGATAGCAGCTCCTACAGGCTACAACCTCAACAGCTCAGTATTTACAGTAAGCATTGACAAGAGCAAGGAGTATACATTTGTAGGTAACATTGCAGACGGTGACAATGTTGCTGTTGCTAACTACCCTGTAACTGTTCCTAAGACAGGTGGTATGGGTACAATGATGTTCTATGTTGGCGGTGCAGCACTTATCGCTTGTGCAGGCGTTCTTCTCTTTGTTCTTAAGAGAAAGAAAGCAGCTAAATAATTAATCGAATATCTTTATCTTAAAATCTGTGATATGATATATGTAATTTTCAGGGGATGCGGCAACGCATCCCCGTTCTATTTTGGCTTTATTTAATGAATAATGAATAATTAAGGTGGCGGTGTTCCACACCGCATTTGTATATGCTAAAACCGCCTCCACCCGTCGCCAACGGTGCAAATTATATGTTAAATCAAATTTTATAAATATTGCAAACCACCACAATGTTACGCTCGGGCGGAATATGTTTTGGCATTGCACAAACTATCTTCACGAACTGGGACTGCGGCACGCAGTTGCGATAAATAGTAAAATATAGTATAATAACAACGGAACAAAAACACGCAGAAAAGGAAAATTTTATGAAACGAAAGCTGTCAATTTTACTAATAGCTTTAATATTTGTTGCGGGAATCGGCATAATGAGCTATCCGCTTGTCAGCTCCGCAATTAATAACTATGTCAGTCGAAGCATGGTTAAGGAGTACACCAACAGAGTTGCTCAGATGCCGAGTGAGAAAACTCAAAAAATGTTTGAAGAGGCTGCTAAGTACAATAACAGCCTTTCAAATAATATGATAATTACCGACCCATTCGACGAAAAGGCTTTTCAGAAAATCGGTGCAAATTATGAGAAAACTCTCAATATTGATGATAACGGTCTTATCGGCTATATTGATGTGCCGAAAATCAATGTTTATCTGCCGATTTATCACGGCACAAGCGAAGAGATTCTTTCTAAAGGTGCAGGGCATCTTCAAAACACTTCCCTGCCTGTCGGCGGGGCAAGCACACATTCCGTAATTTCTGCCCCTTCGGGTTTTCCGGGAGAAACTTTCTTTGATTACCTCACCGATATGAAGGTCGGCGATGAATTCTATGTTCATATCCTCGACAGAACGCTGAAATATGAGGTTGATCAAATCGAAGTTGTTCTCCCCTCGGAAATCAATTCCTTGCGAATTGTTGACGGCGAAGACCTTGTAACGCTCCTCACCTGTACCCCATACGGCATTAATACTCACAGACTTCTCGTGCGTGGCAAGCGTGTCGATTATGACGATACAAAGTATATTGAAACGGGCGAGTCGCTTGCAAAATTTGACAACGGTTACATATTTTTTCTCGGTTACAAAATCCCTTATGCAGTCGCAATCGGCATAATTGTCGGCTTTGTTGCACTTGTTGTGTTTGTGGTTGTATTTCTGCTCAAGCGTAAAAAGAAGAAGTCAAACGGTGCAAAACGGCTGAGAGATGACTCGGCTGACGAAAATCAGAATAATTCGGGCGGTGATTCCGATGATTAAAAAAATACTTACGGGTGTGGCAATAGCAATGCTCGTTGTCGGAATAGGTCTTGTCGCATTCCCCACTATATCAAATTTTATCGGAACACAGATTTCAAACGGTGAGGCTGACGGCTTTGATACCCGTGTTGAAGAAGCTGAGGACGGCTCTTTTGAACAGGCGGTCAAGGACGGCAAGGTTGACGAAGAGGGTTACAAAATTGATAGGGACGGCAAGCGTACTTCCAAACAGCCCGTTGTTTTCAAGGCTGACCTCGACAGACTTTTCAATGACAGCGTTGCCTACAACAAAAAACTTGAAACGAACCAGTATGAAATGCTCCGCAACGATACCTATTCACAGGCTGCTGTCAATCTTGAGGATTACGGCATAACCGACGGCATTTACGGCTATGTTACTGCCGAAACAATAAATATGCGTCTGCCGATTTACCTCGGTGCGAACAGCTCAAATATGAGCTACGGTGCGGCACATATGAGTGCAACCTCATTGCCGATCGGCGGTAAGAATACAAACGCAGTCCTTGCAGGTCACACGGGATACATCGGTCGAATATTCTTTGACAACCTCCGCAACCTCAAAATCGGTGACAGGGTTTCAATCACAAATTATTGGGATACACTCAATTACAAGGTCGTTGAAACCAAAGTCAATAAGCCGAACGAATCAGGCGACTGCTATTTGCAGAAGGACAGAGATTTGCTCACGATGTTTACCTGCATAAGTGACGGCAACGGCGGTTTTGACCGTTACTATGTAATATGTGAGCGTGCGTCATAATTTACAGCAGACTGCATTACGGTGCAGATGCAACTGTTTTGCAGAAATATGTTGTCGGTTCGGACAGATAAACAATAAAAACGGAGGATAAACAATGAAAAATATAATTAAAAAAATATCTGCAATCGCAATGTGCGGTGTGCTTACCGTCGGTTCGGTTCTTATGACAGGTGCGGTAAGCGAGGATGAAAATCACAAGGACTTTGAAGTTACAAGTACAACGCAGAAAATCTCAAACAATCAGATTTTTGTGACAACAACGGGATACACTGAAAATACCGATAAAAATTTCGGTGCAAAGTTCCAAACAATCGAAGAAAAGGATTACGATATATGGTTTAAGGATTGTATCAACGCACCGAGATTTTTAAATCTTCCAAAGGGCGAAAAATTCGTAAAATATATGATGACGCAGGGGCACGGTTATTTCGGTAATGTTCAGACATTCTATAAGTTTGACAAAACAGGCGGTGAATATGTCAAGGTGAAAATTAAGCTTTCCGATTTTTCCCGTCTGTTCAATGAAAACGGAACAATGACTGCTGAGCTCAGCGACGGTTCTTACAAGGATTTTGATTTTACATACGAAGATTTCGGAACTGACAGCATCGGTGCTAATTGCTATGCGGGATCCGGCGCATATGCGACAAGCGGAGGTGCGGTAACCTCCTTTGCTCCCGATAAGGACGGCTATGCTGAAATATATATTTCAAGACAGCTTGGCGTAGATACAAAAGTAATGTCATACCGCTATTGCAGACTTAAAGACGGAGCTCATTGCGATTACGGAAGAATCGGAGATACTCTGGTCGGTTTAACTTGCGGTGATACGGATTTAAACGGATACATTTCTGTTACTGATGCAACGCTTGTTCAAAAATATGTTGTAGGTATTGAGGACTTTGACAAGCTTCAGCTCTTTAACAGCGATGTAAACGATGACGGTGAAATCAGTGTTGTTGACGCAACCTTGATTCAGAAGTATATTGTAGGGTTGAGTTAAATAAAAATTTCATGTAAAAGCAAACTGACGAAGTAATGGTACAATCTTTTTGATAAGACAGATTATATATATGTCGCCAATTACACACA
>ENA-ORUA01002793-ORUA01002793.1-human-gut-metagenome-genome-assembly--contig:-NODE-2793-length-13007-cov-2.892295_pt1 | contig 13007 bp, 7 predicted proteins | sample MGYA00242076_ERZ509201 | MGnify/ENA primary metagenome ERZ509201 (study PRJEB26280, sample SAMEA2338863) | human gut metagenome | biome: human gut; feature: human-associated habitat; material: faeces...
ATCCATTGTACCATAGAATACGTAAGATGCATATGAATACGCCTCATCTCCAGCCTTTACATAACTGATATATTCAGAATTTGTTTCAGGTTCATACTCCTTTACACTCATTTCGCACTTATCAATCACAAGACTACGGTAATATACCTTAAGATACTCTTCAGCCTCCTTCTGTGTCTGCTCCGAAACCTCTGCCCTGTTATTATCCTTAACCTTGAAAATCACTGGTTTAATAAGCACTATAATAACAATGACTGCAAGCAGAAATACTGCAAATGCAATAGCAAGAGTCACCCTTTTCTTAACAACATTTTTATCATCCATAAATCTCGCCCTCCTTTTTCAATGTCTCTTATTAAAAATGTGCTTCTTTATTTACCACAATTATATAACACGAAACTTACATCCAGCTTACATTCACATATAATATACATTTGTACTTGCCAATCTCATGATAATCTGCTAAACTACACAGGCTGTGTTATGACACAGTAACAAATCGTGTGTTCGAGACCTTCCACACGCAAAACAAAACTAAAAGAGATAATTGAATATGAAGAAAAAAGGAATGAGTGTGAAATTCATCACACAAGCCGCTGTAATTGCAGCAATCTATGTAGTACTTGTAGTAATCTTTAACTACATCAGTTTTGGACCAGTCCAGTTTCGAATCGCAGAGGCACTTACAATACTGCCTTACTTTACACCTGCAGCAATCCCTGGATTATTTGTTGGCTGTATAATTGCTAACATCCTTGGTGGCGCAATTGTATGGGATGTAGTATTTGGAAGCATTGCAACACTTATCGGCGCAATCGGAACATACCTGTTAAGAAAGCATAAGTGGCTTGCACCAGTTCCACCAATTGTTGCTAACACAATCATTGTACCATTCGTACTTAAGTTTGCTTACGGCTCAGAGGGCATGTTTGCAATGTTCTTCGTTACAGTTGGCGCTGGCGAGATAATCGTATGCGGAATCATCGGCATGATACTTTTATATGCACTTACACCAGTAAGACATGTAATCTTCGGTGATGCAGAGTAATTCACACAACACATAAAACACAAGGCAGAAGAACTACCTGAGAAATTCAGGTAAATCTTCTGCCTTTTTCAATATCCTTATTCACCCTTTCACCATATACTCACATTTCCCATCACAGCCGCAATCACAATCACCGCAGCCATAAGAAGCACAGACACAACCCTTCCGCGCACCTCAGAAAAACGGCTGCACAGTACATATGTAACTGCAAATGTAATGAGCATTGCAATCAGCCTTACAATCAGTCGGATTATCATAAATGTTCCAACAGTAATATAAAACCCGCAATCCCTCATAAATGTGAGACTCATAAGCGGTGCGTCCGTGTACGGCATGCCATAATAGCTTCGCAAATGTATCATATCAATTCCATACACAAGAACATACAGGACTATGCACAACACTAAAGATGCCACAATCCGCTTAACCTTAACAGTGTTCTTTCCGCTTGCAGCATTGACAATATATTTAGTTCCTGTGCTTGTCTCAATTCCGATATTCTCAGAAACAATAAGCACAACAGACACAAGCAGAGCCATAAGAAGAACAGTCTCTCTTGCCTTTCCGTACTTGCCAAATATCTCCTCATATCCCCTGTCTGACATCATGTAACCATCAATACCAGTCTCTTCCTTAAGATTCTCAAGATATTCCTGCTTCTGCTCAAATTCCCTCACCGCAGCATAACGCGACGCATATATAGACACAGTCGAATTAATCTGCGATAACTCGTCAATTCCAATCTCACCATTCTCATACTGTTCAGAAGCTTCCATACTTTTCTGGACAGCCTGCATATAATCAGCTCTGCGCTCATCAATCAGGGCGGATATCTGCGAATAATCAGCACCGCCCTTTTCAAGATATATCCTGTCACGCTCTCTGGAGTTGTCCGAGAAAGCCATCTTTCCATAACTGATAAAATACATAACAACCAGCAGAAGCACCACAATAACCGTAAATCCCCTGCTTGTCACAAGCAGCTTGTGAAGCTCCTTGAATACAACAGGCACATTTGCAAAAATATGCTGATATCCGGCATACAGCTTATCAGTAAGCCGTGTCAGCACATTTTTACCCTGACTCGGACGCATAAACACAGTTCCCACTACCGCAACTGCCACGGACACAACAAGAATCACCATAAGCGCCCAGAACATAATAGCCGACTCAGATATGACAAAGCTTCCCCTTCCGCGGTTCGCATATGTGCTGATGACCGCGTTGACCTTCATAAGACGCACAATATTAATCTGTTTAAATGCACTGTAGATGCTGTGAAGTCCTATCCTGTAATACATAAGCACTTCCAGCCCCACAACTACTCCAGTCAGAATAAGCGCATGATTTCGCTTCCTGTTGACAACGAATACAGTCCATAATGCCACGCTAAGAACCACTACCGCCAGCGCACTGTATACATAATTGTATAGCACGAACCCAATCTGGCTCATCGGCATAGCAAATCTTTCAAATGCCTGTATAGACTGAACCGGCGCATTGAGCGCACCTGCTCCGCCGTATAACAGCAGCGCTGCTGCAAATGTTGTAAAATACAGACCCGCTGTTATAACCACGCCAGAGCCTGCGATAATAAACAGTCTGTGTAACGCAAGCCGAAGCCTTCCGCTTCCTGCCGAATGTACAATCCCCCACATTCCATTATCACGCTCACCCGACAGACCATATATTATGAAAACCATCATAATCAGCGCGAAGTAAAATGTGTAATAATAATTCACAAAACTGCCTGCTGCTTTATTATTAACAAGATAAAGCGATACATCAGCTACTTTTTCAAAATCCTTGCCAGTCTTTACAATATTATTATATGTAAAGCTGTTCTTATCTGAAAATATAGAGAAAGTCATAAGCTGCTGTGCATTAGTCTGAATCTGCTTCATGTCTTCAGGATACTTCTTTATATATTCCAACTGGCTTTCTATATCCCTTAATACCGTCAGAAACAGAAGCTGCTCACTCTCAGACAGTGCCTTATATTTCCCCAAAACTTCGGTCTCCGCACCAGCCTGTACCTCGGATTCCGCCACAGTCCCCTGCTTATCAGCCTTCCTGTAACTTAATATCCTCTTTATATCCGAATCCACCGCATTTATCGCAACCTCAATATCATAATTGCCATAGTAATCAACACACCACTGCCGCTGCGCGGTTTCAAACCTTAATTCCTTAATCCCTGCGCCCTTTGTCTGCTGATACACATACAACGATACATTAATAATAAGTAATGCGATAAAGCCAATGACAACTTTCCTGTTAATCAGTCTCCTAAACTCGTTCATATTCCGCCCCTCACTGTGTAAGCCCACTTCAAAATCACTTAACAGGAACTATCTCCACACTGCTGCTAATATTGCTCTTATCAATATACGACAGCTTATTAGAGTAGCCTATGAACAGGTACTTGTCGTCGCCGTAGTACAGATTACTCATTTTCCTTCTGTCGAGTTCTATAGTATTGACAAGTGTTCCGTCTGGATTGAGTACAAATATTTTTTCATCAATAAAATTAGTAATCTGGGTTGCACTTCCTGCACCACCGTTACACATATATATGTACTTTCCATCATATGACAAGGCTGCCATTACTATTGAATCATCAGCCTTATACAACAGTTTGCCATCATTTTCATTAAGCTTTCTTGAATAAAGCCCCTTATCTATCACGAAATAGTACAGAATTCCATTGTCTGTATCAACATAATAATCAGATATATTCTTATCAGATACCAGTTCTGCGCTGCCTGTGGCATAATCATAACAATAAAGCTTGTAATTAACGTCTGCCGTTAATGTTTCTTTATCAATTGAATTATGATTTATCAGGAAAAACAGCTTATCACCGAAGCTTCTTGCCTCGTTAATAGCGTTATTTGCTCCCTCATATGAGAACACTTCACTTGTCTTTCCATTTGCAAGTTCTGCCTTTACAATCACTACTTTATCAGTATCTTTGCTCTCAACTGCCCCCATGTGTCCAATTCTGTCATATGCATATACACAATCATCATGGAATACTAAAGACACTGTTCCATCATCACTGGCAAACAGATCTGCAACATCCTCTCTGCTGCTTCCATCTTTCGCAATTCTTTCTAACTTAGCCATACCGCCTTCCACTTTAACAACATATAGACTTCCCTTATAGTAATGAAGCGGAGAATTGTCGTAACTGCTGTCTAATACTGCATTACAATCTGATGAATTATGCTTACATTCAGCTTTGGCACACACTGGAATAATCTTATGTGTACTGTCATCAAGATACATAAGCATTGTAGTCGAATCAGTATCACTCCAGTCCAGATAATAATATCCCGACTCCGCTTTAGCCACACGATGTCCGTCAGTTCTCCAGCTGCTCATCTCGTCTGACTCTGTTGCATTGCCGACATTAATTGTTTTGTCTGATTTCCCTCTTCTCATCCCCAGAACTACTGCCACCACGATTCCAACAACTACAACTGCTGCAATAATACCTATAATAACCTTTTTCTTACCCTTCATATGAGACACCACCCTTCTTCAATTCATAACTATAATTATATCACTTTTAGTTATCTATTAAAAGACATATTGAACGAAATAACATAAATACTGCTTAAAATGCATCATTTTGATTAATTATCCTGTAATCTCACCACACAGACTATTACCCTAAGCGGTGGGTACTCTTACCGCTTTCCAAAGTTACCCGGTAAACCTACTATTTCATCAATTTTCACAATCTGGTAGGTCTTTTTTACATTGTAAGTTGGATTATGATGCTTCTTTCCATCTTAAATGCCTACTAAATCTGTCACATCTCACACTTTAGTAGGTCTTTTTCTGATATATCTGTAATATTAGTCGCATCTCGTCAGCTAAAAAGCCTACTATTCTCGCATAAATCACAACTTTAGTAGGCAATTTTCTTTAGCCACTTTAATTCCCATCAAAATTTCTTTTCAAAAGACCTACTATTTCATCTCATTTAGCAACATTAGTAGGCTTTTTACCAACTACTCAAGCAATTTCCTGTCAGAACACTTAACTTATACATTATTTGCCTCTCCACAAATAATAAATTCTTTCCTTTCATCAATAAATTTAGAGTATATTAATTAACTTCCGCCTTTTTAAACTCATAATTTCCCAGAATATCCTTTTTATCTATATATACAAGTTCTCCTCCCGTTTTTGCAAAAAACATATATCTGTCATCTCCAAAATATGCTGTTCCTGAATTCTTGTCGAGTGCAATTGTATTAACAACCGTTCCATCAGTTTTCAGAACGAATATTTTTCTTTCTATCTTCCTGCTGTAATCAGTCGCACTTCCAGCCCCACCATTAGACATGTATAGATAATTTCCATCATATGACATTGTGGCACGTACTATTGTTTCATCTACTTTATACAGCAATGTTGACTCTGTATCGTTAAGTTTTCTTGAATACAGACCTTTTCCAATTACAAAATAGAACAATATCCCATTATCTTCATCTACATAATAATCCGATATATTCTTATCTGAAATCATACTTGCCTCTCCTGTATTATAATCATAACAATACAGCAGAAATGATTCATTAATCTCATGTTTATCTCTGTCTAACGAATAAGTGAATATCTTAAAAAATAATTTATCCCCAAAACTTCTTGCTCCTGATATAGCAGCATTTTTGCCTTCATATGAAAATGCTTCTTCTGATTGTCCAGTCTTTAAATCTATCTTTTTAATAACTTCTTTTCCGACTTCATCACTTGCTGTATGTCCCAGATGATCATAAGCATATATGCAGTCACCATGAAAAACCATTGATATTGATGTAACACCATCATTAGCAAACAATTCTGCCACATCTTCCCTCTTGCTTCCATCTTTCTGTATTCTTACAACCTTCGCCATACCTGCATCAACTCTTACCATATATATGTATCCTTTATAATAATAGACAGGTGTCGAAAGATAATCCATTGAATAAAATGCATTACAATCAGAGCTGTCATGTGTACAATCAGGCTTTGCACATACAGCTATAGACTTCTTTGCAGTATCATCAAAATATCTCAAAGTAGTTCCATCAATATCATATGTGAGATAATAATAACCATCCTCTGATTTGGCAATTCCGTGAATATCCGGATTCCAATAGCTCTGTTCATCTGTTTCTTCGCTGCTCTTGCCTAAGTTTATTGACTTTTCCTTCTTTCCCCTCACCATTACCAAAGCAACGGATAATGCAGCCACACAGATTACAGCCACAATAATTATCATAAATAATTTCTTTTTTGACATAAAAAGCACCTCCCCCAATTTATGATCATAATTATAGTACTTTTAATTATATATTAAAAAACATATTGAACGAAATAACATAAATACTGCTTAAAATGCATTATTTTGATTAATTATCCTGTCATCTCACCACACAGCCTATTACCCTAAGCGGTGGGTACTCTTACCGCTTTCCAAAGTTACCCGATAAACCTACTATTTCACCAATTTCCACAATCTGGTAGGTCTTTTTCTGATACGTCTGTACTATTAGTCGCATCTTGTCAGCCAAAAAACCTACTATTCTCGCATAAATCACAACTTTAGTAGGCAATTTTCTTTAGCAACCTTAATTCCCATCAAAATTTCTTCTCAAAAGACCTACTATTTCATCTCATTTAGCAGCATTAGTAGGCTTTTTACCAACTTATGCACTGGTTTCATATGCTATTTGACACTGCCAAAATGCGAAAAGCATTTCAAAAAAGCTTTTATTTTCAACTACAAGTTTCTCTCAAACAACACATAATTGTCTGCTGTTCCAGTCTGAATCTTATAATAACAAGTCTCCTCTGTTCCATCATCATATATAACTTCTGCCTCTATAAGTATGGCGTTAAGCATGTCATTTCTTTCCTTGCGTACCGTATCTGGTGATTGTTTATTCATATACCATGAGTATGTACTTGTTGGAAATTCCATATACAATATTAAATCCAGTTCTTCCTGCTCTGCTCCCGATATCTTTTTACTTTGCGTCTTAATAACATTTTTATCAAGGAATTCCTTAAGCTGCACCTCTCTCTTTTCAAACTGCACACGTGCATTATACGCAGTGTATTCTATAAACTTTACAGACTCTTTATCATACAGCACTGGCCACGAAAATCCCATTATATAAAGATATGATGTATCTGTGTCATGTACATCCTGTTCTACAGACCTGCTGTTTATTTTGAATTCACCCACTTGTGCCCAGTCTCCATATGTATCTTCTTTTTCGGGATACTCCACCTCCTGTCTGGCTAAACGGCTGCTGTCACTTGCTGTCTTGTCACTCTCCTGTACTTCTTTATTCTTACATCCAGCTGATACACAGCCACATATAATCATTATCATTATTACAAACTGTTTAATTCTCATACATTCCCCTCACATAATAATACATAATATAGCAGTATTAATAACTATAATCAGAGGTATTCCTTTCCCCGAATTCTTTTTAAAAATGTGCCTTGAAGCGAATACTGTTTCAAGTCCAACCGCTACTGCGAATAGTATCTCCTCTACCATGAGAATAAGCATATACTGGCTTATCGTTATATTCCTGAATACCTTTGCTGTATTCATATAAGTAAGGCTTATAAGCGGTGCATTAATATATGGCATACCATATGCCTTATACATTATTATCATTTCGATTATATACAGTAAAAATGCACTTGCCCCCACCAATATGCAGACAGCAGCAGCCTTAACTGTATTTTCCCATCTTCTTCCTCTCTTAGACGAGCCAATAAGCATATTCATTCCGTTCTTATATTCCACTGAGCTTTCAGTCTCTGCAATAAGAACAACTCCAAATCCAAGTATAATATATATAAGCAGTTTTCTCGTTGCTCCTTTACTGCCAAATATCTGGTCGTATCCCCGTTGTGACATAACATACGCATCTATTCCGTACTGCTCTTTTATCTGTGAAACATATTCAATCTGCTGCATATATTCGCTCATGTTATCAAGCAGTCTCGTAGCATCCATGAGGTTGTACACATATCTGCTTACATCATCCTCACTAAGTTCTCCCCACTCATACTGTTCTCTTGCAGCATCCAGCTTTGCCTGTGCCGCATAAACATCATTTTGTCTCTGCTCTATAAGGCTGGTAAATCCACTGTAATCCCTGCCACCATACTGCTGATAATATTCATCACGCTTCTTTTCATCTTCAGAATATGCTATTTTCTGGTTATTACATATAAATATTGTTATAAACACAACAACACATATTACAATCCAGCCTCTTGCTGTTATTAAAAATTTGTACATTTCTTTCCAGAAATGCGGAAGTCTGGACAAAATCCTTTGAATTCCATGTCCGATTTTTTCAATCATTTTTCCTATAAAGCCAGCGCTTCTTCCCGGACGTATAACCATTCCAAGTAACGTAAGAAATATTGCTAATATCACAGCTATAATAATACACACCATGCACAGCACATTTACCATGCTCACAGGAACACCTGCTATCATGATATTATCATACTTCCTGAGTATATTGCTTACATCCATCACATTTATTATATTAATCTTCTTGAAAATTCTTAATCTGCCCTGCATTGATATATTCTGGTATGCAAATGCTTCCGCTCCGGCAATTATACCCACCAGCACAATTGAACTGATTCTTTTCCTGCATAATGCAAATACGAGTGATATAACAAGCACTATTGCAATAACTATCAAAGATATAATCATATATCTTATAAAAAGATATGTCATTACGCTTATCGGATAAGTGAAATTATTATACCCTGTCAGACACTGTACAGGTGCTGTAAGAGAACACCAGCCACCATACACCACAAGCATAGAGACAAGACCGCATAACTGCATAATCAGTGATACAAATAAAGCACCCAATCCGACTGCAGCAGTGTCCTTAACTGCTATTCTCATTCTTCCATTGACAGCAGTATAGATAATCTGCCACATTCCATTATCCCTGTATTCGTAAATGTTATAAATAATATATATCATCAACGCAAGAACAACATAGATAGAAATATCATTCTTCAGAAACTGCTCAACTGCCCTACTGTTTAATTCCCTAACCTGTACATTTTCAATCCTTTTATAATCATTTTCCGTTTTATTGATATTGGCTATTGATTCTGATGTACCGAACACACTGAATTTTTTCATATTCGAGGCATTTGTAATAACTGCTTTAACACTTTCTGTATATCCATCAATATAATCAGACTTTTCCTTGTATTCCTTTGCAAGTCTCTTAAATATTCTTCTATCATCCTGTGCCAGTTCGTCAGCATGCTGCTGTATCTGTTCATCTGTATGCCCATTAATCAGCCAGTTGTACTCTCTTACTTTAATCTTATAATTATCTATTCCGCAGTCTGAAAAGTCCTTTGCAAAAACAACCACAACACATATACATGCCGCAGCCAGAATTAGCAATATTGTTTTTCTATTAAGCAGTCTCCCCAGTTCCTTCATCTACCTAAGCTCCTTAATATCCCCTTTTTCAATGTTGCTCTTATCAATATATACAATTTTGTTGTTCACAAATGAAAACATAAACATTCTACTGCTATCCCCATGCATAATTGAAAATATCTTTTCCTCGTCTGGAATCGTTCTCTTTGCTGCGAGCTTTCCATCTCTGTCTAACTGATATAATGTATAATCAAGTGAACTGCTCTGTTTGTTAAAATACATTGCCATACTCTTATATCCTTCATCATCCATCCAGATATAATTTCCGTCAAATGTTATATAAAAATATCCTGTATCATTATCACTTTCATATATGCTTTCTGACTTACCGCTGCCAAGATCATATTCATATATTATTCCATCTCCAAGCCCGCTGTAATACAGCTTGTTATTGTCTGCATCTATACAGTAACTATACACATTCTTGTCAAGCAGACATTCAGTATCTTCCCCTGTAATTCTGAATATTCCTTTTCCTTCCAACGAATATAATCCCTTATCATCTTTTGAAACAGATGTCTTTAAAAAAAATGTGTCACTGCCATATGTTTTAAGTGAATTAATTCCTATACCATATCCCGTTTCTTCATATATTTTATCGCTCAAACCCGTATCAAGATTAAATCTGTATAGCCTTACTGTTACATTACCTTCTATATCTCCCGTTATCTCTTGAGATACATATGCATATCCATCATTGAAGCACATTGACACACTATCCTGTCCACTCAGGACGCATATGCTTCCAAGGTCTGTTCTCTGTGTTCCGTCAGCACTTATCCGTACAAGATTTCCCTTGGAACTTATCATATATATGTACGAATTATAGTAATACAACTCACTTTTAAACTCACTTCCTGAAATATATGCCATGCACTCTTCTCCATCATGCCCACATTGTGGTTTATTACATAACACAATGCTTTCTTCCGACTTATCATCATAAAACATAAGATTATCATCTGATGCGCTACATTTATCAAGATAATAATATCCTGTATCACATCTTGCCACCGTATGCATGCTTTCAGAAAAGTATGACTGCGTATTATCAAGCTTGTCGCTTCCTACGGTTATCGTATTACCTGTTTTCCCCTTACACGACACAAGCAAAACTGACATTACAACCATTAATCCTGCTGCAATTCTTCTCATTGTAATCCCCCTTAAAGTTATGACATCTATAGTTAGTTTAATTAACTATAGATATCATGTCAAGCGTACACAACCAAACTGGACACTATTAATCATGGTCTTGGAACACGAAGCATTAAAAGAATTGTTGACAGTTACGATGGCATCATGCAATAGTTTTGGCATATTCTGCAATATATGGCATATTCGGTAATATACGTCACATTAATATCGGGTAGTTTTGGCACATTCGGTAATATATGGCACATTCTGCACTTGACAATATAAAAAAACAGGGATTCCAGTTACATTTAATAACCGAAATCCCTGTTTTTATTATATTAATTCTTCTTATATTGTTATATCTTCTTAGAAAAGACTCTTAACAGTATTAACTACATTCTCTACTGTGAATCCGAAATGCTCGAATAACTGGTTAGCCGGACCTGAAGCTCCGAAGCCCTTCATGCAGATAACCTTTCCATCAAGTCCTACATATCTGTACCAGCCGAAGTCTGAAAGTGCCTCAACTGCAACTCTCTTTCTTACACTCTTAGGAAGGACTGATTCCTTGTATTCCTCTGACTGCTTCTCGAATACGTCCATAGATGGCATACTTACTACTCTTACATCTATTCCTGCATTCTTAAGCTCTGCCTTTGCTGATACAGCAAGGTTTACTTCAGAACCACTTGCAATAATAATTCCATCTGGAGTCTCTTTATCTGAATCCTCAAGAATATATGCTCCCTTAAGTGCTTCCTTTGATGAGCAAGCCATCTGTGGAAGGTTCTGTCTTGTAAGAACTAAAGCTGTTGGCTCGTCCTTAGATTCAATAGCATATTCCCATGCAAGTGCTGTCTCTGTTCTGTCACATGGTCTGAATACTGTGAAGTCCGGCATTGAGCGGAATGCTGCAAGCTGCTCAATTGGCTCATGTGTAGGTCCGTCCTCACCAACTCCGATACTGTCATGTGTAAATACATATATAAGTGGAAGCTTCATAAGTGATGTAAGTCTTGCCATTGGCTTTGTGTAATCACTGAATACGAAGAATGTTGCAACGAATGGTCTTAATCCACCATGAAGTGCAAGTCCGTTACCAATTGCTGCCATAGCCTGTTCTCTTACACCAAAGTGAAGATTAGTTCCTGCATAATTCTCCTTAGAGAAATCTCCTGCATCCTTCATATTAGTCTTATTAGATGGTGCTAAATCTGCTGAACCACCGATAAGGTTAGGCATTACATTCTTAATCATGTTAAGAATTGTTCCGCTTGAACTTCTTGTTGCTTCTGCCTTCTCTGGCTTTGCAAGGTATTCCTCAGAATTGAATAAATCGGACATATCACATCCATTGTAGTACTTATCCCAGAGTTCCTTCATCTCAGGGAACTTCTCACAGTATTCAGCAAAAAGCTTATTCCATTCTTCTTCCGGTTCAGCCATTCTTCCCTTGCCCACCAAACCGCTTGCCAGTTCACCGGCAGCAGGCTCGATCACCCGAACCCCGTAACTTTGAAGAATGTGCAGGTTCTGTCGGGTAGCAGGATGACGATACATATCCAGGTCCATCGCCGGAGCAACCATTACCGGACATTTGGCCGACAAATAGGTCGTCAGCAACAAATTATCGGCTATACCGTGGGCCATCTTTCCCAAGGTATTCGCTGTCGCCGGAGCAATCAGGTATAAATCGGCCCAAAGCCCCATATCCACATGAGAATGCCAATCTCCGTTTTCCGGATTATAAAACTCTACCATCACCGGATGTTTGGACAATGTAGCCAAAGTCAATGGAGTAATAAATTGTTTGGCCAATTCCGTCATCACCGGCTTTACTTCTGCCTCTTCTTTCACGGACAGACGCACCAGAGAAGCCGCTTTATATGCTGCTATACTACCGGTTATCCCAACGATAATATGCTTTCCTTTCAACATCGTGAAAAAACAATTATTTCTAGATTTATGAATTACGAGTTTTCTTATTAACTAAAAATGTACCAATGTATCCTCCTTATTATCGGTACATTGGTACATTTACAAAACTGTACATTAAAATCACTGTTTAGAGCGATTTTTTCTCTTCTGTTTTTTTCTCCGTTGCCGGATTTCTGAAATAGATCTGCCCATCTTCGAATTCCTGGGTAGCAATAAGCACCGGTTTTGGGATCCGCTCATAAAATTTGGAGATTTCAATCTGTTCCCGATTTTCAAAAATCTCTTCCAGATTATCGGTATAAGAAGCAAACTCCTGCAACTTACGACTCAGTTCCTCCTTCATCTCGACGGCAATCTGATTAGATC
>ENA-ORUA01002808-ORUA01002808.1-human-gut-metagenome-genome-assembly--contig:-NODE-2808-length-12954-cov-14.828281_pt1 | contig 12954 bp, 10 predicted proteins | sample MGYA00242076_ERZ509201 | MGnify/ENA primary metagenome ERZ509201 (study PRJEB26280, sample SAMEA2338863) | human gut metagenome | biome: human gut; feature: human-associated habitat; material: faeces...
ATGCCATCAGAACCGTTCCCTTAAATTCAAGCTTCTCCAAATCCTTCAGATATTTCTCAGATGTAACGATCACATCACTGTCCAAAATTCCAAGAATCTGCTGAAGTCTGCTCGCCGGCTGTTTCGTATCCATCAGTACATAAAAGCATCCTGCATAAACAGCGCCCATGAAAACTCCTATTGTCTCTACACTCTTCTCCATAAATACAGGTACCGGATTTCTCGGTGTGAAATATTTCGCAAGTGCAGTTCCTGTTCTGCGTGCAGTCTGCTCCAGTTCTTTAAATGTGCAGGATGTATGTTCATCTGCAAAAGCTGTCTTATCCGGATATTTCCGTGCGGATTCTTCAAGATATTCCAGAATACTTGTCTTCATATGTAATTCCTCCCCTCTGTACTTCACAAGGTTTTTATATTGATTTATTACTGTCTTTTTGCAGCCTTGAAATTACTTCCTCTGTCCGGCACTCTCCAACACCTGTGCCAGCACTTCAGAGTATTCTTTTGCAGCATCCCCATTCATATGTCCGTCATAATCTGTATATGCTTTCAGGTCATGTGTAAATGCCTTAAAATACTGCGTATTAAAGTTAAGATACTCTACGCCCTGTTCTTCAAAGAACTGCCCGAAATATTTCCATGCTGCATTATAACTGTCACTGTAATCCTTCAGAGTATTTATTGGAATTGGCGTAGTTACTGCAACAAACTCTATATCATTTTCCTTGCAGAATGTAATCAGTTTCTTCAGATATTCCATGTTCTCTTCGTTTACCTTACCCTCTTCATAGAGCTTAGGTTCTGATTTCTTAAGCTTTGTCACATCCACCGGATATCTCTCAATAAATCCACTTTCATGATATTCCTGAGAATCACTCTTCAGATGAGATACGTCATAATCACCCGTTACTTTCTGAGCAAATGTATCTTTGACTTTCGGCAATTCATAGCTGAGAGAATATTCATACCATGGGAAAAGCACAGTACGGAAATTACATTTCGCAATAGAATTCCAGAAATATTCTACCTTTGCTTTTGAAAATGGAAACTCATGATAAAAAAGCAGGTAATTATTTCCTTCTTCCTTTTCAGATACAAAATATCCCGGGTCAACCTCATAGATAATTCTCTTCGGATTCTGTTTCTCTTTGATCAGTTTAGTCAGATAATACGCATCGATTCCATACTCGCCGCCGACGCAAAGATTATGTCCACTGCGTCCGGTAACTTCCTGCATCACCTCCGGATCAATATCCATCTTTCCATGGGAAGTTCCCACGATAATGTCATCAAACTGCTGTGTCACAACTGCATGCACATCATTTCTCATAAATGTACATGGATAAAGTGCCAGGTCAAGTGCTGCCAGAAGAGCCACACACACGACCAATACCAGGAACGTTTTTAAAACTTTCTTAAAATTGTGCATAAATAAATCCTCTCGCTACTGCTGTTGATCCAAAGAATCCGATGGATGCCAGCAGACAAAAATAAATTGCTACAGTAATTGGCAGACTCAGTCCTGCAAGTGATTCTCTTATCTTCATGCCACGTTCCTGAAGGACACTTACAATAAACAGAATGATGCAGCCTGCTGCCAGGATTGCCAGCGCATAAGGGGTAAAAGCAGTTCCTTCTTTACCGGCCGGGATCAGCAGTAACTGTGACGGTGCAAACTTTGTGACAGAAAGCTTCATCATATGAAAAGCCTGTCCTACTGTGTCCGCTCTGTCAAAAAACCAGCTGATATTTACAAGGATAAAAGTACGGATGATCATAAATACATGATACCAGTTCTCTTTTCCAGTGATGTTGAATTTCTTTTTCCAGTTTCTGTAATGCTCTGCCATAAGTCCGCTGAAAGCAATGATAATACCATTGTACATACCGTATACAATGTACTTCCAGGCAGCACCATGCCATACACCAACAACGAAGAATACGATCAGATTCGCCAGACAGATTGGTAATGTACGTCCGGTCTTTTTGCCAAATACCTTCTTGCCCCATTTGCCAAATTTTCCCATCCACTTGGATAATGTCACAGGATAGAACACATAATCCTTCATCCAGGTACCAAGAGTAATGTGCCAGCGGTGCCAGAAATCTGTGATGGAAATGGAGAAGAACGGACGCTTGAAGTTCTCATCCAGCTCAATTCCAAACATAGACGCAATACCAATTACCACATCCATACCACCGGAAAAATCTGCATATAGCTGAACTGTGTAAAATAATACACCAAAGATTGCCAGTCCGCTGTACTGATCCGGATTGTCGAAAATCGCATCTACAAACACTGCTGCCCAGTCCGCCAGGATCATCTTCTTAAAAAATCCCCAGAGAATGCGCTCAAAGCCTCTGGTAATATTCTTACCTTCGAATTTATGAGGTTCATAAAGCTGATGTGCCAAACGACTGTATCTTCCGATTGGTCCCTGCAGAATCTGTGGAAAGAAAGAAACAAACAATGCATATTTTACAGGATTCCTCTCCGCATCACATCTCTTCCAGTACACATCCAGAAGATATCCGGAGGATTGGAAAGTGTAAAACGATATTCCCAATGGAAGCAGGATTTCCATTCCTCTTAAATTCATATGAAACAAAGCATTGAGGTTCTCAATCATAAAATTTGTATACTTTATCACTCCAAGCATACCAAAATTCAATATTAATCCAAGCACCAGAAAATTTCTTGCACTTTTGTGACTTCCACCTGCCTCTGCCTTTTCAACTGCAAGTGCAATCCCCCAGGTAACCAATGTGGAAAACAGGATAAAGCCCACGTAACGGACGCCACCTGCCAGATAATATATATAGCTGAAACATAACAAAACCAGCCACTGAAATTTGTGCGGCACAATATAATAAACAAGCACACTCACCGCCACAAACAGTAAAAACAAGTTTGAAACTAATGACATGATCTTTCTCCCTAAATATGTACAATTCTTCAGTTGTACTTATAATAAGGGCACTGCACTATGTTATTCCCTCAGATAATGCAGTGCCCTGTTTTATTATACTTTTTAATGCATTTTCCCTTTACAACTACTGAATCTGATTAATTTAATAACCCATCATCCAGACATCCGTCTCCACCGTCATCGGAACCACCATCATCAGAACCATCATAATCACCGGAATCATCATTACCATAATCATAATCATTACTGTAATCATAGTCATTACTATAATCATAGTCATTGTTGTAATCATAGTCATTGCTGTAATCACTACTGTTATCATAACTCTGAGTTGTTTCAGAAGCTGCCTGTGCAGCTGCCTCAGTTGGCTTCGGAGCTAATGCTTTCTCTGTTTCCAGAGTATTGTATTCTTTCTTCTGGCTGATACTGTCAAATACCAGATATGCTACTTCACCTTCCAACTTAAGTTCTGCTTCCTCTGTATCGCCAAATGGGAAAGTATGGATCTCAGCGGTTGTTCCATCCTCGAAAGTTAACTGAATGTTATATTTCGGGATTTCCTTCTCAGCATCATCCTTATCTTCGCCTTCTGCTTTTTCATCTGTTTTGGCATCTTCTGTTTTTGTTTCTTCAGTATCTGTGGTCTCTTTTGTATCATTTGAAGAATCCTTGTTTTCCTCATCTGCTTTATCTTTAGCACTCGGATCAAACCAGAGAACTCTTTCCTCATCTGCTTCGAACTTATCTTCTTCTTTCAGGAAATTATCCGGATATTCTTCGTCTTTTTCATTCTTAACAGTAACACCTGTGATAACTTTACCTGTAAGATTTTTCAGTTTTACAGAAAAAACACCCTCTGTGTCCTCTTCCGGTTTCTCACCAATTGTCTTTAAATCTTCTTTCTCTTCATCAGCTTTATCTGCATCTTCTGCTATATCTTTATCTTCAGATTCTGTGGAATCCTTATCCGCATCTTCTGAAGTCTCTGTTTTTGCTGTAGTATCTGCTGCCATCACTGCCTGACTGAATACAAGACTGCTTCCAAGTGCAGCCATCATAAATGCTGTTACAACTTTTTTCTTCATTGTCTTTAAATCCTTTCTGGTCATTCTTTATAGTTCTTGTTTGCCTTACTGTTAAACAGATAAAATCATTCACTTCGTTACTTGCTCGTAACCAAAGTCAAAAACATTTCAATGCTTAGTTAACTCTCTTATAATTTACATATTTCAGAGTACGTTTCGCACCATATGTAAGTTTATAACCATTCAGTTTGTATTCCTTCTGGAAATTCGGATCATACACATAAGTTTTCTTTTTACCATTCACCTTCTGATCTATTTCAACCCACGCATGTGCTCCCTTCTTACCACCGGATTTCTGGAAATATCCTTTTACATAATGAGCATCATATCCTGCAACTTTAGCCATCCAGTAGAAAGTAGCTGCCATTACATAACAATCGCCACTGCCTGTTTTAAATCCATATAAACCATATTCTGTAGGTGTTTTTTTAGAAACCTTTACATTGCCTGCATACTGCAGAGAAACAGACCAGTTGAATGCCTTCTTCAGATTTCCTTTACACTTCTGAAGTCGGACTGCGGCCATTGTTTCAACTGTTGACAGCCTTGTTGCCTGTCCATTCTTTTTGATCTTATAATATGTTTTTGAATTGACCTTATAATACGGTGTATTAGTTACAAGCTTTCCGGTTTTATCAAAACAATAAGTGTATTTACCAATCTTCTTTACCTTATTTGTAATCTTCTCACCATTTACATAGTAATATTTAACTCCATCAACAGTTTCCCATCCTTCCTTCTTCTCCGGAAGTGGTGTCGGAGTTACATCTGGTGTCTCAACTGTACTATCAGTTGTTCCATCCACATAATTAACGATCGTTGACTGTTCTGCCATAGCCGGCATGGCAGGTGTAAGTGCCATTACTGAGCTAAGTAATAATGCTGTAATTTTTTTCTTGTTCATCACTCTGTTCCTTTCTTTTTTGTTAACTTACTATCTGCAAATTGCTTCAGCTGCTTTATAATTTTTCACAGCCGAAGCAACCGATTAACCTGGATAATTATCGTCTTACCGTGATACTCGCAACAACTTCTGCGCTGCTTCCTTTTCCTGTAGGACGCACAACATTTAACTGTACATAATCGTATGTGTAGGTGACATCCTTGCCGTTTCCATCAAGCATACAGGTATTGCCCTTACTTATCGTACATTTTTTATATTTTCCCAGAACCTTCTTAATCTTTGACGCATTGTTCTGTTTTGCCAGAGTAGATGTTGCCGCATATTTTCTGTATAAAGACGTCTTCTTTTTATCTACAGCTCCTGTTTTTGGATTAAAGTAATACAGCTTCGGAATCTCATACATGCTGACACTTCCTACACGTATTCCCTTTACTGTGTGACCACTTACATCAAACCCATAGTACTTACCATTAATCTTCTTCATCAGAATACCATACTTACCAACCATATCCTGATCCGCCTGATAAGCAGCTCCGTTTTTTCCGAAATAATAACGGAAACCCTTTGCTGTTACTCCCCACTGCTGAGTAACCTTCTGGTTATTCTCATCATATCCATATCTCTTTCCTGTCTTTTTGTCCAGTTTTACCTTAACAGTCTGCGGTCCTGCTGCCTGTACTGTCACTGTTTCTGCTACAACAGCCAACGGTGTCAGCATAAGAAGCATACAAAGCACAACTGCAAGGAATCTCTTTGTTTTCTTCATTCTCCATACTCCTTTTCTTAAAATTTAATTTTATGTTCTATTGTATATGCAGGACGTGTAGCTGCGCCAAACAACGTTCCGTACATATTATCATAATAGAGCCCGTTAATCATAACAAAGCTGTGTCCATCCGGAATTGTAATAACATAGGGTTCATATCCCAGTTCCTTCGCGATTGCAGCCACACTGCTGGCAATTCCATAACAGTTTCCTGTAAGACCGTTTTGGAACATCTGAAGGGAATATTTATAAACCCAATCTTTTGTCTTAAACTCCTGAGGTGTAGGATCCATGTATCCTACAAAGTTTGTATAGGCCATAATATAATAAAAGCAGGAACGGAATTTTTCATAATTACTTGCATTGGCATTACTGTGACGTGCAATAAAGTTCCTTGCCGCAAGCTTGCATCTCGCCTGTGTCAGATTTGAAGCATATCCGTTCTTATTAAATCTTATTCCACCTATAGTTTCATTTGTTGCACATTTACCGTTCTTATGCACATAGTACATTCTACCATTAAACTCATTCCATCCTGTAACAGGTCTTCCCTTGGCATCAACAAAATACTTTACACCATTAACCTTTACAATTGATTTCTTACCCGGAATTATTCTCTGTGCATTCTTATTAAACAGATAAAAAACTCCTTTAATCTTGTAATGTCCATCATGAGCTGCAACTCCATTGGATTTAAACCAGTAGTATTTACCATTAATCTTTTTCCATTTATTTCTGACTGGTTTATTATTTACGTAATAGCGATATACTTTTCCTTCCTTCAACAGTCCATTTTTAGGCACTGGTGTTGGTTTCGGTGTTGATGTCGGTAATGGCAGTTCCGGTGTTACCTCCGGTGAAGGTGTTATTGTAACTGTCGGCTCACTTCCACCCTCCTGTGACAGGTCAGCCGCATAAGCACTTCCTGCTCCAGATGTAAGTGCTGCCGTCAGCATCATCGCTGTGAGTGTAACCTTCAGTGCTGTAAATCTTTTCCTCTTCATTTTCTATTCCTCCTGAGAAATTTTGCTCGAAGTTTCCTCCCTTCCTTTTGAAATATACTCTTCAGAGTACATTTGAATTTTATATTACAATTATAGTATATTGAAGAGTTCATTTCAATTAATACGACGACTTTTTATACAAAAACTTCCAGTTTTTTATAATCAACCTTTCACAAGATTCCACCACTTTTTTCTCTGTCTTTGTACAATTCTTCCATTGGCGCTAACTCCCTTTCAAGATATATCATAGTCCTGTGTGGGATCTTTACCTGTCCGCATATGCAGCTACTTTCCATAACGGAATCGTTGATCTTCACCAGATTCTTATGATCAAAGGAATTAATAATAATCTGCCAATGACACGCTGATACTAATTTACTAACAACTTACTAAAAAAGAGGCTTCGTTACCACAAAGTTTAACGAAACCTCTTTTTTATATTGCCAAACGTATATTCTCAATCGCCGCATCCATCCTGTCACAGTAACAGTCGCAGACTTCTTTCATTTTGGAAATATTCTTCCTGTTTTCTTCATCATAGACACCAATAACCACAAATCCTGCTTTTTTTGCAGTTTTCGCTGCGTGAAGCGCATCCTCAAATACAAGTGTCTCATTCGGTTCTGCCTGCATAGATTCTGCTGCCTTCAGGTAGATCAACGGTTCATCTTTTCCTGCACCTGTTTCTGTACAGGTGTAAATCTGCTCAAAATAATCCAGAATCCCGTTTCTCGCAAGTGCTGCTTCTGTCAGTTCCCGGTTTCCAGATGTTGCAACTGTCATCTGTATATTTCTCTCTTTAAACCATTCCAGAGTTTTCTTCACTCCTGGTTTCAACGGTGCTTCAAACCGGTAAAAATCACTTACAATTTTCAGAACCTCTTCTATAATCTGTGAAATGGACTTATCCAACTGATATTTTTCTTTCATCCAGACGGCTCCCTGCTCCAGACTCATGGTGTGCAGAGCAGCCCGGAGATTTTTCTCCGCTGTGATATTCTGACTCGCAAGATAACGTTCTCCAATATCCTCCCACACAGACATAGAATCCAGCAGCGTTCCATCTACATCAAAAATCGCTGCCTTCATCAGTCTTCCATCATATGAATCGCATCTACTGTATTATTGTACTGCTCTTCCACTTTTGCCAGAAGTTCTTCACAGCCTTCAGTATCTCTTCCTCTGAGCTTCTCTGTAATATCAAAGCTTGCCTTATACAGATTATCAAATCCAAGGTTCTGGCATACACCTTTTAAGGTATGAGCTGCACGAAAAGCTTCTTCCCCATTTTTCTGTGCCAGATTATCCTTCAGACTCCGGAAACTTCCATCATCCAGAAATTTCTTTGCAAATTTCTTAATAAGAACCTCACTTCTCAGTCTTCCAAGTACACCTTCATAATCTGCACCCATCTGTTCATAACATTCTTTTACTGTCATATTTTTCTCCTCTTCATCCCCATCTGCACTGTTAAACCTGCGTTTTCGCAATGATATTATTATATCACGCCATATAGCTGTTCTCAAGTGCTCTTTCACAAAAGCACCTTAGAATCTTTGTTACTGTTCACATACCACTATAATATAATCAACCCGCCGCAGTGTGATCCTGCCCGGAGGGCTTTATTATGCTATAAGAATATTATGGAATGGTTTCCCATAGCATAATAAAGCACTTTCACATGTAATTCTCTCACATATGAAAGTGCTGATATCAGGCAGATGAAATCATCCGCATCACTACACACTATCACAGATTTTATATCCGGATATCATATAATTTTATTTTCTGCCGGTATTATCTGAAAAATCCCTGATTCTCAAAGTACTGGATAAATGGATTCTCACTTTCCTCTGTATCATCGGAGTCCATACTATCCTCACTGTCTGTATCTTCGTCTACATCTTCATCAGCATCTTTTGAGGATTTCTTAGAATCCTTTTTAGATTTCTTACTGTCTTTATCGTTATCATCACTGTCATCAGCATCTGTATTCTCATCCAGAGTTACTTTAACAGTCTCTTCTTTATAACTTGTTCCATGAGGAACCTGCACAGTCAGCTCTACCTCTTCATCTGGTTCATAATAGGAAAGATATTCGCTCAGCTGATCAATACTTGAAACAGCTTTTCCATTAAATTCAGTAATAACGCTGTTTGCTTTCAGACCTGCTTTATCAGCAGCTCCACCTTCTGTTACTTTTTTTACAAAAACTCCTGCCGGAATGCCATACATCTGAACTGCCTCAGAACTTACAGAAGAACCTTCGATTCCAAGTACACCATGTTCAGAATCATCCAGTTTATCTCTTGATGTCTCATTCATCAGATTCTGAAGAATGTCAGTCACGTCTGAGATTGCAATTGCATAACCCATACCTTCTACTTCAGTAGAAGCAAGTTTTGCAGAGTTGATACCAACAACCTCGCCTTCCATATTCAGAAGAGCACCGCCACTGTTACCAGGGTTGATAGCCGCATCTGTCTGGATCAGGTTTACACCGTCACTGCTGTCATCACTTCCATCTGTTACTGTGTTATTGTCAGAATCCATTCTGCGGTTCTTGGCACTTACGATACCGGTTGTAACAGACTGTCCATATCCAAGAGCATTACCGATTGCAACTACCTGCTCGCCTACCTTCAGATCATCAGAACTGCCAATATTCGCAATTGAAATGGCGTCCATTGTATCATCTTCAACATCATCCAGAGATACAGATACAACTGCAAGATCTCTCTCTTCATCAAATCCCTTTACGGATGCCTCCACTGCATTTCCATCTGTAAATGCAACTGACAATGTATCCGCACCTTCTACTACATGATAATTTGTAGCAATCAGAAGTTCATCATCATTCTTACCAACAATAATACCGGAACCACTGCCCTCTACTTCCTGTTCCTGCTGCTGTGGCGCATATCCATACATTCCATACATTCCGAAGTAATTCTGTACCTCCTGAACTGACTTGGTTGTAATAGATACAATAGATGGAAGTGCTTCTGATACGATTTCAGACACATCAAGGCTTCCTTTTGCTGTGCTACCTGTATCTTTGCCGGTATCTGATTTGGAATCACTGGCATCTGCATCCTTCTTCTCGGATTTTGCATATGTCAGGGTTGTCTCGTCCTTATTTGAAGCAGCTTCTACCGTTGTGGCTCCACTCCATCCTGCAAGTTTATTTACTCCCTCAAAGCTTCCTGCTGCCAGTCCTCCTGCAAGTACTGCACATAAGCTGAATGTAAGACCTTTCTTTGCAATCTTTCTGATTTTATCATTTCTGTTATCTTTGTTCATCATAATAAAGTCCCTCCATGAATCTATGTCATTTATCTATGTCATTTATTTATCTCTGTTTCCTTTTGATGCTTCTAAGTATAGGAATGATTTGTGTTCTTTGTGTGGGAAAAATGTGTTTAATTTGTGACAATTTTATACATTTCCAATATGACAGCAATTTTTAAAATCAGTCCTGTCTGTCAGTTACATCACTTTCGATACATGGAGGAAATTTTTCCGGTACTATATCCCGGAACCAGTGATTTCCAGTTTCCAACCTGACTTTTTAGTACCTTTTCTGTATATTTCAGGGAATTGGAACTATCCATATTTTTAAAGACATTATACGCTGTTTTCTTTTTCCCATTGGCATCCTTCAATCCCATTGCCAATCCCTGAGCCACCTCATGGGCTTCATCTTTATAGCTTCTTATAATAAATGCATCAATCATTGGATTGCAGGCAGCCTTATAATAGGCCAGTGCAATTGCTGCCGCCTGATTTGCCTGTCCTCCATAAGTGGAAGAAAATCCCTGTTCCGAAAGAATGATCCTTGTATTGGAACCAAATCTGTTTTTCACATAATCTGTAAGTGTCTGGATATTACGCATAGTGATAAACGTGGTGGTGTTCGCATCACTGGTAAACATGGATGCATTTGCACCTGACCAGAACTGTGAATCTGAAAGCGGCTGATTATATGCATGATATGCCAGATTCCAGTTCACATCTTTCTGCATATCAGAAATCTTCGCCGCAAAGCTTTCCAGAGTTGATCTTGCACTATAGCAGATAGTAAAGGCATTTTTCTGATTCCAGCAATTATCCAGACAGATAAATACTTTGGAACTTCCCCGGCTGCTTTTCACTGCATTGTAAAGGCAGCGAAAAGCTTCACTGTACATGGAGATAAATTTTGAAAAACTGACATTCCCTACATAATAATATCCGCTTGCACTGTTTACTTCATTTCCCAGGATCCAGTTACTTATATAACAGTTATTTTTTCCAAACTTCTCTCCCAGATATGCAAACATTGCTTCCATAGTCTGTCTAGTTGTGCTGTTATCTGTGTTCCATCCATAATAAGCTGTTTCTGCATAAGGACTGTTTCCCGTAATAAATCTCTGCGTACTGGCATTCCTGTCAATACTGATCTGTGCAGTCACCTGGATTCCCTTTGCATTACATTGCTGAACAAGATATACATATCCGTACAGACCATTAAAATGATATGTTTTCCCATTATATTTATATGTTTCCACACCACTGTCTTTTCGCATCAGGTCTGAAATATATAAATTAAAAAATACTGTTTTGGATTTTGTATCTGTCAGCTCGTTGATATCTGTAGCCTGAATTCCTTTTTTTGTCCCCGGAACAAAATATGCTGCTGTATTTGTACTGAGTTTCTCCGGATTGCTGACATAGCTTTTCGGACTGATCACACTATACGCAGATTTAGATTTTTTTATCCCTATGGCAAATTTTCCCTGTGCATATTCCGGATGTCCGGAAATGTTCAGCTTAAATGTGATCTTCCCTTTTGCCTTCTCCGGCTTCTTTACTTTACCCACCGTTTTTTTCACTTTACCGGAATTAGAATCTACATACACCAGATAGTAATAACCATCCGAACTTTTCACATAATTTGAAACAGTTGCGGATACAGTGATGGTATTCGCCTTTGTTCCTTTTACATAATCCAGTGATGCAGCTTTCGCCGAAGGACTGATTTCCTTTGTCCATTTTGCATATAAAGTAAGGGAACCTTCTGAACCCTTTTCAATCACACTTATCTGATTTTTATACTTACTGTCTGTATACCATCCCACAAAATGATATCCGGAACGCGTCGGCTTTTTAAATTTAATCTCATCTTCTGAAGTATAAGTTTTGGGATTAGCAGTATTATTTTTTCCTTTATTAAGTTTATATGTGATTTTATATTCGGATGCTTTCTCCCAGATTGCATACAGGGTTATTGCTGTTGTATCTCCTGCTGCAATAGCCTTATCTGTAGATATATCCGGACTTGTTCCATCATTTTCTGTGTCTGATATCTGCATTTCTGCCTTATCAGTTTTTTCTTCCCATGATGCGCTGTCCGTCTGTGCCACATCATTTTCTTCCTGCATCACATCTTTTTCTGGTTTTATTTCTTCTCCGGCTTCTGTCCTCTCACTGGTTTCCTGAGCCTGCTTTGCCATATCTGCTGTTTCAAGAAGTTTCTTAATAGAATCTCCCGGTTTATAAGTTTCACCGGTTCCATCTTCTTTCGTATTCCACTCTTTAAAAATGTAACCTGTCTTTCCCTTCAGTGCTTCCGGTACTTTAGCAGTATCCGCATCTGCATAGGGTATCACATATGTTTTTTCCAGTTTACCATCACTGTAAAGCAGAATGTTATAACCTTCCGCACTCTGTCCGGCATTTACTGAATCTTCTGTCTCCGACTGTTCCGGTTCCTGATCTTTTAACTCTCCTGTTCCAAACTCATCTCCACTGTTATTCTCATCAGATATTTTATTTCCTGACTCACTTCCTGTCTCATATCCGGCACCATCTTCAAAAACATCTGCTGCTGATTCAACACTTCCTGCCGAAAACTCTGAAGCCCACAATGTCTGCGGTATACAGGACGGAACTATCATAGATACCGCCAGTCCCATTGCTATAAACTTTTTCCATTTTTTCATATTCGTCTTCCTTTCTCTTTTTACATTTTACGGAATTGTTGTAACTATCCAGCATTCCATTTTCTTCATTTTCCTCCTGTCTTACAGTATAACATTTGAAAAATCCACAGACAACAAAAGACTGTCAAAATCAGGACACTAATATGTGATTTTCCTGATTTTAACAGTCTTTTATAAAATTTCCAAACTACCTGTAACCACCCGGCAGTTCAACCGAATCAAGTATGTCCCCTGCGGAGGTTGCGAAAAGCAATAAGCAGTGGGTGGGGACTTGCTTGTAT
>ENA-ORUA01002819-ORUA01002819.1-human-gut-metagenome-genome-assembly--contig:-NODE-2819-length-12921-cov-5.068553_pt1 | contig 12921 bp, 7 predicted proteins | sample MGYA00242076_ERZ509201 | MGnify/ENA primary metagenome ERZ509201 (study PRJEB26280, sample SAMEA2338863) | human gut metagenome | biome: human gut; feature: human-associated habitat; material: faeces...
GCAGCAGGGCATAGAACCGGATTTTACTTCTGTAGATACGGTGGGACTTGCACGTGTATTATTACCGACACTTTCAAAATTCAAGCTAAACGTTGTGGCAAAAGCACTGAATATTTCTCAGGAACATCACCATAGAGCAGTGGATGATGCCAGAGTTACCGCAGAGATTTATGTGAAATTTATTCAGATGCTGGAAGAACGTGGAATCGAGACACTGGATCAGATGAATCATTTTGGCGCGCACAACGCGGAAGCAATCCGTAAGATGCCGTCTTACCATGTCATTGTTCTGGCAAAGAATGATATTGGACGCGTGAACCTTTATACATTGATTTCCAAGTCACATCTGGAGTATTTTGGACGTCAGCCGAGAATGCCAAAGAGCGAAGTGTTAAAATACAGGGAGGGTCTGATTATTGGAAGTGCTTGTGAAGCAGGAGAATTGTATCAGGCAATACTGGGAGAAAAATCTGCAGAGCGGATTGCCAGAATTGTTAATTTTTATGATTATCTGGAAATACAGCCACTTGGAAATAACCGGTTCATGATTGATAGTGATCGTGTGGAGAAGGTTCAAAGTGAGGAAGATTTACGTGAGATCAACCGTGAGATCATCCGTCTTGGAGAACGGTTTGATAAGCCGGTCGTGGCGACCTGTGATGTGCACTTTATGGATCCGGAAGATGAAGTGTACCGCCGTATCATTATGGCAGGAAAAGGATTCAAAGATGCAGATCAGCAGGCACCGTTGTATTTGCATACGACAGATGAAATGCTGGAGGAGTTTGAATACCTTGGTTCAGCAAAAGCAAAAGAAATTGTCATTGACAATCCCAATATGATTGCGGATATGGTGGAAAAAATATCACCAGTCCGCCCGGATAAGTGTCCACCGGTCATTCCAGATTCAGATAAAACGCTTCGTGAAATCTGTTATAACAAGGCACATTCTATGTATGGAGATCCGCTTCCGGAGATTGTTACAGAGCGTCTGGAACGTGAGCTTAATTCCATTATTTCCAACGGATTCGCCGTTATGTATATTATCGCACAGAAATTGGTGTGGAAATCTAACGAGGACGGATATCTTGTAGGATCCCGTGGGTCGGTAGGGTCTTCTTTTGTTGCGACCATGGCTGGAATTACAGAGGTAAATCCATTAAGCCCACATTACTATTGCCCGAAGTGCCACTACAGTGATTTTGAATCCGAAGAAGTACGGGCTTACGCAGGGGGCTGTGGATGGGATATGCCGGATAAGGAGTGCCCGGTGTGCAAAACCAGGCTTGTAAAAGATGGATTTGATATTCCGTTCGAAACATTCCTTGGATTTAAAGGAAATAAAGAGCCAGATATCGATCTGAACTTCTCAGGAGATTATCAGAGTAATGCCCATAAATATACGGAAATCATTTTCGGAGCCGGACAGACGTTCCGTGCCGGAACGATTGGTACACTTGCGGATAAGACTGCATTTGGATATATCAAAAATTATTATGAAGAGCGCGGAATTCACAAGAGAAACTGTGAGATTGACCGTATTGTACAGGGATGTGTCGGCGTCCGGAGAACGACCGGACAGCATCCGGGAGGTATCGTTGTTCTTCCGGTGGGTGAGGAGATTAATACGTTTACTCCGGTACAGCATCCGGCAAACGATATGACGACTGCAACGGTTACGACTCATTTTGATTACCATTCCATCGACCATAACTTATTAAAACTGGACATTCTCGGACACGATGATCCGACCATGATCCGTATGTTACAGGACTTGACAGGACTTGATCCACAGACGATCCCTCTGGATGATCAGACAGTCATGTCGCTGTTTATGAATACCTCTGCATTGGGAGTAGAACCGGAAGACATCAACGGTATTCCCCTGGGATGTTTAGGAATCCCGGAGTTTGGAACAGATTTTGCGATGCAGATGGTTATTGATGCGAAACCGACCGAATTTTCGGATCTGATCCGAATTTCAGGACTTTCGCATGGTACGGATGTGTGGCTGGGAAATGCACAGACTTTAATTGAGCAGGGGATTGCAACGATTTCTACTGCAATCTGTACCCGTGATGATATTATGATTTATCTGATCAGTATGGGACTTGACAGTGAGCAGTCTTTTACCATTATGGAGTCTGTTCGAAAAGGTAAGGGATTAAAGGAAGAATGGAAGGAAGAGATGCGGGCACATAATGTACCGGAATGGTATATTGATTCGTGTTTAAAGATTAAGTATATGTTCCCAAAGGCGCACGCGGCTGCCTACGTTATGATGGCATGGCGTATCGCATACTGCAAAGTTTTTTACCCGCTTGCCTATTATGCAGCATATTTTTCCATTCGTGCGACAGGTTTCAACTATGAGATCATGTGTCAGGGAAAAGAGCGTCTGGAATATTTTTATAAAGATTACACGAGAAGAAAAGATTCTCTTTCCAAAAAAGAGCAGGATGTCTACCGTGATATGCGGATCGTGCAGGAGATGTATGCGAGAGGCTTTGATTTCACGCCAATTGATATTTACCGTGCACTGCCGGATCGTTTCCAGATCATCGATGGAAAACTTATGCCGGCGTTAAATACGATCGAGGGTATGGGCGACAATGCTGCAATCGCGGTTGCGGAAGCAGCAAAAGACGGAAAGTTCTTATCCAAAGATGATTTCCGTCAGAGAACCAAAGTAACGAAATCTACCATCGATCTTATGGCAGATCTTGGACTGCTCGGTGATATGCCGGAGTCCAATCAGTTGTCGTTATTTGATTTTGCATAAACATTTGTTTTGCCAGATAAAGAAAGCGCCAGGAAAAGTATGAATTTTCCTGGCGCTTTCTGTTCCCTTATATTGCGAAAAATTGTTTTGTGATAGAATCTGCTTATGGATTAAAGATCTGTACATTGCCCGGGGCAGCAACAGATGTATAATAAGGGGTTTTGGTCGTAAAATCTTTAAAATAGACATATGTGGAAGTTACATTAATGGCAGTGTAGTTTCCCTTTTTTAATTCCTGATAATTGCTTCCGTCTGTATTGATACAGCAGATGGCCGGATCTGTCTTATCATTTTTCTGGAAGAAAATCTTATCTCCGGCAACGTTGTAGCAGTCGACACGGCAGTCCGTGACCAGCGTTTTTTCACCATTTGTCAGATCGACTTTGGCAATGCGGTAATCGTTTTCACAGTCCATAAAATAAAGATTGTTTCCGTCTTTCACCGGCATCCAGCAGTTCCCCTCATAGATGACTTTTGCGTGGTCATTGGAAGTGTCCATCTCATAGATATTATGATTGTCTGTCAGTCCGTTATAATAAATATATTGTCCATCGGTACTTGCGGTAAAGTAGGACTGTTTTTCTACCTGCTCTTTTTCCTTGCCATCAATTTTGACTTTGTACAGCGTGGTTGCATCAGTGGTATCATAATGCAGATAGTACAGATAATTTCCAACCAGGGAAGCATACATACACGGATCATCATCTAAAATTTCAGGCTTTCCTTTTCCGTCAATATCCAGCCGGCATAAACTGTTGGTATTGATCGGGAGGAAGGAAAATGAATCAGCGCTTTTTCCCTTAAGTTTACAGTAATAAATGTAGTGGTCATCCACGTTGATGTAGCTGACACTCTGATCCTCTAACTTTTTGATGTTTGTGCCGTCCGGGTTCATGGAGTACAGACAGTAGTTGTCGGCAGGGTTGGCAAAGTAGACTATACCATCTTTTTCACAGAAATATCCTTCGTTATACAGATTTCCCGCAGTGTTGCCGTTGACATAACCGTCATTATACCGAATGCGGTTTATGTACCGGTAGAGGAAAACACACCCGGCAGCAAGAAGGATCACCAACACAAAAAGCAGCCATTTCCAGATTTTTTTCATAAGTAAATCACCTCTTTGATTTATAATCTTTATCTATAAAAAGTATAGCATTTCTGTATGCCATGACGCAAGTGTTCTCTTGCAAGCAAACTGTGAATGTAATATATTATAAATAATAAATGGAAAGGCTTGGATTTATTATGAGAGATTTATTGGAACTAAGAGATGAGATCGATCAGATCGACAGTCAGATCGTAGATCTGTATGAACGCAGAATGGCAATTTCTGAGGAAGTTGCTGAATATAAAATTGCTGTGGGAAAGAAAGTATTTGACAAGCAGCGTGAGGTTTCCAAGTTGGAAACATTGAGCAGAAAAGGAACTACGCCATTTTTAAAACATGGTATCCGTGAACTGTTCGAGCAGATCATGTCCATGAGCCGGAAGCGTCAGTATCAGCTTCTGACAGAACATGGTCAGACGGAAAAACCCGATTTTAAAGAAGTAGATCATCTGAATTACAAAAATGCTAAAATCGTATTTCAGGGAACAGAAGGCGCGTATTCCCAGCTTGCGCTGAATGAGTATTTCGGGGAGAATGCAGACAGTTATCACGTGGATACATGGCGGGACGCAATGGAAGCCATCCAAAACGGAGAGGCCGATTACGCTGTATTCCCAATTGAAAATTCCTCCGCCGGAATCGTTTCCGAGAACTATGATCTTATGGTGGAATACAATAATTATATCGTAGGAGAGCAGATCATCCGTATCGATCATGCACTTTTGGGACTGCCGGAAGCAACCATGGACGATATCACCGATATTTACTCTCATCCGCAGGCATTGATGCAGTGTTCGAAATACCTTGAGAACCACAGAGACTGGGAAAAGCACAGTCTGAAAAATACTGCGATGTCCGCCCAGAAGATCAAAGAGGACGGAAAAAAGAACAAGGCAGCGATTGCAAGCACCCTGACGGCGGACATTTACGGTCTGAAAGTGCTCGATGAGGCGATCCAGAACAATAAAAACAATTACACAAAGTTTATCATTGTGGCAAACAAGAAGATTTTTGAATCGAGAGCCAATAAGATCAGTATCTCTTTTGAAGTTCCTCATGAGAGCGGTTCGCTGTACCATAAGCTGTCCCATTTTATCTATAACGGAATCAACATGAACAAGATCGAGTCCAGACCGGTGCAGGGAAAAGCGTGGGAGTACCGCTTCTTTGTTGACATTGAGGGAAATCTCAATGATGCAGCCGTACAGAATGCGTTGCGGGGGCTGACAGAAGAGACAATCCGTTTGAAAATACTTGGCAATTATGTGAGTGCAGAAGGGAATGAATAAACTGATGAAAAGTCCAAAGAATTTGATTTTATATAAAGATTTTGAAAATGGTAAATTATTTTATAACATGACCTGGATCATGGAGAATTACGAAAATGAATATTATAACAAAGAGGACGTGGAGTCTCTTTTGTATGAGAGTTTGAACCAGCTAATGGAGCTGGCAGTGAGTCATGGATTTGAGGGAAATCTGTGGCACAGTTTTCTGGCATTTATTCTTGTAAATAATGAGAATGCTTACAGTAAAGCCTGTGAGATCCGCGGAGAAGTGGAGGGCTCTGTCAATCAGATCGTATTGCATGACTTTGAGATCATCAAATCGCTGTTTGATTTCGATTTTGGAAAGCTTGCCTCTTATTTTGAGATGGACTGTATCGATGCTATCACCGATTACCAGAGCATGACAGGAAGCGGAAAGATTTTTAACAAGAGGATCAAGGAGCGCATCAATGAGTTGAAGTTAAAGCTGGAAGCTTCCTCAAATGTTTCTGAATTTAAAGATGCAGTGACGGCTTTTTATAAAGATTTTGGCGTTGGTAAACTCGGACTTCACAAGGCATTCCGCATACAGCACAGGGAAAAGGAAGAGGTGGAGATCGTGCCGATCACAAATATTGCCCATGTGAAATTAGACGATCTGGTCGGCTATGAACTTGCAAAACAGAAAATCATCGACAATACAGAAGCATTTGTCAACGGAAAGCAGGCAAATAACTGTCTGTTATATGGGGATGCCGGAACCGGAAAATCCACCAGTATCAAAGCCATTGCAAACCAGTACTATGACAGAGGCTTACGTCTGATCGAAGTGTACAAGCACCAGTTCTGTGATCTGAATGATGTCATCGCACAGATCAAAAACCGCAATTACAAGTTCATTATTTACATGGACGATCTCTCTTTTGAAGAGTTTGAGATCGAATATAAATATCTGAAGGCAGTGATCGAGGGCGGTCTTGAGAAAAAACCGGACAACGTACTGATCTATGCAACCTCCAACAGACGCCACCTGATCCGTGAAACATTTTCGGATAAAGAGGAAGTGCGTGAGGATATGCATACTTCCGATACTGTACAGGAAAAATTATCCCTGTATGCAAGATTTGGTGTTTCCATCTACTTTGGCGCACCGAATAAGAAGGAATTCCAGAATATTGTCAAAGTACTTGCAGAAAAATATCAGGTTTCCATGGATGAGGACACTTTGCTTGCTGAGGCCAATAAATGGGAGCTTTCCCACGGCGGATTATCCGGCAGGACAGCGCAGCAATTTATCAACTATTTACTTGGAAAAGAATAAAAAATTGGTATAATAGAGATATACAAAAGAAATGAGGAGGCAGACATCTGGTGATCCATACATTCGCAGCAATTTATATCGGTTCTTATGAAGTAAGTATTAAAATATTTGAGATTTCAGGAAAGAAGAAAATACGTGACATTGATTATATCCGGAGCAGGATCGAGCTCGGAAGAGATGCATATTCCAAGGGAAGTATCGGATATGAACTTGTGGAGGCGCTGTGTGATACGCTTGCCGAGTACAAAAAGATCATGGACGGCTACCGGGTGGACAGTTACGAAGCGTATGCTGCCGCAGCCTTGAGAAACGCTGAAAATGAACTTTTTATCTTAGACCAGATCCGCATCCGGACAGGACTTCTCGTAAAAGTTTTAAGTAACTCTGAGCATCGCTTTATCAGTTATAAATCGGTTGCCATGCGGGAAGATTTTGAGCGTATGATCCAGAAAGGTGCAGCAGTTGTGGATGCCGGAGGCGGCGGTATGCAGATCACGGTATTCTCAAAGGGAAAAGTAGTCACAACACAGCATCTGGCACTCGGCACCATGCGTATGCGGGAGCAGCTTGCAAGAAAAAGTAATAATCTGGCACAGTATGAACTTCAGGTAGAAGAACTTGTTGACAAGGAACTTGAAGTTTTTAAAGCTATGTATCTTCAGGAGACGAAGATCAAATACCTGATCATCATCGGTGATTATATATCAGAGATCAGCAGAAAAGTAGAAAAAAACAAGGAAGATAATACCATAGAGGCAGCAAAGTTCTTAAAGTACATCAGAAAGCTGGATGAGAAGACATTAGAGGAAATCTCAGAGGAATTGAACCTTTCGAATGAGAGTGATGCGCTTGTCATTCCATATATGATGATCTTTAAATGCATGGCGGAGAGCATCGGCGCAGAGAGTCTCTGGGCACCGGGAACAAATGTCAGCGATGGTATCGCATTCCACTATGCACAGAAGAATAATATGATCCGGGTAGAACATGATTTCGAGGCGGATGTCTTATCTGCCGCAAGAAATCTTTCCGAGCGTTACATGAGTTACACCCCACATATTGATGCACTGACGCAGATGGCAACCCTTATTTTTGATACGATGAAAAAAGTACATGGACTTGGCAGAAGAGAACGGCTGCTTTTACAGGTGGCTGCCATTTTACATGACTGCGGAAAATATATCAGTTTTGCCAACGGACCGTCCTGCTCCTATGATATTATTATGGCTTCCGAGATTATCGGACTGACACACAAAGAGCGTGAGATTGTTGCAAACACAGTATTATATAATACATGGCCGCTTCCTGACTATGAAGATCTCGCAGATAAATTGGATCATGACAGTTATCTGTCCGTTGCAAAACTTTCTGCAATCCTTCGTGTATCCAATGCAATGGACCGGAGCCATAAACAGAAGTTTAAGAATGTAAAGGCGGCAGTCAAGGGAAGAGAACTTGTGATCACAATTGAGACAATGGATGATATTGCTTTGGAAAAAGCACTGTTTGATGCCAAAACGGCATACTTTGAAAATGTATTCAGTATAAAGCCGGTGATCAAAGAAAAGAGAGTCTACGGCTGACAGACAACCAATGGAAAGGCTAGGTTTATCTTATGGAGAAAGAACAGGATTTTAAAAAACCGGAATATTATGAAAACAGGGAATTGAGCTGGCTGAAATTTAATCACCGTGTATTAAACGAGGCGAGAGATAAATCCATTCCGCTTCTGGAACGATTAAAGTTTGTCAGTATCACTTCGTCAAATCTGGACGAATTTTTCATGGTGCGTGTCGCATCCCTGAAGGATATGGTACACGCCAATTATAAGAAAAAAGACATTGCCGGAATGACGGCATCGGAACAGTTAGAGAAGATCAATGAGCGCACGAGAGAGCTTGTCACGCTTCAGTACAATACCTATAACCGTTCTCTTGTGCCGCTTATGCACCAGCATGGGATCGTTGTGATGGATGCATTCGAAGATCTGAGTGAGGCGCAGGCTGCATTTGTGGACCGCTATTTTGAAGACAATGTATATCCGGTACTCACCCCGATGGCGGTGGATGCCTCAAGACCATTTCCACTGATTCGGAACAAGACATTGAACATTGCAGCACTTCTTTCCAAGAAAAAAGGAAAAGCAGAAAAAGAGGAAATTGAATTTGCAACCGTTCAGGTTCCAAGCGTGTTGCCACGCCTGGTACATATCCCTTCGGAAGATGGAAATGAAAAGACCTTCATTTTATTGGAGCAGGTCATTGAGCGGAATATTGATAAACTGTTTTTAAACTACGATGTACTCTGCGCATATCCTTACCGTGTCATGCGAAATGCCGATCTGTCGATTGATGAGGATGAAGCGGCGGACCTGCTAAAAGAGATTCAGAAACAGTTAAAAATGCGTCAGTGGGGCGAGGTGATCCGTCTTGAAGTAGAAGATGGCATTGACAAAAAGCTGTTAAACTTCTTAAAAGATGAATTAAAAGTGGCAGAACAGGATATTTTCCAGATCAACGGACCGATTGATTTCACATTTCTGATGAAAATGTATGGATTAGAAGGCTGTGACGACCTGCGGAATGAGCCTTACACGCCACAGCGTGTGCCGGAGATCGTACCTGGGGAAAATATTTTTGATGAGATCCGAAAAGGAGATATCCTTTTGCATCATCCATACCAGACGTTTGATCCGGTGGTTGATTTTATCCGTCAGGCATCTGTGGATCCGGATGTACTTGCCATCAAACAGACGCTTTACCGTGTCAGCGGCAATTCACCAATTATTGCTTCATTGGCACAGGCGGCTGAAAACGGCAAGCAGGTTTCTGTTTTAGTGGAGTTAAAGGCCCGGTTTGATGAGGAAAATAACATTGTCTGGGCAAAAAAATTAGAGCAGGCTGGCTGCCATGTTATCTATGGTCTGGTTGGACTGAAAACCCACAGCAAAATAGCGCTGGTTGTCCGGAGGGAGGAAGATGGTATCCGTCGTTATGTGCATCTTGGAACTGGTAACTACAACGACTCCACAGCAAAGTTATATACAGACTGTGGTATTTTTACCTGTGATGGTGCGATCGGAGAGGATGCAACTGCCGTATTCAATATGTTGTCCGGCTACTCCGAACCATTGTCGTGGAATGAACTTGCGGTTGCACCAATCTGGCTTCGCACGAAGTTCACAAAGCTGATCCGTCGTGAGACGAAGCATGCAAAAGAGGGAAAACCTGCAAAGATCATTGCAAAAATGAATTCGCTCTGTGATCCGGGAATCATTGAATCCCTTTATGAAGCGTCTGCAGCAGGCGTTAAGATCCAGCTGATCGTCCGTGGAATCTGCTGCTTAAAAGTCGGGATCCCGGGGGTGAGCGAGAATATTGAAGTCCGTTCGATCGTTGGAAATTTCTTAGAGCACAGCCGGATCTTCTATTTCTTCAACGATGGAGAAGAAGAACTTTACATGGGAAGTGCCGACTGGATGCCGCGTAACTTAGACAGACGAGTGGAGATTTTATTCCCGGTATTAGATGATGAACTGAAAAAACGTGTCAGACATATTCTGGATGTGGAACTGGCAGACACTTTAAAGGCACATGTGCTGCATGCTGACGGCAATTACGAGAAGGTAGACAGACGCGGAAAGATTGCGTTGTCATCTCAGGATGTTTTCTGCAGGGAGGCAATGGAAAATGTTTCAAAACCATCTCATGGATATCAGGGAAGAGTGTTTATCCCGGCAGAACCTGTAGAATAAATAGCAGTACGGAAAGAGCAGTTATTGTGTGAGGGAGGATGGCTATGAATAATAAAATTTTATTTGCAGATCTGGATCATACATTATTGTGTGATGATAAGTCGATTTCTGAAAAGAACCGGGCTGCAATACAGAAAATGTTAGAGCGTGGACACTATTTTGTTCTTGCAACCGGAAGACCGGTAGAGTCGGGCAGGATTGTTGCAAAGGATCTTGGACTGACCAGTCCGGGATGCTATATGATCGCCTTTAACGGGGCAGTGATCTATGACTGTGCGGCAGACCGTGTGCTTTATAAAAGTGCACTTCCAATTGAGGTTGCGCAGGAGATTTTTGACCGGGCGCATAAAGCCGGCATCTATGCGCAGACCTACAATACCGTAGACATTGTGACAAAACGACACACAAAAGAACTGGATTATTATGTGGAGCGTTCTCATATGACCTACAAACTCACAAGAAGAATTTCGGATTGTCTGGATTCGGAACCTCAGAAAGTCATTCTGATCCATCTGGAGGATGATGAAAAATTAAAACGTTTCCAGAAAGCAAATGCTGTCTGGGCGAAAGGAAAATGCAACTCCTTTTTCTCCTGTAAAGAGTATCTGGAGTATTGTCCGGTCGACACGGACAAAGGAACCGGCGCACAGTATCTGGTGAAATTGTTAAATATTCCACATACCAGCACGGTTGCGATTGGAGATGAGCAGAACGACATTCCGATGATCCAATCCGCACATATTGGCATTGCTATGAAGAACGGGATCGATGATATCAAGAAAGCCGCTGATTATGTTACGGAAAATGATAATAATCATGATGCAATCGCGGAAGTGATCGAGAAGTTTATTTTATAAAAAAAGAGAAGCTTACCGTTGATATGTAAGCTTCCTTTTTTTATCTGCCGGCTTTTATCGTTTCTAAAACAGAGTAAGGAATATACAGATGTCCCCGTCCTCTGCCAAGAGCGATATCCGGTTTGTTTGAGCCGTGGAAATCAGAGCCGCCGCTGATAAGCAGTCCGTTTTCCCTTGCAAGACGTTTCATCTGCTGTTCTTCTCCGGTGGTGTAGGTGGAGTAGATTGCTTCTAACCCGTCAAGTCCCGCCGGTTTCAGCTCGTCGATCATTTTCTGGAGATTGGTGTTACTCAGACCGTAGAGCAGAGGGTGAGCTAAAATGGCCGTTCCTCCGGCTTCTTTGATGAGACGCACGGCATCGGTGGAAGCGACTTTCAATCTGCCGACATAGCATTTGCAGTGGTCGCCGATATAGCGGTCAAAGGCTTCGCGGACACTCTTGATCTGGCCATGTTCATACAGAAAACGTGCAATGTTGGCGCGTGTAATAACGCAGTCCGGATTTTCAGCCACCAGTTCTTCCATCGTAATGGAAAGCCCTTCCTTCTGAAGTGCCTCCACCATAAGTGCATTGCGTTCACTGCGGCATTTCCGGTATTCGGCTGTCTTTTTCAGAAGCTGCTCATTTTCGATATCAATATATAACCCTACGATATGGACTTCTTTTCCGTGATAATCGGTGGAGAGTTCAATGCCCGGTATCAGTTCGATTCCGGCAGAAGCAGCGAGGGGCATTGCTTTGCACACACCCTGGCAGGTGTCATGGTCTGTCAGTGCAAATGCTGCCAGCCCGGCTTTCTTTGCCTCAGCCACCAGATCTTTGGGTGTGAGAGTTCCGTCTGATTCGGTGGAATGTACGTGTAAATCGATAATTCTGTGATCCATAGTTTATTTGTCAATACCTTTCATGGTTCTTGTATTTTAAAAAAATTTTTATAATATAAGAAGAGTGTACTAAATGGCAACGCAAAATGCAAATACTGATGCTAAATTTATAAAATTTCATTCAAGAAAATTTATAAAATGCAAAAAATATACTTGACGAAATGAGTGTGTGTATGTTATATTATCAGAGTTGTTGAAAACAAAGTAGAGTATCCACTCTCACCGGAGCACAAATTTACAGTGTCTCATGGTTTAATACCTCAAACATCGCATATGCGTATTTGATTGATTGTGGATAGTCTGCCTATCCACTTTTTTTATGTGGAAGCATGAAAAATTATTTTGGAGGTGCAATACCATTAGCGAGTTAATGATTAATGAACAGATCAGAGACAAAGAAATTCGTCTGATCGGAGAAAACGGAGAACAGCTTGGCATTATGTCAGCGAGAGAAGCTATGAAGCTTGCTGAGGAAGCAGAACTTGACTTAGTTAAAATCGCTCCAACTGCAAAACCACCTGTCTGCAAGATTATCGATTACGGTAAGTATCGTTATGAACTGGCAAGAAAAGAAAAAGAAGCCAAAAAGAAACAGAAAGTGGTTGAGCTGAAAGAGATTCGCTTGTCACCGAATATTGATTTAAATGATCTGAATACCAAAATGAACGCTGCAAAGAAGTTTTTATCCAAGGGAGATAAAGTGAAGATCACTTTGAGATTCCGCGGACGTGAAATGGCTCATATGAATGCAAGCAAACACATTCTCGATGATTTCGCAGAAAGCTTATCTGACACAGCAGTAGTGGAAAAAGCACCAAAGGTTGAAGGAAGAAGTATCAGCATGGTGTTGGCAGAAAAGAAATAATTATTTTAAGGAGGAATCTATCATGCCAAAAATGAAAACAAGCAGAGCAGCTGCAAAACGTTTCAAAGTTACAGGAA
>ENA-ORUA01002831-ORUA01002831.1-human-gut-metagenome-genome-assembly--contig:-NODE-2831-length-12878-cov-3.154644_pt1 | contig 12878 bp, 11 predicted proteins | sample MGYA00242076_ERZ509201 | MGnify/ENA primary metagenome ERZ509201 (study PRJEB26280, sample SAMEA2338863) | human gut metagenome | biome: human gut; feature: human-associated habitat; material: faeces...
CGACTCTTCGGACTCCAATCAGGCCGAGCCGGACCCGGCGCAGAAACTCTGTACGATGCCGACCCATCAGTTCAAGATGGCGTTGCGTACGAAGTCGGGCAGCACGGGTAAACGGATTCAGGAGTGCACCGCCGATGAATTGCAGGCCGTCGGTTTCTGGATCGAGACCTTCACCGACAGTCCGGAAACCAGCGCCCGCGCGGAATTGCGCCGTATCGCGGTGCCGGTCAGCTTCATCGAGGAGAAGATGGGCATGACCTTCTTCCCCGATGTTCCCGAAGAGGTGAAGACACGGATCCCCGTGCCCGAAGAGTGGGGATTCTGAGTTTGGAGTGATAACTGTTTCGGGGAGGGACGCATTCTGCAAGGATGCGTCCCTCGTTTTTCGGATTTGAAACGGGTGAAACCCGGAAGTTTCGGAACCTGCCGGACGAGAAAATCGGGACGGGACGGACAAAACGGCAAAATATCGGTTATTTTTGCCCCGCTGAAAAAGTATGCGCCGGATGTACTATCCGCATCGGACGGTTCCTGAATCTCCTTTGCGGGGGGCGGATCGGATTCTGTCCGAACAGGGTGGCGCAGTTTTGCTCCGGAGCGATCCGATATGCGTTTGCGGCCGTCTGTTGCTGCGGCCGGGACGAACCCGCAGACAGGATCCGTGAGCGGCGGGGCTTTGCCCGGGCGACACCCGGTATTTTTCAGTATTGACTGCTTTGAGTAATTGACTATGCTGAAGAGAAACGAATGGACCCGCGGCCGTATCGCCCTGCGGGAGTGGCTGCCGGTTATCGTGCTGATGTGTTGTACTTTCGTGTTCAATACGTCGGAGTTTATTCCCATCGGCCTGTTGAGCGACATCGCGGCCGATTTCGGGATTACCGAGGCTCGGGCCGGATTGTTGATTACGGTCTATGCCTGGGTCGTGGCGCTGGTTTCGCTGCCGTTGATGCTCGCGGTAGCGAGGATGGAGTGTCGGCGGCTGATGCTCGGGGTGCTGGGACTTTTCATTGCGAGCCACGTGTTGTCGGGACTTTCGTCTTCCTATGCGATGCTGATGGCTTCGCGGATCGGTGTGGCTTGTGCGCATGCGGTGTTCTGGTCGATCGTTTCGCCGCTGGCGGTCCGCGTCGCACCGAAGGGGGCGCAATCGGCCGCATTGGGATTGATTATCACGGGAACGTCGATCGCCATGATCGTCGGTCTGCCGCTGGGCCGCGTGATCGGACTTTACGTGGGGTGGCGGACGACCTTCTTCTTCATTGCTGCGGTCGCGGCGGCCGTTTGGCTGTTTCTGGCGGCGATCTTTCCCCGGGTCCCGAGCCGCGACACCATTTCGCTGCGCAAGGTGCCTTCCCTGCTGGGAAACCCCGCCCTCGTGGGCGTCTATGTGCTGACCGTTCTCATGGTAACGGGCCACTATACGGGGTACAGTTACATCGAACCGTTCCTGGCACAGGTGGCCGGGCTGGACAACGACTGGATAACTTGGGTGCTGACGGCGTTCGGATTGGTGGGGATCGTCGGAAGCCTGTGGTTTTCGCGCGATTATGAAAAACGTCCCTACGCCTTCATGCGGTTTGCCGTCGTGGGTATTGCGTTTTTCCTGCTGTTGCTGCGCCTTTCGGCTTTCGGGCACTTTCCGGTTGTCGCCCTGTGTATCTGCTGGGGGTTGGCCATTACGATTTTCAACCTGGTTTTCCAGTCGGAGATCATTCGTCTGGCTCCCGAGGCGACGGCGATCGCCATGTCCGTCTATTCGGGGATTTACAACGTCGGAATCGGTGCCGGGGCACTCGTAGGAGGATTCGTCTGTACGCACGCTTCGATTGCCCGGATCGGTTATGCCGGGGGTACGATCGCATTGTTGGCGGCGTTCTTTTGCTTGGTGCGATTGGTGCCGTTATTGAAAAGGAGCCGGGGCTGATTTCGAACGAAGAACTGGAAACGCCCTGCCATCGGAGAGGTGGCAGGGCGCTGTGTCTTTCGGGGTGCCGACCGGAGCGGCCGGATCAGCGGTGCACGCTGGTCGGGAGCTATTCAACCTGTCGCTTCCCGCTCGGATCGAGGGGCTTGAAAAAGCCTCTTCCCGATTTTTTATAGAGCCAGAGCATGAAAAGACCCGTCAGGATGCCTACGCCGGTGCCGAGCAACAGATCGACGGGGAAGTGTTTGGCCAGGTAGATGCGCGAGTAGCAGATCAGCAGCGCTGCGGCGATCCCGAGCCATGTGAACCAGCGGCGGCGGATGACGGCGGCCGACATTACGACGACTGCCGCGATCGTCGCGGCGTGGGAGGATACGGTGCCGTATTTCCCGGCGACGGCTCCGGCGGGAACGTGTACGAGGCTGTTCGGTGTGGGGAGCCCGGCATGCCGCCAGGCGAAGAGCGAGTCGGCCGGAATGTCGAGTCCTTCGAGGGCCGGAGAGAACATCGGGCGCCAGCGGGGAGGAAAATCGGCCCAAAGGTGTTTCAGGGGACCCGAGTGCTTGAAGATGCCGCAGAGCATGTCCGAGAGCACCAGGGCGAGAGCCAGCGCCGCGAGGAAAAGCAGCGTGTTGCGCCATCCGTAGCGCCGGCAGACCAGCCAGAGTATCAGCAGGTAAAAGGGAATCCAGATCGCCATGCCCGAGATGAGGGTCATGATCCGGTCCAGGCAGGGACCGCCGTCGAAATTGAGAGCCAGAAACAGGGATTCGTCGCAGGAGTGCATAGGTCGTTTAGAATTGGAAGTAGATGAAAGGCTGGATATCGCTCGACTTGACCTGCATCACCAGCCAGATGACGCACGCGGCCAGGAGAACCTGTACGACCGTCGGCAGGGAGGTGACGAATCGTTGCGCCCAGCGGTCGCAGCGGTCGGGAAGCCTGGCCAGCAGGTAGCCGATGCCGACGAGCAGGAAGATGCCGGCATAACCTTCGAGCACCTGGGGGATGACCGAAGGATTGAAGTTCGTGAAAATTTGGTGGAGCATCAGCTGCACGGTTTTCATCGATTCGGCACGGAACATCAGCCATCCGAAGCAGACCAGATTGAAGGTGAAGAAAATGCCCGGAATACGCCAGAACCACCGCATTTCGGCTCCTGTGGCTTTGGAGCCGGGAACGACGCTCAGCCAGAGCTTGTGCAGGGCCAGCGCTATGCCGTGCAGCGCTCCCCAGAGGATGAAGCGCACGGCCGCCCCGTGCCACAGACCGCCGAGCAGCATGGTGACGAGCAGGTTGAAATAGGTGCGGATACGCCCCTTGCGGTTGCCGCCCAGCGAGATATAGAGGTAGTCGCGCAGCCACGTGGAGAGCGAGATGTGCCACCGGCGCCAGAATTCGGTGATCGTGGCCGACTTGTAGGGGGCGTCGAAGTTCTTCGGAAAGCGGAAGCCCAGCAGCAGGGCGATGCCGATGGCCATATCCGAGTAACCCGAGAAGTCGCAATAGATTTGCAGGGCGTAGCCGTAGATTCCCATCAGGCATTCGAACCCGGAGTAGAGCAGCGGCTCGTCGAAGATACGATCGACGAAGTTGAGTGAAATATAGTCCGAAATGACGGCTTTTTTGAATAAGCCGATGAGGATCAGGAATACGCCCATGCCGAACATTTCGCGCGTGACCCGCAGCGGATTTTGTCGGATTTGGGGAATGAAGTCTTTGGCCCGGACGATCGGGCCGGCTACCAGTTGCGGGAAGAACGAGAGATAGAACAGGTAATCGGCCCAGTTGTTCAGGGGTTTGAGTTGTCCCCGGCAGATGTCGATCGTATAGCTCATCGACTGGAACACGAAGAACGAAATACCGACCGGCAGGAAGATGTTCTGGAAGTTGAGGAACCCTTGTCCGAAGAGGTTGTTGGCGATTTCGATCAGGAAATTCGTGTACTTGAAATAGCCCAACATGCCCAGATTGACCAACACGCTCAATCCCACGAGCCAGTATTTCGCCCGTTGCGTCCGCACTTTGTAGATGGCATGGGCGATCCAGTAGTCGCTCACTGAAGCGAAGACGAGCAGCAGGAAATAGATGCCGCTCGACTTGTAATAGAAGTAGAGCGAAAAGAGGATGACATAGACGATACGGGCCATTGGAGCCCGGCGGGTGAATCCGTAGAAGAAGAGGAATCCGGCGAAGAGGAAAAGGAACAGCCCGCTGCTGAAGATCAACGGCTGCGATGCGTCGTACGTGAGCATCGAAACCAGCTTTTCCCCGATATTTTCCACCGTCTGGATCATGTCCGGGCGTTAGGGTTTTTGCATACGGGGCCTGGCTGCCTGGCGCAGCATCATTTCCAGGTGCGAGATTTTCCGGGTGTCGATGACGTTGTCATGCGCAACGGGCGTGAAGGGAGGATGTTGTTCGGCACCTCGGTTGATGGCGTCGTACAGAGCCCAGGCTACGCGACGACCGCCCGCGAAATTGATGTGGGTGTAGTCCTTTCCGGCCCAGCCGTTGGCCACGAATTGCGCCATGCCGCCGAGCGATTGCATGGCGTCGTAGGCGCTCCAGAAGGCTGCCCCGCTGTTCTGCGCGGCCTGTCGTTGGGCCGCAGCCATGTAGGGTGCCGAATCCATCGGGACGAATCCCGAGTCCGACTTCACGCTGCGGTCGCTGACGCTCATCACTAATACGGCGGCCGTAGGGAAGCACTGCCGGATGTAGGCGATCATCTTCTCGATCTGTTCGCCGTATTTGGCGAAAGAGCGGATGCCCGGTTCCAGGATGTTGAGGCCGTATTGCAGGATCACCAGGTCGTAGCCGAGCATTTCATTGATCTGGGCATTGACCGTGGGCGAGGTCCAGAACATCGCCTGTCCGTTGTTGCTGCGGATCGAATAGTTGTCCACCACCACGCCGGGCGCCGATTCGAAGATTGCACCGTAGCCGATCGTTTCTGCGGCACCCGACAGCACCTTGAAACTCAACGAACGGATGTCGTCATGGACGACGATCTGTCGCACGGCGGGCGAACCTTCGATGTCGAACGTACGGTTGTCCCGATCATTGACGGTCACTTCGATACGGCTGTCGTCACGGCTGACGAACAGGATCCGGGCCGTGCGGCAACTGTCCAGGCAAGCCCGGTCCGATGAACCTTCCCAGCGAACGGAGGCTCCGTCCGAAGGTTGGCAGAGCCAGCCCGAGATGTAATAATAGTCGCTGATAGCGGCGGGGGTGTTTCGCCGTTGCATGATGTTGTAGGAGTCCCAACCTTTGGACTGGGTTTTGATCGTGCGCCGGAAGCCGGTCAGCGGCGAAGCCATCGGAGCGAAACCGGCCCCGGAACCGCCGAACCGGAGCTGCAGCTTTTCACGCAGGTCCGAGGAGAGGATGTCGCCTTCGACGAACGAGTCGCCCATGACCGCGATACGGACAGGAGCGTCGCCTTTCTGCAGTTTTTCATAGAAGGCCGTGAGGCGGCTGTGTCCCGTCGTGTCGAAATCTTCGATCGGGATCAGCGTCGGCGACAGCCGGACCGAATCCGGAAGCCGGGGTTGGGCAGTCGTATCGTCCGCCTCTTCCCGGAGGTTCCATTCGTAGGTGGGCGGGGCGTGTTGAGGCACCGTGTCGGCGATCTGGCGGGCGACCTGCGTCAGGTCGATGTGGAAATCCGCATCGTCCAGATCGATCGCTTTTTCGGCTTTTTCGAGGTCTTCTTCGAAAGAGATGAGGTCGGACAGGATGTTAGCCCTGCGCAGACTGACCCCGCCGAGCGTTTGCGGCGGTATCAGGCTCAATCCGATGAGAACGGCGATGAGCAGGGTGACGGCGATCCAGCTCCGGTGTGTGTAGTCCTTTTCCGGGGCCATCAATCACGGCGTCCTAAAATCATCAAAACGTAATAGAGCAGCGACGCTACGGCACTCAAGGCCGCTACCAGGTAGGTGCGGGCAGCCCACGAGAGGGCTTCCTTGGCTTGTCCGAGCTGTGCGCCTTCGAGCGTGTGGCTGCTCTGGAGCCAGGCGAGGGCCCGCTGCGAAGCGTTGTATTCCACCGGCAGGGTGATGATCGAGAAGAGAGCCGATACGCCGATCATGCCCACGCCGATCCAGCAGAGCAGTTCATTCTGCGTGGAGGCCAGGATCACCAGGCCGATGATGATGACGAACATTGCCATACGCGAGGAGAACTGCACGATGGGTACCAGCTGCGAACGCAACGCCAGCGGAGCGTAGCCCTGTGCATGCTGGATGGCGTGGCCGCATTCGTGGCAGGCTGCCGCTGCGACGCTCGTCGACGAATAGACGCTGTCGCTCAGGTTGACGGTCATCGTCTGCGGATTGAAGTGGTCGGTCAGTTGTCCGCTGACGTGGGTGATCTTCACATTGTGGATCTTGTTGTCGCGCAACATCTTTTCGGCGACTTCCGCACCGGTGAGTCCGCCGGGGAAAGGCACTTCGGAGTATTTTTTGAAGACGTGTTGCAGGCGGGCCTGCACGATGTAGCCGATTACGCCGATCACGATAATCAGCACGAACATGCCCATCGTGGCGGCGTCGTACCGCGACGCTACGGGCTCCGTGGTGTAATAACCGCTTTGGAGCAGGTTGAAAATCAGCAGCATAATTTTTCAATTTCAGTGTCTGCGCTTCGATTTTTCCCGGACATATTCGGCCCCGGATTTCGAAGACGGACAGGGTTGTTATTTCGTATTCCGGCAGGTGTAGTATGCACCGGCCTGTTGAGCCGGCATCAGTACTATATCATTAACGTTCATGTGGGCCGGTAATTGTACGATCCAGGCGATCGTTTCCGCAATATCCGCGCCGGTCAAAGGTTCGACGCCGGTATAGGTCTTGTCGGCTCGCTCTTGATCGCCGTGGAAACGCACCAGCGAAAATTCGGTTTCGACCATGCCCGGACGGATCTCCGTGACCTTGATGCGGTGGCTCAGCAGGTCGGCACGCATGGCTTGCGAAATGGCGTGTACGGCGTGTTTCGACGCGCAATATACGGCGCCGTTTTCGTAAGGCTCGGTTCCGGCGATCGATCCGATGTTGATTACGTGTCCCCCGCCTGCGGCGATCATTTTGGGTGTGATGATGCGGGTGACGTAGAGCAGTCCCTTGACGTTCGTGTCGATCATGGCGTCCCAGTCGGCCGTGGAGCCCTGGTCGATGTGTTCGAGTCCGGCGGCCAGCCCGGCGTTGTTGAGCAGCAGATCGACCCGATCGAGCGGTTCGAGGTGTTTTCTGCATTCGGCTTCGCTGCGTACGTCGAAACAGAGCGTGCGGCAACTGCCGCCCTGCGCTTCGATGGCAGATTTGAGCGCTGCCAGCCGTTCGGCGCGGCGCCCTGTGGCGATGATGTCGTATCCGAGGGCTGCGAGCCGTAGCGCCGTAGCGTGTCCGATGCCCGAAGTGGCCCCTGTAATTAAAGCTTGTTTTTTCATAATGGTCGGTTTATCGAACAAAAGTAAGAAAAATTTATGTTACTTTGCATGAAAAATACGTGCAAAATCGGAAGAGGGTGAATCTCGAACTGTTCATAGCGCGCAGAATCGCGCGTAACGGACCCGGCAACCGTCCGGGTGTGATGGTTCGTATCGCCGTGGTCGCGGTAGCGTTGAGCGTGACGGTGATGATTCTGGCTTTGGCCGTTATCATGGGTTTCAAGCGGGAAATCACGGATCGTGTCACCGGCTTCTCGGCCCAGGTCGAGGTCGCTGATCTGCGAAGCGCCGGGTCGATCGAGTCGGTGCCGGTACCCCGCAGCGAACAGCTCGAGAGGGCGATCCGCTCGGCAGGCGAGGTCGTACGGCTCGCTCCCTATGCCGTGAAGGGGGGCGTGGTGAAGACGCCCGATGCGATTCTCGGCGTGATGCTCAAGGGGGTGGACGGCGGTTACGATTGGTCGTTTTTTCGGGACCATCTGCTCGAGGGCGAGTTGCCCCGTGTCGGGGATTCGATTCGCACCAAGGAGATTTTGATCTCCCGGAGCGTTGCCCGGGAGATGGGGCTTGTGCCCGGCGATAAGGTCGAGATGCTTTTCGTCGAGTCGGAGAAGAGTCCGCGCCGCGATCGGTTCAAGGTGTCGGGTATCTATGCGACCGGGATGGACGAATTCGACCGGAGCGTGGCGATGACCGATTTGAGAAACGTGCAGCGGTTGGCCGACTGGTCGTCCGACGAGGTGTCGGGCTACGAAGTGACGCTCGCGGATTTCTCGCAGGCGGAAGATTTCTCCCGCCGGCTGAACGATATGTTGCTGGATTCGGATCGGGAGGCTTTTTGGGACCTGACGGCCCGCAGTGCGCAGGAGCGGTTCCCGACCGTGTTCGACTGGCTCAAGACGCACGATGTCAATGCTGCGGTGATCCTGGTCATCATGGTCGTCGTGGCCGTGTTCAACATGGCGACCGCGTTGCTGACGCTCGTGCTGGAGCGTACACGTATGATCGGTCTGTTGAAGACGATGGGAATGAACAGTGCGTCGCTGCGCCGGATTTTTCTCTACCGGGCCTTGATGCTCATCTTGCGAGGGGTCGTGTGGGGCAATGCGATCGGTTTGGGAATCTGTCTGTTGCAATATTATTTCCACCTGATCCCGCTCGATCCCGAGGGTTATATGCTGTCGGAGGTGCCCGTCGCGTTCGGCGTGGGGTGGTGGTTGGCGCTCAATGCGGGAGTCGTGGCCGTGATTTTAACGTTGCTGATGCTTCCGGCTTCGATCATTTCACAGGTCAAACCGGTGGAGGCGATCCGTTACGATTCATAAATAGAGTACATAAAAGATGAAACCATACGATACAGAGCAGGACAAGAAAGAACAGGTGCGCGAGATGTTCGACCGCATCGCTCCGGCGTACGACCGGTTGAACCACACGCTTTCGTTTCAGATCGATAAATTGTGGCGTCGGCATGTGGTGCGGATCGTGCGGCGGATGCAGCCCCGGCGGATTCTCGACGTAGCGACCGGTACGGGCGACCTGGCATTGGCGATGGCCCGCCGCATGCGGGGCGTGCAGGTATTGGGCGTCGATCTTTCGGAAAATATGCTTGCGGAGGCCCGCCGGAAGGCGACGGCCTGCGGACTGGACGAACGGGTGGTGCTTTCGCTCGGGGATGCGGAGCGCCTGGAGGTGGCGGATGCGTCGGTGGACGTGGTGACGGTGGCTTTCGGAGTGCGTAATTTCGGGGATCTCGGAGCGGGACTCCGGGAGATCGTCCGGGTGCTGAAGCCCGGCGGGAAGGTCGTTATCCTGGAGTTTTCGACCCCTCGCAATCCGTTGTTCCGAAGGGTGTACGGTCTTTACAGCCATCGCCTGTTGCCCGCTATCGGCGGGATGATCTCCAAAGACCGCAAGGCATACGAGTACCTGCCTGCTTCGGTGGATGAATTTCCGGCTCCGGAATGTTTTATGGCGATGATGCGCGAGGCGGGATTCAAGGATTGCAGGGCCCGTTCCCAGAGTTTGGGAATCGCGCAGATATATACGGGAGAAAAATAGGACCTTCGCGTGAGAACCTTGTTGAAATACGTATTGCCGGTGTTGTTCGCCGCTCTCTTGAGCGGATGCGGCGCGTCCCTGGTCCGAAAGGTCCGGATCGGAGAAGAGGTGGCGGTGCGTCAGTACGGTACGGTGGGTCTGGATTTGACGTTCGAAGTGGAAAATGCGTCCCGCCGCACGTTGCGGCTCGAGGAGGCCGAATTGGAATTTTTCACCGGAGCGGGTTCGCTGGGACGTGCCGTGTTGAGGGGTTCTGTCGAAATTCCCGGACGGAGTTGCGGCCCGGTGTGCAGTCGCTGGAAATTCGATTTTCCCGATGCCGCCGCCGGAATGGTCCTTCGGAAGCGATTGGAGGAGGGGGATTACGCCCGGCTGGAGGTCGAAGTGCGGATGACGCTGCGGGCGGGGGCCGTGCGGCGCCGTGTTTCTTTCGAAAGGATGCCTTTTTCCGAATTTTTGAATATCTTTGCAGAAGATAGGATGCGCCTCGGATAAGCTCAAGCGACCGACGCTCGAAGCATGCGTCAAGAACACTTGCAAACTCTGCCATGCAAGGAGGAGGAAAACAGAACGTTAGGTTCGGCTTGCCGTGTGCCTTTCCTTATTTTTACCGAAGATAGGAGATACGCTTCGGGAAACTGGGAGCAGGTTCCTGCCGTTTTCTTCTCGGCTTTCACTATCTTTGCAGAAGATAGGATTCGGTTCAGCAATCTTTGCGTGCAAGCCCGCACGATTGCTCTCACCTTTCACTATCTTTGTCCGGGAGGAGTTTCCGTTCGAATAGTGTATCCGGGAAGTTCCGACTGGTTTAAGAAAATAGTGACTATGTATAGGATAATCGTTTCATTGCTGTTTGTTTTCGGATTGTATGGTGGCGTTTCGGCCCAGTCGCTCGCCTCTTTCAAGGAGCGTCTGTCGCAGCCTGCGGGTTCGGCAGCCGTTACCGTAGTGGAGCATGGGGATGCTGCGGGCGTCGTGAGCCGGGAGAGCCAGAGCAACGACCGCATCCGGTTCAAAGGGTACCGAATCGGTATTTTCTTCGATAACGGAGCGGAGGCCCGGGCCAATGCGCTTGCCGCCAAGCAGACGTTCGAAACCGCATTCCCGGATATTCCGGTCTATCTGGTTTATGAAAATCCCTATTTCAAGGTTTCTGCCGGAAATTGCGTCACTTCCGAGGAGGCGATCGTGTTGCTGGGCAAGATTCGCAGCCAGTTTCCGGAGGCTTATCTGATGCGTGAAGATCTTACGGTGGCCGACCTGATTCGTTAATTTTCCAAAAGATTAAAAATAACGAAAAAAATTTGATAGATTCTACCCGAATCTATATATTTGCCGCGTTAAAAACCTTTAATAATTAAAACTATGAAGAAAGTTTTATCTCTGATGATTGTCGTTGCTGCCGCTGCCATGGTAAGCTGCGCCGGCAAACAGGCAAAACAGGCTGAAACCGTTGAAGTTGAGGCTACCGAGGGCGTAGAGACTCCTGCCGCTTGCGAGAAAGCCGATAGCTGCGCAACGGCCTGCGAGACTCCGGCAGAGACTCCGGCTCCTGCTGAAGCTGCCAAGTAATTTCCCTTTTCGGAACTTACGGGAGTATCCCCAAAGGATACTCTTTTTTTATGCCTCTTCCCCGGCGGGAGAGGTATTTTTTATGAAGCGGTGTTGTCCGATGTCAGATCTTGCGGGCACGCCAGTTGCCGTAACGCATATAAAGATAGGAAGCCGTGAGGGTGCAGCCGTAATAGACATGGTCGGCGGTCCAGCAAAGTGCGACATCGGCATGCAGTCCGTAAACCAGCAGCGCCGTATAAGCGACATAGACGATGCTGGTGCAGGCGACGATCGTGAGGGCCGTGCGGGTGTTGCCCGTACCCGATACGCTGAATTGATAGATGAAGGCGGCCGTGCAGGGAATGTTGGTAGTCAGCATTACCCAGAGCGAAGGGATGGCGTATTCGATCAGAGATACGTCGTCCGTATAGATGCGGAGCGTCCAGTAAGGAATCGCGGCTGCCAGGATGCAAAGCGGGAGGACGAAGCAGAAACAGAGGCGGATCATCTTCCGGCAGAGGGGCATGATCTGTTCGGCATAGCCTGCGCCGAGCAGGTTGCTTACCAGGGAGCTGGCTGTCGAGGCGAAGGCGTTGATGAACATGAAGATCAGCGACGATACGGCCCGCACGATGTTCGTGGCGGCCAAGTCGCGCTTGCCCAGGTGTTCGATGCAGAGGAAGAAGAGGAACCACGCGAGGAAAGCCACGCCCTGTTGGATCATCACCCAGACCGAAAGGCTCAGGATTTGTTTCAGCAGGGAAAAGTCGAATCCTGTGAATCGGAATTTATAGCGGCGCCAGTCGGTCCGATAGCGGGTGTAGAGTATGTAGAAGAGGGCGGATACGCCTTCCGAAATAGAAGAGGCGATCGCAGCGCCGGCGATGCCCATTTCGGGGAATCCGAATTTTCCGAAGATCAGCAGGTAGTTCAATACGACATTGGTGAGTACCATGACGATCGAGTTGATCGTCAGGATGCGCGTGCGGGTCGTGCCGACATAGAATGCCCGGAACATCGACCCGACGTAGGCGAAGAAGAAACCGTAAACCCGGTAGTCGAGGTACCGGACGGCGGCTTCCCGTACATCGGGAGCTTCGATCAGGGCTCCCATGATGCGGGCTGCGAAGACTTTCGAGAGGATGAACAGCACGAGGGCCATCAACAGCAGGAACGCCGTACTTTGCATGAACAGAGGGCCGATCTGCGAATACTCCTTGGCTCCGTTGCGGCGGGCGATGAGAATCTGGGCGCCGATGCTGAACCCGAATCCCAGCATGAAGATCATCAGGTAGAAGATACCCGCCAGGGCCGAAGCCCCCAATTCCGCCTCTCCGACGCGTCCCAGATAGGCCGTATCTGTCAGTCCGATCAACTGCTCCATCAGCAGGCAGACCAGCACCGGGAAGGTGATTTTCAGGATTTTCTTGTTCGTATAGCGCATTGGAAACGTCGGTTTCAGTGCACAAAAATACTCTTTTTTCCGCAATCGTATTTATAACGGGCTGTTTTTGGAAATTTGCAGGACAATACCCCCTCGAGTGTTGTCCGGAACAAAATATTTTATAGTTTTGTGGTGTCGGTTTCGTCCGACAGACATATTTTGATGAAAGTGTTTCGCTTTTATCCTTGATAAGAAATCTGACAGTTTCAAGCAAGACGAGGATAACGACAACACTCATCATCTGTTTCGGTATGTGTATATTATTCCAATCGCTCCATACTGAACAGGTGTAGGGTATTGTGTTGGTTTATTCGTCTTGGGTTTTGTCAGAACCTCTTATCAGATAAACGAACGGCTCCACGCTTGAACTGCTTATACATATATATTAGGGATAGTCATTTAATTCCTTCAATTTGAGTTAACCAGCAGACTTTCCCTTA
>ENA-ORUA01002834-ORUA01002834.1-human-gut-metagenome-genome-assembly--contig:-NODE-2834-length-12868-cov-3.383048_pt1 | contig 12868 bp, 9 predicted proteins | sample MGYA00242076_ERZ509201 | MGnify/ENA primary metagenome ERZ509201 (study PRJEB26280, sample SAMEA2338863) | human gut metagenome | biome: human gut; feature: human-associated habitat; material: faeces...
AAGTCTTACTATTACATAAGGAAAGAAGAGTTAATATGCCAATATATTCAAATGAAGTAATAGAAGAAGTTGTGTCACGCAACGATATAGTTGATGTTATTTCCGGTTATATAAAGCTTAAGAAGAGCGGAAGTTCTTATGTTGGATTATGTCCATTCCATAATGAAAAGTCACCATCATTTTCTGTGTCAGGAACAAAGCAGATGTATCACTGTTTTGGATGCGGAGTTGGTGGTAATGTCATAACATTTGTTATGGAATATGAGAACTTTACATTTCCAGAGGCAGTAAAGCTGCTTGCGGACAGGGCAGGTGTTGACCTTCCTGTTATGGAGTACTCAGGGGATGACAGGCGTGAAAGAGATATTAAGACAAAGCTGCTTGAGATTAACAAGATAGCAGCTACATTTTATTATCATCAGTTAAAGTCGCCTGCCGGACAGGACGGACTTGCTTATCTTAAGGGAAGACAGCTTTCGGATAAGACTATCAATACATTTGGATTAGGCTTCGCACCCCAGCTTACTGGTGATTTGTACAGGATGCTTAAGGAAAAGGGATATGATGACGAGATATTAAAGGAGTCGGGACTGTTTACTTACGAAAAAGGTGTAAGAGAAAAGTTCTGGAACAGGGTCATATTTCCTATTATGGATATCAATAATAAAGTTATCGGCTTCGGTGGCCGTGTTATGGGGGATGGAAAGCCCAAGTACCTGAATTCACCGGAGACGAAGCTTTTTGATAAAAGTAAGAATCTGTATGGACTTAATGTGGCAAGGAGTGCAAGAAAGAATAATCTTATAATATGTGAAGGTTATATGGATGTTATATCTATGCATCAGGCAGGTTTCAATCAGGCTGTGGCATCGCTTGGTACGGCACTGACACCGGGACATGCACGTCTTATGAAAAGATATACGGATAATGTACTTATAACCTATGATAGTGATGAAGCAGGTGTTAAGGCAGCTTTAAGGGCTATTCCTATATTAAAGGAAGCGGGACTTTCAACGAGAGTTATTAATATGCGGCCATATAAAGACCCTGATGAATTCATCAAGGCACTTGGCGCAGAAGCATTTCAGGAGCGTATAGATAAGGCGGAGAACAGCTTTATGTATGAAATCGGTATAATAGAGAAGAATTATAACAGAAGCGACCCTGAGAGTGAAACCGCATTTGAAAGAGAAGTAGCTAAGAAGCTTGCTGCATTTAGTGAGAAGCTTGAGAGAGATAACTATATGAAGGCTGTATGCAGGCAGTTTATGATACCAGAGGATGGTATGCGCCAGATGGTTATCAGGATTGGAAGTCAGGGCGGAATTATCACTAATAATGTGACTCCTGTAAGAAGGGCTGAACCGGTAAGAAAGAAAAAAGAAGATGGTGTAAGGCAGGCAGAGAAAATTCTGCTTACGTGGATGATAGAAGATGGCGATATATATGATAAGGTGAGGGAATATATACAGCCAGAAGACTTTATAGACCCGCTGTTTAAGGATGTTGCAGCTAAAATATACGAACAGTATGAGAGTGGCAGCATTAATCCGGCGGCGATTATAGGCTCATATAGTGATGGTGAAATGCATAGTGAGATAGCAGCTATGTTCAGCGCAGAATTAAGCGACTCTCTCAGCCGGTCAGAAAGAGAGAAGACACTGAATGATACAGTACTCAGGGTTAAGAAGAGCAGTCTTGATTATAAGCTTGAACATGCGACAGATGCTAAGACGATGCAGGATATCATAGGCAGGCAGATGAAGTTAAATAATATTCACATTAATTTGTAATACATGCGAAAGGTGGACCATTGTAATGGCAGTAAAGAAGGAAAACTTAAACGAAGAAGAATTAAAGGAAACTAAGAAGACAACTAAAAAGAAGGCTGATACAGCTTCATCAGAAAAGCAGGCTGCTAAGAAGCCTAAGAAGTCTAAGAAGGAAGAACCGGCACAGCAGGAGCTTTCAGAGGAAGAAGCAGCAAGATTAATGCAGGAAAAGTTCATGGATAAGTGCAGAGGTATCCTTGCAATAGCCAGAAAAAAGAAAAATGTCCTTGATTATAAGGAGATTATGGATTATTTTCAGGATACAGACTTTGAAGCTGATAAGATGGAAAAGGTGTTTGAGTTCCTTGAAGGCTGTAATATAGATGTCAAGATGAACGATGATGAGGTGGAAGAGGATGATATCATTCTTTCTGATGAAGATGATATTGATATTGAAAAGATTGACCTCTCAGTTCCAGATGGCATCGGTCTTGAAGACCCTGTAAGAATGTACTTAAAGGAGATAGGTAAAGTACCTCTTCTTAGTGCAGAGGAAGAAATAGAGTATGCCCAGAGAATGGAAGAGGGCGATGAGGAAGCTAAGAAGCGACTTGCCGAGGCCAACTTACGTCTTGTTGTAAGTATTGCAAAGCGTTATGTGGGCAGGGGTATGCAGTTCCTTGACCTTATTCAGGAGGGTAATCTTGGTCTTATAAAGGCTGTTGAAAAGTTTGATTACCGTAAGGGATATAAGTTCTCAACATATGCAACATGGTGGATAAGACAGGCTATCACAAGAGCTATTGCTGACCAGGCAAGAACTATACGTATTCCTGTTCATATGGTTGAAACTATCAATAAGCTTGTAAGAGTACAAAGACAGCTCTTACAGGAGTTAGGAAGAGAACCATCTCCAGAGGAAATAGCAGAAACTATGGATATTCCTGTTGAGAGAGTAAGAGAAATACAGAAAATCTCACAAGAGCCTGTTTCACTTGAAACACCTATCGGTGAGGAGGAAGACAGCCACCTTGGTGACTTTATTCAGGATGATAATGTTCCAGTTCCAGCAGAGGCAGCAGCTTCAACACTTCTTAAGGAACAGCTTGTAGAAGTTCTTGGAACTCTTACAGACAGAGAGCAGAAGGTATTAAGACTTCGTTTTGGTATGGATGATGGAAGAGCAAGAACACTTGAGGAAGTTGGTAAGGAATTCAACGTTACAAGAGAGCGTATCAGACAGATTGAAGCCAAGGCTTTAAGAAAGTTAAGACATCCAAGCAGAAGCCGTAAGCTTAAGGATTATCTTGACTAATATCAGGATAATGACAGGAGCTTTAATTAAATATAATATAGTTATGTACTTACAGATGTATAGAAGACAAATGTTTAACATAACGCTTTAATTAAACATAATATAGTTATGTACGGCTTGAGTTTAGGTATATTATAGCGAACGATTACAAATCAGGATTAACTTGTGGACATGCAGGTCTAATCCTGATTTTTGTAAATTAAGCAATAAGCAATAAGTGAGTAGATGTAAAAAATACACAAAAATAATTTGTTTTTGTGTATGATACAGATACATTTCAATAGATTAAGTAAAATATGTCCTTATAATACGACATATTTGTGCAATATTCTAATTATATAAATAATAAATAATAAAATAAGGAAGTTATATGGAATTATTGAAAATATCGGACAGACTAAGAAGTGCTGCCGGACTTGTATACAAGGGGGCAAGAGTTGCAGATATAGGCACAGACCACGGATATCTTCCTATATATCTTGTGCAGAATGGAATATCAGAGTGTGTCTATGCGTGTGATGTGAGGAAAAAGCCTTTGGAGAGAGCACAGGCGCATATAAGTTCATATGGACTTGATGATAATATAACTATAAGACTTGCAGATGGTCTTTGTGGCATACAGAAAGATGATGTGGATACGGTAACGATATGCGGAATGGGCGGAAAGCTTATGAAGGATATTATCGAAGCCGGCAAAGACAGGCTTAGTAATGGTATGCAGCTTATACTTTCTCCGCAGTCAGAGGTTCGCGAATTCAGGGCATATCTGTTAGAGAACGGCATAGATATATTATCAGAAATGATGATAAAAGATGAGGGAAAGTATTATTTTATAATGGATTGTGTGTACCATGATATGGCAGAGGGAGCTGTATACAATAATAATACACATTTGCAGGGAAAAAATGCAGCAGAGTATACAGAGGAAGAGCTGAGGTATGGAAGATATCTTATAGATAACCACTCAGAAGTATTAAAAGAATATCTTGATAAGGAATATGGCAGCTTTATAAGTATACAGAAGTCACTTAAGGAACAGAATGTCAAGAAGCCATCAGCCGCGATAGAAAAAAGATTACAGGAACTTGAAGCTGATATTGAGTATAACAGAAAGGCTGAATTAAGTTGTTGTGCGCAAGATGCGCACAGAAATGAGGATTAATATGAAATTATCACAGATGGCAGCAGAAGCTGCGGCTAATTATGAGTATGATATTATTATGGCAAAGGTCAACGGAAAGCTGACAGAAATATCAGACAGGGAAATACAGGATGAAAAGGTGGAATTCATAACAGTAGGCGACTCTATAGGTAATGAAACTTATAAGAGAAGTGTACTGCTTCTTATGCTTAATGCCATACATAAGATAGATAAGGAAAAGAAGATAAAAAAAGTTACAGTGGAATTCTCATTAAGCAAGGGCTTATACTGTGAAATCAAGGGAGATTTCACGATAACAGAAGAATTCCTCGCAGAAGTCAAGAGAGTTATGTTAGAGGATGTTAAAGCTAATATTCCTATTAAGAAGGCAGGAATGAAGACCTCTGAGGCTATTAAGCTTTTTGAGGAGCATGGCATGAGCGATAAGACACGTCTTTTCAAGTACAGAATAAGTTCATATGTAAATGTATATAGCATAGAAGATTACAGTGATTATTTCTATGGCTATATGGCATCACACACAGGAATACTTGGTGTGTTTGACCTGTTTAAGTATGATAAAGGCTTTGTACTCCAGCTTCCAAGAAAAGAGTCACCAAAGACTGTGCCAGAATTCGCACCACAGGCAAAGCTTTTTAATGTACTTGAAGAAACAAGTGAATGGGCAGATATGCTTGGCGTGGATACTGTTGCATCGCTTAATGAGCACATAATAAGCGGTGATATTAATTCACTTATTCTTGTTCAGGAGGCACTTCAGGAACAGAAGATAGTTGATATTGTCAATAAGATTAAGAAAAGAGATGGCATTAAGTTCATAATGATAGCTGGTCCATCATCTTCTGGCAAAACAACATTTTCACACAGATTATCAATACAGCTTCGTGCAAGCGGTTTTAAGCCACATGCCATAGGCGTTGACAATTATTTTGTGGAGAGAGAGCAGACACCTGTTGATGAGAATGGCAATTATAACTTTGAGGATATCCACGCAATAGACATAAAGCTTTTCAATGACCATATGACTTCTCTTCTTAAAGGTGAGAGAGTTGAACTTCCAGAGTTTAACTTTGTGACAGGAAGAAAGGAATATAATGGCGATTATTTACAGTTAGGTGATGAGGATATTCTTGTAATAGAGGGTATCCACTGCCTGAATGATGAACTTTCGTATTCACTTCCTGTTGAAAGTAAGTTTAAAATATATATCAGTGCGCTTACACAGCTTAATGTTGATGAGCACAACAGAGTAGCAACAACTGATGGACGTCTTATAAGACGTATGGCAAGAGATTACCGTACAAGGGGTGCTTCTGCCAAGAAGACTCTTTCTATGTGGGAGTCTGTAAGAAAGGGTGAGGAGAAAAATATTTTCCCTTATCAGGAGGAAGCGGATGCTATGTTTAACTCAGCTATGGCATATGAATTATGCATATTAAAGCCAATAGTAGAGCCATTGCTTTTCTCAATAACAGAGGATGACCCGGAATATCAGGAGGCTAAGAGATTACTTAAGTTCTTAGCATATTTCCTTCCTTGTCCAGCAGACAATGTTCCAATTAACTCAATAATGAGAGAGTTTATTGGTGGGGGATGCTTCAGGGTGTAATATTGTTTTCAGAATAGAAAATAATAATATTGAAATCATACAATGTGGAACACATTATAGGGATAAGTAGAAATATGAATTGAAAGAATACTCGGTCACAGCCGACTCGGTTGTGACCGAGTATTTTGTTTACATTATTAGAATATAATGATATACTCTTTATATGAAATTAAATATCTGGAGGGATAGAATGTATGAAATTCATAGGAAGGGAAGAACAGCTTAAAAAACTTGACAGGGTTATTAACAAAGAAGAATTAACATTTTCTTTAATATACGGAAGAAGACGTGTAGGCAAGAGCGAACTGGTAAAGCAGGCTATAAAAAGAAATAATGTTAAAAGCTTTTATTATGAATGCAAGCAGGTTTCAGAGGTAGGCAATGCCACAGGTTTAGGCGAAATCGTGTCAGAGATTATGGGGCTGCCAAAGCTTGGCTACAGTGATATAGAAGCGGTGCTTAAGTATATTTTTGAGTTGTCTGTTAAAGAAAACATTATTCTAGTTCTGGACGAGTATCCATATTTGAGGGAAAATATCAAAGGAATGGACAGCATATTGCAGTCGCTTGTTGATAAGTACAAAGATACGTCAAAGCTTACGCTGATAATATTAGGTTCATATGTTGAGGTAATGCGTTCACTTTTAGAACATTCTAATCCGTTATATGGAAGGGTCGACCTGACTATAGATTTAAAGCAGATGGATTATTATGAGTCAGCGATGTTTTATCCTAACTTTTCATCAGAGGATAAGGTCAGGATATATGCGGTATTTGGAGGAATTCCCTATTATAACCGTTTGATTGATGACACTAAGAGCGTTAAGGATAATATTATTGAGCTGATTGCATCTTCAGGAGCAAGGCTTGAAAATGAGGTGTCGATGTATCTTAATGCAGAAATATCCAAGATAATTAATGCAAATGAAGTTTTTGAGGCATTATCAAGAGGTTTCACAAGATATAGCGATATATTGTCACAATCACACGTTTCAAGCGGTCCGACACTTGTAGATGTACTCGACAAGTTAATGAGAATGGAAGTTGTTGTAAAAACTGCGCCTATTAATTATGGAAATAATAAAAAGAAAGCAGGATATTATATTTCAGATAATCTGTCTTTATTTTATTACAGATACATTTTCAAATATTCATCGCAGATGAAGATAATGGACTCCGAAGTGTTTTATAAAAAATATATTGAAAAAGATTTTGAAGAGCATTATGTACCACATATATTTGAAACAATATGCAGTCAGTATCTGATAAGAATGAACAGGGCAGGAAATATAGAACCTGTATTTGAAAGAATCGGAAAATATTATTACGATAATCCGGCAGAACATACTAATGGTGAGTTTGATGTTGTCACAGAAGATGAAAATGGATATGTATTTTATGAAGTAAAGTTTAAAAAGACACCTGTGACAGATGAAATAATAGAAAAAGAAATAAGTCAGGTGGAGGCCACAGGACTTAATTGTTACAAATATGCATTCATTTCAAGGTCGGGCTTTGACTGCCAGCATAGGGATAATGTAAAGCTTATTGCGCTTGATGAAATGTTTGAATAAAATGTATTCTTAAATGAACAAAAAATATACAGAATTAATTATCTTTAACTAGTAATTAATTCTGTATATTTGTATATTTAATTACTTCTTTAGCGGCTTTATAATCTAAATAAGAAACAGCATTTGTTATTGAAAGGCTTGTTGTAATTGTTAATGCACTATTTCCTAAATGAGTTCTTATACTCTCTGGACATTTCAAAAAGCTCATTGACATACCCTGGAGTTTTGTTATCAATATTATTCTTAATCTCACTAAGTATATCTATGTAGTCGCCAAGGAGTGCACTTATATCTTCTGAGTTAGATGCACATATCTGGTCCCACATTTCAGGGGATGAAGCGGCAACCCTTGTCATATCGCGAAAGCTTCCGGCGGCAAGCATCTGCATATGCTTTTCACTGTCGTCATGCTTTGAAACAAGCTTTACAAGTGCTGTTGAGATAAGATGTGGAAGGTGGCTTATGGCAGCAACAGTCTTGTCGTGAGTTGCATAATCCATAACTATAGGGTTTGCCTTCATATCACATATAAGTGCTTTAAAGCGTTCAAGCTGGGCGTCTGTTGTTTTGGCGGTAGGAGTGATTACATAGCGCGCATTTTTCATAATAGCTGCTGAGGAATTAGCGTAGCCTGTAAGCTCTGAGCCAGCCATAGGATGACCGCCGATAAACATATCCTCCATATCAAGCTCTTTGACAGCATTATGTATAGAAGTCTTAACACTTCCGACATCAGTTATTATACAGTCTTTTTTGACTATATTTTTTAACTGCTTAAGGTAATCGTTCATAGTTATTACAGGTGTGCAGAGTATTATATAATCACAATCAGCCAGTCTGTTATCAACGCAGTCAAGTACATCATCCACAACCCCGTCTTTTTTAGCCTCATATACAGGTTCAAGCCTTCTGCTTGTTGCAGCTATATTATAATTATTACCAGACTCCTTAAGTGCGTGTGCTATAGAACCTGCGATAAGCCCGAAGCCTATAAAACCAACTTTACAATCCATAATATACTTAACCTCATTTCCTACAATTTAATAACATTAATTATATATACATATAAGTATAATCGAAATATAATGATTGTTATAAATTTTAGCACTTTAAAGTGTTAGTGTAAAGGGCTGTGATTAAATATATTTAAAGAAACTTGTCATAGAACATTTTTACAAGGAAGTTTATTGACAAATCGTTTCATTGTGATAATATTTGAAAGTGAGTAAATATGTGATTGAAAGCGCCAGATAAGTATAGCTGGTGCAGGAATGAGGTTTTAAGATGGCTAATACAACAACTTATAATCCCAAGTCTATCGAGCCAAAGTGGCAGAAGTATTGGGCAGAACATGAAACATTTAAAACAGATGTATGGGACTTTTCAAAGCCAAAGTACTACGCACTTGATATGTTCCCTTACCCATCAGGAGTAGGTCTTCATGCAGGTCATCCAGAAGGATATACAGCTACAGATATCACTTCACGTATGAAGAGAATGCAGGGATATAATGTACTTCATCCAATGGGATATGATTCATTTGGTCTTCCAGCTGAACAGTATGCTGTTAAGACAGGTAATAACCCTAATGGATTTACAGAAAAGAATATAGAGACATTTACTAAGCAGCTTAAGGAGCTTGGTTTTGATTATGACTGGAGCAAGACTTTAGCGACAAGTGATCCTAAGTTCTATAAGTGGACACAGTGGATATTCAAGCAGTTATATCTTGACGGATATGCTAAGTATATAGATATGCCGGTTAACTGGTGTGAGGAGCTTGGTACAGTTCTTTCCAACGATGAGGTTATTGACGGCAAGTCAGAGCGTGGCGGATATCCTGTTGTAAGAAAGAATATGAAGCAGTGGGTTATCGACCAGGTAGCATTTGCAGATAAGTTGCTTGAAGGACTTGAGCATATCGACTGGCCAGAGTCTACTAAGGAAATGCAGAGACACTGGATAGGCAAGTCAGAAGGTGTTGAGGTTGACTTTAAGATTGAAGGTGGTGGAGATTTCTCTATCTTTACTACTTGTATTGAAACTATATATGGTATTACATTTATGGTACTTGCACCAGATGGAGATATCGTTAAAGAGCTTATGCCAAGAATCCAGAATAAGGAAGAGGTAGAAGCTTACATCGCAGAAACAATCAAGAAGAATGATATGGATAGAACAGAGCTTAATAAGACTAAGTCAGGCTGCGTTCTTGAAGGAATATATGCTATTAATCCTGTAAATGGCAAGAAGGTTCCTGTATACATCGGCGATTTTGTTCTTGCTAACTATGGTACTGGTGCTGTTATGGCAGTTCCAAGCCACGACCAGAGAGATTTTGAGTACTCAGAGGCACACAATATTCCTAGAATACAGGTTATTGATGGTGCTGATGTATCAGAGAAAGCATTTGAGAAGTATGATTATCTTGGCAAGGGCTGCAAGCTTATCAACTCAGAAGAATTCACAGGTCTTACTGTAGAAGAAGCCAAGGAAGCTATTACTCAGAAGCTTGAAAAGATGGGGGTAGCAAGAAGAAAGGCTAACTATCATTTCAGAGAGTGGATATTTGCAAGACAGAGATACTGGGGTGAACCAGTGCCTATCGTATATCTTGAAGACGGACAGATTCACGTTCTTGATGATGATGAGCTTCCACTTATCTTACCAGAACTTGAAGATTACAAGGGTAAGAATGGACAGGCTCCTCTTGAAAATGCGACAGAATGGAAGCAGTATGAACATAATGGACTTAAGGGTAAGAGAGAAACTTCAACTATGCCGGGTTCAGCAGGTTCAAGCTGGTATTATATGAGATATATTGACCCTGATAATGACAAGGAACTCTGCGACCCAGAACTTCTTAAGCACTGGCTTCCAGTTGACCTTTATATCGGTGGACCAGAGCATGCGGTTGGACATCTTATGTACTCAAGAATATGGAACAGATATCTCTACGACAAGGGTATATCACCAGTTGCAGAGCCATTCCAGAAGTTAGTTCATCAGGGTATGATTCTTGGTTCTAACGGTATCAAGATGGGTAAGAGATTTCCAGAGTTTGTTATCAACCCAAGTGATATCGTAAGAGAATATGGTGCTGATACTTTAAGACTTTATGAGATGTTCATGGGACCTCTTGAAGCTTCTAAGCCTTGGAGCCAGCAGGGTGTTGAAGGTGCAAGAAGATTTATCGGTAAGGTATGGAACTTCTTTACAACTGAAGGCAATGTTGTCGATGAGGAAGTTAAGGAACTTGAAAAGGTATATAACCAGACAGTTAAGAAGGTTACAGATGACTTTGAAAAGCTTGGCTTTAACACAGCTATCAGCCAGATGATGATATTTATGAATGCTGCAACTAAGCTTGGCAAGTGTTCAAGAGAATATGCAGAAGGCTTTATAAAGATGTTTTCTTGTATCTGCCCACACGCAGGCGAGGAAATGTGGAGCGTATTAGGTCACGATGATACTATAGCTTATGAGAGCTGGCCAACATACGATGAAGAAGCCTGCAAGGAAGACACTATAGAGATAGGTGTACAGGTTAACGGTAAGGTTAAGGGTACTGTTTCTATAGCTGTTGATGAGGATAAGGAGTCTGTTCTTGAAAAGGCTAAGAAGGCTGTTGAGGGCAAGATTACAGGTAATATTATTAAGGAAATATATGTACCGGGTAAGATTGTTAATATTGTTGCGAAGTAGGGTGCGATTTTTAATTGGCGAAAGGACGATATAAGACACGGGAAGGCTGTCACTAATGATACTTCGGACACCAGAAAGCTGATTGGTTGTTTCTAATACTTTTCATATAGATATTGAATACGGACGATACCGTTCGGACGCGCCGTCCTTGGCGCGGCCTCACTTGCGGGTACATCCTTGTACCCGCATATCTGTATGAAGAAGGAAAGTATAAGAAACAGCACAATCAACTTTCAAGTGTGTTCTCCGTATTATTAGCAACAGCCTTCCTGCCCCTTATGTCGTCCGTTTGTCAATAAATATAATCAACCTGTATACAATAATTAACGTGCAAAAGCCATACTGTAATTATCACACAACTGATACAATAAATATCACTTCGGCGGATTACCATCAGGAACAATCTGCTTATATATCATTTCACAGTCCTGCCTTGTGAACTGGACACCTGATTGCTTGGCTTTCTGGCTTAAGGCAAATATCAGTGGAACAAGTTCTTCTTTACTTTTACCCTTTGATAAAGTCCTGAATTCATTTAATAAAAGCTGCTTCCTAAAATCAGTTTCTGACATAACTATAATAATCCTCATTTCTGCGCACGTTTTTGCGCATAACAGGTTTGTGCAGGTGCGCACAGACACAAATCCCGTGTGTGAAAAATAGATTTTTCACACTAATAACGCCTATAATTTATTTACATATAAAGATATGTAAGGGCAATATAAAATATGTTTCCGACTTATTAGTTGTCGTTATTATCATCAGAATTAAAATTTAAATCAAGAGAGTCAAGTTGTCTTAAATATTCGTTATACAAGTCCCGTTGGTTTGAATTCATAAAATTATTGAGTATATTATTGCTGGAACTATTATTACCACTATTTACATCATTCGCCATATAATTTCCGTTATTAAAATACTGATTATTGCTGTTACCATCACCAGAATAACCACTGTCCATATTAGCCTGATTACCATTAAAAGAACCGTTAAACATATCCATCATATTGAACATATCGGACATTTTGCTGAAGCTGCGGTATGTGTTAATCATATTGATAATATTGCCGGAGCAGTAGGTAGTTATGGTATTCATAAGCTTTTCATTGTTTAGAATTTCATTAATAGGAGTATTAAATGTGATGCCGCTGCTGTTGCTGCATGTTTTAAAAATATTACAGTTGGCAGGTGAATTATAAAAACGTATGGTATTTTTAAGTTCACTTGTACGTATTAGTGCTGATACACGGCGCTGCATATTGTATTCCATAAATGGAAGGATTGCTTTGATAAGCTGGATATAATCAGGCTGGGTTAATATATCGAACTCGGTTACAGGGATTTGTTTAGGCATTATATTACTGTCCATATCATTTTGTATTAATATATTCTTCAAAATATTTTATATGACATATCTTAGTGTAAGTTTGATAGTCTGATAAAATAGATGAATGGTAAAAATTGCTTCTGATACGTGTATTATATTTTCCTAAAATAAGCATATCATACATGATTTTAATACTATAAATGAGCGGATTGAAAATATTGTAAAAGTATATATGAGCTAGAAACACATATTAGATAAGAGTTGCACACAAAAGTAACTTTAAGAAATATTAATATAAAAAGACGGCAGACACACAGCCGCCCAGTCCCCACATCATATACCGGGTAAGCGCACCATATGTCTGCCTTATCAGAATAAAGAATACCTTAGAAGGTGATTAGCAT
>ENA-ORUA01002847-ORUA01002847.1-human-gut-metagenome-genome-assembly--contig:-NODE-2847-length-12829-cov-4.902223_pt1 | contig 12829 bp, 10 predicted proteins | sample MGYA00242076_ERZ509201 | MGnify/ENA primary metagenome ERZ509201 (study PRJEB26280, sample SAMEA2338863) | human gut metagenome | biome: human gut; feature: human-associated habitat; material: faeces...
GATCTCACCGATCGATTTTGCACCGAACGGACCGGTCGGCTCGTAGCTGCTCTCAAACTCTACCCGCAGTTTTCCCATATCCAGACGGGTCGGAATCTTATACTGCATAAAGGAATTGTTTCGCAGCTGTCCCTTCGGGTTGTACTGGATATTTTCATACAGTGCCATACCGATTCCCTGTACCAGACCACCCTCCACCTGGACTCTCGCCAGATTCGGGTTGATGACCGTACCGCAGTCGACAACCGCCACATAGTCAAGGATTTCCACATGGCCGGTCTCTTTGTCCAGTTCGATCTCCACCATACCTGCCATAAACGGCGGCGGAGATACCGGAGAGCTGCTGTCCTCCACGGCTTCGAGTGCATTGATGCTTCCGCACATGGAACTGGTACCGATCTGGGTGAGAGAGACTTCTTCCCCGGTTGCCAGACGTTTCACACAGTCTCCGGCAAATTCCAGTTCTCCACTGTCACAGTTCAGGATCTTTGCAGCTTCCTGCACGATCCGCTCCTGTAATTTCTGGCAGGCTTTCTCTACTGCCCGCCCGGTGATATAGGTTGTACTGGATGCATAAGATCCGGAATCATACGGAGAAGTATCGGTATCCGCTCCGCTGACCGTTACATTCTCGATCGGACACATCATACATTCTGCCACCATCTGTGCCAGGATCGTATCGCAGCCGGTTCCCATATCCGCAGCACCGATTGCCAGGGTATAGATACCGTCTTCGTTCAGTTTGATATCCGCAGACCCCACATCCACACCGGAGATACCGGAACCCTGCATGGACATCGCCATTCCCACGCTTCGCACTTTACCGTTTCCCATATCTCTCGCCGGGTATTTTTCCTCCCAGCCGATCATCTTTGCCGCACGTTCCAGACAGCGGTCCAGCGCACAACTTTTCGAAACCTCATCGTAATAGGAGTGCATCACAACGCCTTCGTGTACCATGTTCATCTCACGGACTTTCAGCGGATCCATACCAATCTTCGCTGCCAGCTGATTGACCGCGGATTCCACGGCGAACTGTCCCTGCGTTGCACCGTATCCACGGTACGCACCGGCGGACATCACATTACTGTAAACAACATCATAAGAGAAACGATGAGCCTCCAGAGATCCTTCGTATAACGGAATGGATTTGTGTCCGGACAGACCAACCGTTGTCGGACCGTGCTCGCCATATGCACCGGAATTGGACAAGGTATAGACATCGATCGCGCGGATCTTTCCGTTTTTCATTGCTCCCAGCCGTACCGTCACTTCCATCTCATGACGCGGGGAGGATGCCGTCTGGGATTCCTGTCTGCTGTAGACGATCATAGACGGTTTTCCGGTCTTCCAGGTGACAAAAGCCGGGAAAACTTCCGCTACCACCGACTGTTTTGCCCCGAATCCACCACCGATTCTCGGTTTGCTGACACGGATCTTTGATTTTGGTATTCCCAGGGCATTGGACAGGATCCTTCGTACATGAAAAACGATCTGTGTGGAACTCACCACATTCAGTCTGCCATAAGCATCCATAAAGCAGCAGGTACGGAAAGTCTCCATCATCGCCTGCTGATCTGCTTTTACATGATAGGTCTCTTCCACCATCACTTCACAGTCTTTGAAAACGGCTTCCACGTCCCCGTAACCGCTGGTTCCTGTTGCCACCAGATTGCGCTTATTATCTGCTCCCACCGGACATAATGCTTTCCAGTTTTCTTCCGGGTGAACCAGAATCTCATTATCTTTGGCTTTGTGAAAATCCAGAATGGCCGGTAGAACTTCGTACTGCACTTTAATGATTTTCAGTGCTTTGTCTACGCACTCCTCATTCTCTCCCGCTACGATGGCCACCGGATCCCCCACATAGCGTACATGCTGATCCAGGATCTGACGGTCATAGGGACTTGGCTCCGGATAGGTCTGTCCGGCCATGGTAAAACGCTGGGTTGGTACATCTTCCCAGGTATACACAGCTTCGATTCCCGGAACCTTCTTTGCTGCATCTGTTTTTATTGACAGAATATTTGCGTTGGCATGCGGGCTTCGAAGTACTTTTACCACCAGACAGTCAGCCGGAGCCACATCCTGTGTAAAGACCGGTTTTCCTGTTACCAGCGCCATTGCATCTTTTTTCATCACCGGTTGTCCTACTACCTGCATACTGCACCTTCTTTCTCTTTTTTATAAGCAAGAAACTGCTGGATTCCCCGGAGCTGTCCTTCGTATCCGGAACAACGGCATAGATTTCCTGCCAGATATTCTTTGATTTCTTCCTCGGATGGATCCGGATTCTCACGAAACAGTGCCAGTGCGTTCATGATCATGCCCGGATTACAGAAACCGCACTGTTCTGCTCCCTGATTGGCAATAAATGCACCGAACTCCGCCGCTTCCTCCTGCAGTCCTTCCAGAGTATCTACTTTATGGCCGGATACTCTCGCCACCAGAGTGGAACAGGAAAGTACCGGTTTGTCATCTACAAATACTGTACACAACCCGCAGTTTGCCGTCTCACATCCTCTTTTCACACTTTTACACCCATGGGCACGCACAAAATCCAGCAGGAGCATCCCCGGCTGAATCTCTTCTGTGATTTTTTTACCATTTAACGTCATCTGGATCTTCATACCGTTATACCTCCTGCATCTTTTCGATCTGTTTGAGCCCTCTGCCGATCAGAACTTCTGCCAGATGGCTTCGGAATTCTTTTCCCGCACGCATATTACCTTCTGTCGGAAACTGCGCAGCCAGTTCTCCGGCCAGTGCTTCACTGCCCTTTTTCTTCCAGTCAGCCTCTGGCACACACACACAGACTGCTCTCGACGGGCGGGCACCGACTGCCGTATAGATCTGTCCATCCCGTAACGAAATACCACAGGTCAGTACCGGAAAATCTGTTTTTGAATTTCTGTGAGACAGATAGACACTTTTATCCCCATGTTTTTTCACGATCAGGCGCACCAGAATATCCCGGTTCGGTTTTTGCTTTGCAAATTCGGCAAGGGGGATACAGCCGCCTTTGTACAGTTCCACCCAGGTATCCAGTGCCAGGAAACAGGTCAGTACATCCGAGAAACCAAATCTTCCGAAAATACTTCCGCCAACGGTTGCCAGATTCCGGAACTGTACACCGACTATACTTCTTACGCTCTCAATGACTGCACCGTTTGTGTAGCTATTCAGTCCCTCGTGCTGCTCCAGCTGCCGCAGAGTTGTCATACAGCCAATGGAAAATTCTTCCTCATTTTCCTCGATGGTATTCAGTCCCAGATTGGACAGATCGATGGCTGTCGGAACCATCCGGCTTCCCATCTTCAGCCACAGCATGCCGCCGATGATACAGTTTCGCTTCTTCTGATTCAATTCATACGCCTGCTCCAGGCTTTCTGCCATCACGTATTCTTTTATTTTAATCATGTATTTCAATCACCTCTTTATTCTTGATGTTTACAATATTGGACATAATTCACCTATCATAAACAGTATACATGAAAATGCAGAAAGGGTAAAGAAAAAAATGTCATGAAAAATGCTTTGCTTTTCCATGACATTTCCTATTCCAATGTGCCCTGTAAACACTTTAAACCCGCACTCCTGTATGCAGCAGCTGATTTGCATTTTTGATTCTCTCCTGAGTCGGCGGATCGATGCCTTCCAGCGGATACTCATAACCGAGTTCTTTCCATTTGTATGCACCCAGTGTGTGATAGGGGAGAACCTCTACTTTCTGTACGTTGTGAAGAGACTGGATAAATGCATCCAGACGGGTCAGATATTCGTCTTTGTCGCTTCGCTCCGGCACTAACACGTGGCGGATCCACATCGGTTTTCCGATCTCATCGAGGTATCTTGCCATATCCAGAATGTTCTGGTTCGTCTGACCGGTGAGAATCTTATGCTGTTCATCATCGATGTGTTTGATATCCAGCATCACAAGATCTGTCACTTCCAGAAGTTTTCTGATCTTCTCAAAGCGCTCGCCCTCTCTGGTAAAGGGATTGCCGCTGGTATCCAGTGTGGTGTGGATGCCCTGGGCTTTGGCTTTCTGGAAAAGTTCCGTCAGGAAATCCAGCTGCAACATCGGTTCTCCGCCGGAGACCGTAATTCCACCTTCTTTTCCCCAGTACCCTTTATAGCGGACTGCTTTTTTCAGCAGTTCCTCTGCGGTATAAGGTGTTCCGACTTTCATATCCCAGGTATCCGGGTTATGGCAAAACTGGCAGCGCATCGCACATCCGGACACAAAGATCACATATCGTACTCCCGGTCCGTCTACGGAACCGAAACTTTCCAGTGAATGAATATATCCTGTCAGTTCTTTCTTTTCTTCTGACATAAGCTCCTCCATTTTTTCTTTTATATTTTACCATAGAAAACATTTGGCGATACAGTTTTTCACTGCACCGCCAAACGATTTTATTTTATATTACTGTTTATTCACCTGAATCCGTCAGACAAATTACATTGTTTTGTGGCAGGTTCTTGCGATAACATCCAGCTGCTGTTCACGAGTCAGGTCGATGAACTTAACAGCATATCCGGATACACGGATTGTGAAGTTTGCGTATTCCGGTTTCTCCGGATGTTCCATAGCGTCGATCAGTTTTTCTGTACCGAATACGTTTACGTTCAGGTGATGTGCACCCTGATCGAAGTAACCATCCAGGATGTGTACCAGGTTGTTGACTCTTTCGTCATCGTCATGACCCAGTGCGCTCGGGCTGATGGTCTGTGTATTGGAGATACCATCCAGTGCCAGTTCGTATGGCAGTTTTGCTACAGAGTTCAGGGAAGCCAGCAGGCCGCTCTTCTCTGCGCCGTAAGATGGGTTAGCTCCTGGTGCCAGAGGCTCGCCCAGCTTTCTTCCATCCGGCAGAGTACCGGTAGCTTTACCGTATACTACGTTGGATGTGATTGTCAGGATAGAAGTTGTCGGCTCGGAATCTCTGTAAGTATGGCATTTGTTCAGTTTGTGCATGAATGTTTTCAGCAGCCAGATTGCGATATCGTCTGCACGGTCATCATCGTTACCGTATCTCGGGAATTCGCCTTCCGTCTCGAAATCAACTACCACACCGTCTTCGTCACGGATTGCTTTTACCTTTGCGTATTTGATTGCGCTCAGAGAGTCTACTACGTGAGAGAAACCAGCGATACCGGTTGCGAATGTACGTCTTACGTCAGTATCGATCAGAGCCATCTCTGCTGCTTCGTAGTAATATTTGTCATGCATGTAGTGGATCATGTTCAGAGTATCTACATACAGTTTTGCCAGCCAGTCCATCATAACATCGTAATGTTCCATTACTTCGTTATAATCCAGATATTCAGCTGTGATCGGTCTGTAAGCAGGTCCTACCTGAACTTTTGTCTTCTCATCGATACCACCGTTGATTGCGTACAGTAAGCATTTTGCCAGGTTCGCACGTGCACCGAAGAACTGGATCTCTTTACCGGTCTGAGTAGCGGATACACAGCAGCAGATGCTGTAGTCATCGCCCCATACCGGACGCATAACATCGTCGTTTTCGTACTGGATAGAACTTGTTGTTACAGAAATTCTTGCTGCGTAATCTTTGAAAGATTCCGGCAGTCTGGAAGAATAAAGAACAGTCAGGTTCGGTTCCGGAGACGGTCCCATGTTTTCCAGAGTATGCAGGAAACGGTAATCGTTCTTTGTTACCATGGAACGTCCGTCCTGTCCCATACCACCAACTTCCAGAGTAGCCCATACCGGGTCACCGGAGAACAGTTCTGTATAGGAAGTAATTCTTGCGAATTTTACCATTCTGAACTTCATAACCATATGGTCGATCAGTTCCTGTGCTTCTTTCTCTGTCAGAACGCCTGCTTTCAGGTCTCTCTCGATATAGATATCCAGGAATGTGGATACACGACCAACACTCATTGCTGCTCCGTTCTGCGTTTTGATTGCTGCCAGATATCCGAAGTACAGCCACTGTGCTGCTTCTTTTGCGTTTTTCGCCGGTACGGAAATATCGAATCCGTAAGATGCAGCCATTTCTTTCATTTCGTTCAGAGCTTTCATCTGATCTGCAAGTTCTTCACGAAGACGGAAATCAGTTCCTTTCATTCCATGTCTTTCGTAACGTTTCATATCGTAGTGTTTTTTCTCCAGCAGGAAATCGATACCGTACAGAGCTACACGGTAATCGCCTACGATACGTCCACGACCGTAAGTATCCGGCAGACCGGTGATGATTTTATTGTGACGGGCAACTTTCATCTCGTCAGTATAGATATCGAATACACCCTGGTTATGTGTTTTATGATATTTTGTGAAGATTTCATGCAGTTTCTCACTCGGTGTATATCCGTGTGTTGTGCAGGCTTTCTCAGCCATCTTGATTCCACCGTAAGGCATGAATGCTCTCTTCAGCGGTTTGTCTGTCTGCAGACCAACGACTGCTTCCAGATCTTTCATGCTTTCATCGATATATCCCGGGCCATATGCTGTGATACCGGAAACTACTTCTGTTTCCATATCCAGAACGCCACCTTTTGCACGTTCTTCTTTCTGCAGCTCCTGCAGTTTTCCCCACAGTTTATCTGTTGCCTCTGTAGGTCCCTCCAGGAAAGTTTCATCTCCGTCATATGGTGTGTAGTTGCACTGAATGAAGTCACGTACATCTACGGAATTAACCCAGTTTTTACCCTGGAAGCCTTCCCACTGTTCAAACTTAGCCATTGCATATCCTCCTGTGTTTGTGTGTATTTGAATTGTTATCTTTTTGTCAGGTGTAGTATAACATCACTTTTTTCAAAAAACAAATAGAAAATAATCCCAAATCCATGAAATATAGGCATGTATGCAATTTTGTACAATTTGGGGCAGATATTGTATTTATTCAGGAACAATTTCCATATCTTGTGTTTTTTATCCTTTTTTTCTGTTTTTCTTCTCTGTTTCATAAGATTTCAGTGCCTTCATGGCGATTCCGGACATCGGATAAAGCATAATAATATTAAACACGGTCATCAGACCCACGCCGACGTCTCCAAGATCCCACACCACTGTGTATGCTGCCAGTCCGCCGATAAACATCATCACCAATGCAAGTACTTTATAGAGATTCTGCGGCAGCATTCCATCTCCAAACAGATATGATATATTTGATCTTGCATAATATAAAATACCGAGAAAAGTGGAGAAACTGAACAGCCAGAGTGTCGCTGCAATGAAAATCACACCAAACTGCCCCAGATGGTAGCCCATTGCTGCCTGTAAAAGTTCCATACCAACCGCCCCTTCGGTCAGGCTTTCCGGCGTCAGAAGCATGATCATCGCCGTACAGCTGCAGATCACGATCGTATCAATAAAAACTCCCAGTGCCTGGGTCAGCCCAAGTTTTACCGGTTGATCGCTTTCTGCTGCCGCTGCCGCACAGGGGGCTGAGCCGGAACCGGCTTCGTTGGAAAACAAACCACGTTTCACACCATTCATCACCACCGTACCAAGTCCTCCTGCCACTGCCTGACGAATACCAAACGCTTCCTCAAAGATTCTGTAAAACACTCCCGGAAGGGCAGAAAAATTCATACAGATCAAAATCACAGTAATCAGAAAATAACATCCTGCCATAACCGGTACCAGCACATCAAGCACTTTTACCGTTGCAGTTTTTCGAAAAATGATCACTGCCGCAAGTGCTACCAGAACCACTGTGGTATAGATTGGCGGAATGTGAAAGGCATTGTGGAATGCAGAAGTCACGGAATTGCTGATAACCTGACTGATTCCACACCAACAGATCAGTCCTGAGATTGCAAAGAGAACGGATATTCCCACATAACGTTTCTTTTTTCCTCCCCGCTTTTCCTGTATAAATCTGTGCATATAATAGGCCGGTCCACCACGGTAGCCACCATATACCGGGTCTTTTTCTTTATAGATCTGCGCAAGAGTTGCTTCCACAAAGGCCGTGGACGAGCCAATGAGTGCCGTCACCCACATCCAGAAAACCGCACCCGCTCCTCCGGCGGAAATTGCCGCAACCACACCGACTAGGTTTCCCATACCGACACGTGTAGCGGTAGAGACGATCAGTGTCTGTAATGCCGACAATGTACTGTTATGGCTCTCCCCTTCCGCCTTTCCCTTTTTTTCAAACAATGTATGCAGCATGTCCGGAAACAGACGGATGGGAAGAAATCTCGTCCGGATCGTAAACCAGATTCCTGCCGGAATCAGTATCAGTACGAGCAGGGAAAGCCGAAAAGAACTTCCTCCCGGAAGCGGAAGCACGATCCAGTCACCCCATAAAAATTGATATACTTTTTCAATTATCGCTATCATATGACTTATCCTTTTCTTTTTTTATTCTCCTGCTGAGAGGATTGGACGGATTACCTTGGAAGATTCCTGTGTTTTTCTGTTTTTCTGCGGATACTTCCGGTAATTGCGGTATTTTCTGTATTTGCGATGTTCCGGTTTTCTGATTTCTGCACCGTTATTCTCCTGACGGACTGCAACTTCTTTTACCTGCTGTTCCTGTTTCTCTTCTGTCAGCACCTTTTCTGCCACCGGAATCTCTGTGTTTTCCACATCCGGTTTCTGCTGCGCCGGATTCTGTGATTTTGTTTCCTGTTTTCTTGTGTGTACCTGCAGTCTTGTTGTCTGCCCCGGATGTGCATTTCCCTTCTTCTGCTGTTTTTTTCCATGGAATTTCTTCTGCTGATCAGGTTTTTCTCTCTCTTCACCGAATTCCTTTTCCGCTTTTTCCATTTTTTCCGGGTTTCCTGGTTTTTCTTTCTTTTCTTTTTTTTCTGTTTTTGAAGATTTTTCTTCTTCCAGATCTTCCTTTGCTGCTGCAATATCTGACGCAGTCTTCACATTTTCTCCACGTTCTGCCCAGTAACCTGTCAGGATCGCAAGCCCTTTATCCTCAGACACAATATAATATGTTTCGTTTTTACCTTCATTTTCACTGATCAGATATCCCAGATATGTGGACAATTGAAAATCCAGTGCATTTTTCACACCGACTTCAACTTTTTGTAATACAATTTTTCCTTTTGTCTGATTCAGTTTTTCGTGAAGACCGAAGGTAAGTGTGGATGCGTTCTCACTGTAGAAAATACACACACAATCCTTCTTGCCAAGCTGATCCACCCCGTACATTCCGTCAGCTTTTACATTTTCATAATCTACTAGATAATATGCCATAATTTTTCTCCATTTCTTCCATGTTTGTGAAGTACTATTCTCTTAACCACACATCATTTTATTCTACCCTTTCCCGGCATTACTGTCAAACGCTCTGTGCATTTCTCTGCTACTTTTTTCTCTTACAGCTTTCCCAATGATCCATTGGTAAATGTCTCTATTATCATACACACCAAATGTTTATCCAGATGTACGTACTTTAGAGAGTGTCTGAAAAATCATTCCCGCAATCTGCACGCACAAAAAAGACGAATCTACTGAAAATGTATGATTCGTCTTTTTCCTTTTTCATATTGGCTGTCGATTGTTTCCATCCATCAGAACTTTCCGGATGTTCCTCCGTGGCTTCTTCCGGAAGAGCTTGTGTGTGTGGAGCTTCCACCGGAGGAACTTCCGCTGGAGCTGGATACCACTCTGGATGTCACGTTGGATGCAACCAGAACATCCGAATTCTGATACAGGCGCATACTTCCTGCCACCTGGTAATCCGCTGCTGATTCTTTTTTCCGTACACTTTTCAGTTTTGCACTCTTCGATCTTCCTATCAGTAAAGAAATCAGGAAGCCAAATAAAAAGGAGATGGGGATATATACGGGATGGACTGTCCCTTTTGGCATATTATCCCCATCATATGGTTCTCCCGTATGGGCCTGGGTAAGGAACTTATCACAGCAGTCTGCAAAGTCGTTGAACGCATCGCCATACCTTCCGCCACTTAAGGCAGGTTTGAAATCATTTACCACATATTGCAGACCTGCATCGGTAAATGCTGTGATACCAAAACCATAGGTAGTGATAGCATAGTCTCTGTCTTCCATACTGATCAGCAACAGGATACCGTCATCGTCTTTTCCGTAGCCGTAGCCGTTATAATCATAGAAATCGTCTGCATAATCCTGTGAAGTCTTTCCTTCCAGGGAATCCACGGTGACTACTGCCACTTCACATTCCTGTCTTTCACTGATTTCCTCCAGTTTATCCAGCAGAGCATCTGCTTCTTCCTCTGTCAGCAGACCTGCATCATCCACAAGCAGCGGAAGCTGTCTTTCTTGCGGAATCGCGCCGCCGGCTTCCTGAGTGTTCGAACCGGAAGCTTCTGTAGTTTCCGAAGTATCGGCACCTGCCGTCTGGTCATCGCCCTGGCTGTCTGTAGCAGCCGGTTCTGCCACTCCCTGAGAATCCACGCTGCAGATAGCAGCTGCCGCATCCAGATAAGCATCTACACAATCCACATAATAATCCTGAATGGCAAATTCGTTCCAGAGTTCATTTTCCTGTTCCTCCGTCAGTGGAGCTGACTCCATTCCTGAGCTGTAGATAAACCATTCCTGATCATCGATACTGTAGATCAGCATAAAGCCCGGATCATCGGCAAACAGTCCCTTGTACACCTGCTCAGATACCGCCGGAGTTCCCATGCCCTCCGTGGTGTTCGTGATCATACAGGTAATGCGAAGTCCCGCTTCTTCCGATATTGTTTCTGCTTTTTTGTTCAGCGTCGAAATATATTCCCCCAGCACATCGCTCTGATCAATGATATAGGTATTACTGTCTGCATATACAGGTATGCCGAAGAGCAATCCGAATAAAATGGAGAGTATCGTAATTTTTAATTTGTGCTTCATATTCTCACCCTCCTTCTTACATCAGTGCAATGATCCAAAGTAACAAATAGATCACAAGTCCGATGATACCGCCGCGAACCGATACGCCGATCCAGAACTGCTTTTTGTCCATCGGCAGGTTTCCTACCAGTTTTCCGCTCTGTCCGTTCATGGCGAAGGTAAATTTTTCACCGTTCCAGGTAGTGTTCAGGATCCATACCGGATACAGCACATACCAGTATCTGGCATTGCATACATTTACATTGCTGCTGGCCACCGTCACACGGTCCATATGAGGCAGGGTCTTTCGAAATGCATCTTCTGTAGCTTTTTTCACTCGCTCCCTGGCACGTTCCATACGTTCTTCCATGTCCATATCGTATCGATCTGCCATATATCCCGCAAGGTAAGCCGCCTGGAAAGGAACCGCCTCACGGAATTCAAAAGGCTCTATGGATTCCATCAAAGTATCATCCATTTTCCTGGATCCGTCTGCCGGAACGCGGGCGAAGCTCAGATTTCCTCCACGCTGCATGGAATACATTTCGGTTTTTGTGTACTCTGTGTCTCCATTTCTCCACTTGGTGATACGCTCACCGTTATATGCGACGCTTCCTTCCGCATCTACATCAAAAATCCAGAAAGGAACATAGACACCTTTCATCTCATCCACATGATTTTCTTTTTTAAATACCTTTGGAAGATATTTTTTTCCTTTCAGATGGTTGAAATAAGCAGCCTTTGCCGCTTTTTTATCTTTCTTAAACGGAATGATATAATCCGGTTTCAGATCTCCGGCAAACTGTCCTTTCATGACAACCCTATTTCCACAGAACGGACAGCTTGTTGCACCGGTATTGGCGTCTGCAACGATTTCTCCTCCACAGGACTGACAGGCATAGACCCTGATTCCGTCTGTCTCGCCTTCCATCCATTGATTATTTCCCATATCAGACCAGTTTTCATTGTTTCCTCCGGCATCGCCACCCGGATTACCACCGGCATTTCCTTCGGCTTTCTCCTGCATCTGCTGATACTGGGCTACTTCCATTTCCGTATCACAGTAGGGACATTTCATTTTCTGAGTCGTACTGTCAAACTCCATGGCTCCGCCACAAGAAGGGCATTTGTACTCCATCATATCTGCCATAGCTCACCCTCTCCCTCCTTTTTATGCTCTGTCCCCGAAAAAGTTTTCCGGGGACAGTAGCTCAGATATTTTTGTATAATGTCGACCGCATATTATGCGGACAGACACACCGGCTTAGATTACTGATTTGGTTTTGGCTGTCCACAGAATTCGCAGAATCTTCCGGTGTTGGATGCGCCACAGCTGCATACCCAGGCACCACCGGCTGCTGCAGGATTTCCCTGTACAGGCTGGCTGTAATCCTGATTTGGAACACCTGCACGGGGATCATAGTTTCCCTGATTCATCATTCCTTGCTGCTGACCATACATTCCCTGGTTCATCATGCCTTGCTGCTGACTATACGTGCCCTGATTCATCATGCCCGGCTGCTGGCCGTATGCTCCCTGGTTCATCATTCCCGGCTGCTGGCCGTATGCTCCCTGATTCATCATGCCTGCCTGCTGTCCATACATTCCGGCATTCATATTGCCCTGCTGGCCATATGCGCCCTGATTCATCATGCCGGGCTGCTGATTGCCGTGCATTGGGGTATTTCCCATCATTCCCGGCTGCTGACCGTATATTCCGGTGTTCATGTTGCCTGCCATATTGCCGCCGGAGAGTGCTGCGATGATCTGATTACCGATCTGCTCTACTGCCATGATCTTTCCACGGTCATTTGCATCGATATCGAAATTATGTAACTGGAAATCCATATCGTCAAACCAGGGGCTGTTGATACCGATCATCATTTTATATTTGTAAGAATATTTGTATCTTGGAGGCACATAATCTCTCATCTCGCCATTCTGATCCCGATACTGTTCTTCTGTACGATCCTGTTCCACATCAGTCGGTCATTTTTTGCGGACAGTTCATACATGCTATCCTTTTCTGTTCTCT
>ENA-ORUA01002857-ORUA01002857.1-human-gut-metagenome-genome-assembly--contig:-NODE-2857-length-12810-cov-2.318385_pt1 | contig 12810 bp, 6 predicted proteins | sample MGYA00242076_ERZ509201 | MGnify/ENA primary metagenome ERZ509201 (study PRJEB26280, sample SAMEA2338863) | human gut metagenome | biome: human gut; feature: human-associated habitat; material: faeces...
ATGAACTCTGCAGTTCTCCGTGCGGTTCTTTGCCTTAAAGATGTAGCACGGAACTGGTCCCTCAGAAGTGGTAACCTTGACCGCTTCCCGCTCTGCCAGATCCAGATTTTTCTTATATTCTTCCCAAGTGGTGTTTCCTCTCTGATATGCTGCCATCTTTTCAACATTTGAACCGGAATTGTCACCTCTGTTTTTATTTATGACTCTATTTGCAACACTTACACCTGCAAATACCGCACCTGCACAAACAGCCATGCTGCCTGCAAGTATTGCTGCCCTCTGCCATGCCGCCATCGCCATAAACTTCTGCTTCAGACGGTTTCCGACCGTGTCCTGGTCGTCCTTTACTTTTGGCAAAATCCATTCCGGCTCATATACCGGAACGAAATTTTTGCCATCGAGTGCCTCCATGAAATCTTCCGCACATTGAAGCCTGAACTGTGGCTGTATATTAAGACAGGTCATTATGGCAAGTTCTGCCTGCTCCGGAATATTTATCCCGACCTCCGACAATGTAAGCAGCTTGTCCTCCTGTGTCCTGTCATTTGCAGGCTGAGGTTTTGCCCCCGTCAACATTCTGTAGAAAAGTGCCGCTACCGCATACAAATCCGTATATGGTCCCTGCACTGCTTTTCTTCCATACTGCTCGATAGGTGCGTAACCCTCTTTAAGCACAATTGCCGTATTTTCATTTTCAACACGCTCAGCATATTTTGCCGCTCCAAAATCTATAAGTTTGATAACACCTTCATTTGTAACAATAATGTTGTCAGGTGCTATGTCCCTGTGTATTACACCACGCTTATGTATTTCTTTAAGAGTGTAGAGTATTGTGAGCACGACTCGTCTTGCCCAGTCATACTCCACTCTGTTGCCCTTAAGTTTAAGGATATGTTTTACATCCATTCCTTCAAGGAACTCCATCACGATGTAACCGGTGTTGTTTTCCTCAAAGAAGCTGTAAACCTGAACAACACCTTTTACATCCTGCAGGTTTGCTATACTTCTCGCTTCTTCAAGGAAGTGACGCAGACCTATCTTAAAACGCTCATGCCTTACGCTCTCTGATATTACCGATACAGTACCCGTAGTTCTCTCTCTGCCGGAAAGCTGCTTAGGAAAATACTCCTTTATGGCGACTTTGCATTGCAAAAGGTTGTTCCAGCCTATATAGGTATTTCCAAATCCACCTGAACCAAGCAGTTTGCCGACGATAAACTTTCCTTGCAATACCGTACCCGGCTTGAGACACATATCAGCATTGTATTCTATATTTAATTTTTCTTTACAATACGGACAGATATCCTTTGCATTGTCAGCTATCTGCCGCATACAGCTATAACAAAATCGCATATATGTTTCCTCCTGAAAGATTTAATACAGTAAAATATCATACTTTACTGGAAGCCTTTTATCTTAGGTTTATCTGAGCCGGTTTGACCATTTTTACTACTTCTGTTGCTATCAGATTTTTTAGGTGTGCTGCCTCTACTACCACCACTTGGTTTTGTAACTGTTTCAGGTTTCCTTGTCACTACCGGTTTTGGCGTAGGTTTCGGCTCGGCAGAAATCTTAAGCCTGTCACCCTGCTTAAACTCAGTAACATTTGACTTTCCGTTTACCCATACTTTTTTGACGATATAATTGTCAGGATATTTTGTTCCAAGTGATGCACCGGCATTTGAAGCATATCTTTTCAGTCTTGCAACGGTAAGTGAACTGTTTATTGATACATGGTTTCTGACAGTGGCAAAAAGCTTTCCGTCACCGTTTTCAGAATCATCATTTCTTCCGTCATAGCCCTTTTTATTTTTAAGACTTTTAGAGAGAACTTTTACAATAGTCCCCCTGCCATATCTGAAACTTACATACTCACTTAAATATTTGTCCGATGACAGTGTACGAAGTCTTGCCCTGTTGCCTGCTTTATGGTCTTTAGGATTTTTGCTGTAGACAAACTTAACTGACGATATACTCTTTCCTTCAAATGTACCGTATCTCTTGCAATTTGCTTTCGACATTGTGTAATATGCACCGGTATGGTATATAAACTGAATCTTCTTCTTGGAAGTATCCATTCCGTTTATCTTTGCAGTCTGTTTCTTTATCTCGCTGTCAGCTTTCGCCGTATCAGAAGTATATTTCTTTCTTATCGCATCAAGGTCTATCGTATTTTTGTCATATATTATCTTTGACAAAGTTCCGTAAGCCTGCGTATCATCACCCTTTTTCAGGCTGACTCCGTCAGGTATATAACTCTGCATATATACATCTTTAGATGTCTTTATACGCTTTTTGACAGACGCACTTTGAGCCCATCTTGTGTTGGTGCAGTTTTTAAGCCATTTTTCTGAAAATGTTACATTCTTCGTACTTGCGACTATGACATTTGCATATACCGTCCTGTTTTTCTTTATGTCTGAGTTCACTTCATCCAAAGTTCTTCCGTCCTTAAGCACATCATTTGTCATATCATTGTATTCAAGTACCGTACCCTCGGCATTGTTTGGGTCATATCTGTACTCAACAGTCCTGTTTCCTTTTTTCAGACCAAAATCAGTCCACTCTTTATCAAAATCAGCAAGCGTCATGTCACCGCTTTTTACTTCGCTGACAATCTTAAATTTTTCCTGTGTCGCACCCTGGTTGCTGCTTCCCCCGTCATGCAGTCCTTTTATCACAACTGCGCCTCCGGCTATAACAGCTACACCTACAACTGCGACAAGACCTTTCACCCATATAGGCATTTTTCCCGTATCACGCTTTGCACGCTTTACTTTGCGTCTTTTTGTATCAGAAGAATTAAGCTCTTTGTAAAACTCCTGTGCAGTCTTTGTCCTGTCATCCTGATACACATTTAAGGCATTCATAAGTGCGTTTTCCATCGACTGGCTTATACCTGTGTTTAATTTTGACGGCTCTGTTATCTCATCAGATAATGCTCTGTCTACAGACTCAGGCGGCACTTTTCCCGTTATCATCCTATACATGACTGCCGCAAGAGCATAGACATCCGTCCACGGACCTCTTTTTCCCTGGCTTCTGTACTGTTCTTCCGGTGCATAGCCCTGTTTTAATATGATGGCAAGACTTTTTGAATTTGCTGTTGTTACATATCTTGTTGCACCAAAGTCCAACAGTTTTACTTCACCCTGCTCTGTTATAAAGATAGTTTCCGGTGCTATATCACAATGGATAATGTCAAGCGGATGCACTTTTATAAGTCCGATAAGTATCTGTGATATAAACTGTTTTGCCTCCTCAGGTTTATATACCTTTCCCGTATCAAGAACTTCTTTTAATGTTGTTCCCACAAGGTACTCAGATATAACATACCCTGTATCATTTTCAGCTATACAGTCATAAACCTTTGCAACTCCCTGCGTATCGGCAAGCTGCTGTATCTTGTTTCCCTCATTTAAAAATGTTTCAAGACCATGTGAAAACTGTTCGTACGCATCTCCTGAATATATAGTGACTTCACTCTCTCCGTCAGAACGGGTTGAAAAGTCACTTGGAAGATACTCGCTTATTATGACTTTATGCTGTGCCTCGGCATCAAAGCCGAGGTATTTTACCGTATATCCGCCGTACTCTAACGCTTTACCTACGATGAATTTTCCTCCGATAATAGTACCCGGATCCAGATAATATGATTTTTCCCTGACATTCGACTGGTCATATCCGCAAGCCGGACATATTTTGTCGTTGTCAGAAACCTGGTTCATACAACCCATACAAATTTTCATAGCGTTCCCTCATTTCCGTATATTTTTACACAATGTATTTTAATCCTGTCTGCCAATTTACAATTCAATCTAATCTCTAGCTCACAAGTTTTACTTTATTTTTCTTTGCGTTAGCAGAACACTTCCATGCTTTTGCTGTATATTTAGTTGTACCTAAGATAAATTTACACTCAATTTTTTTTACAACACTATTGAGATTTCCAACTATAATATAACTTCCCTTTTTCTTTCCATAATCTTTAAGCCTGTAGCTAACAGGAGTCCATTTTTTTCCATTAATCATAAAGTAAACATTACCAAGATTTTTCATTGCAAAACTGTCAATCTTAATCTTTAAGGACTTGCCTTTCTTTGAATATGTCGCCGTATATTTAATCTGCGGAATTTTAGATTTCACCGTAATCTTAATCTTATTTTTTCCAATGACATATGCGACAACAGCCTTGCCTGAAAAATATTTCTTCACACTTATCTTTCCGTTCTTTGCATTTACAGAAAGATTTTTCTTGTATTTTGACGGCACTGTGATTTTTTTAACATTAGGGCTTGTTCCAAATATTCCCTTTGAAGTAACAGAACTTCCCCATGCGACCGTAATTACAGACTTATAAACTATCACCGTAAATTCACATTTAACAGTCTCATATCCATCCGCTGATATTTCACAATAGTATGTGTATTTTCCTGTTTTTGCTTTTTTAGGTGTCTTGTAGCTGCTCTTTTCAGACAATGATTTGTCACTGCCTTTTTTGTACCATTTATAAGTACACTGAATATCTGTCTTTACAGTTACTTTTAAATTTAATGCCGTACCGCTTTTTACATATTTGTCAGAACTGTCATAACTTACTGAAAGTTTCTTATCAGGAGTTTTTGATGGCTCTACTGTAGGTGTCACCATTGGATTCTGGCTTGGCTCTGTCGTCGGATTCTCCGTTGGATTCTGACTTGGCTCTGCAGTTGGCATCACTGTCGGGGTTGCTGTTGGCGTTGCCGTCGGACTCTGGCTTGGCTCTGTTGTCGGTGTCTCCGTTGGACTCTGACTTGGCTCTGTTGTCGGCTCTCCTGTCGGACTCTGACTTGGTTCTGCTGTTGGTTCCCCTGTCGGACTCTGGCTTGGCTCTGCTGTCGGACTCTGACTTGGCTCTGTTGTCGGTGTCTCCGTTGGGGTAACATCTGTTTCTTTTGCTATCTCGATAATATTTGTGTGCAGATAAGCAACCGTTCCAGTTTCATTCGTGTCACTATTTTGAAATACAAACTTCGCATAAATAACTATATTTTTTCCTGCATAATCTGATAATGATATTTTTTGATTGTTATATTCAATCCAATGTGCAGCAGTACTACCATCTAAACTTTTCAACTCATTTAAATCTTTTACTTTATAAGCATCATCATTCATTTCATCTATGTAGTAATGGAACTCGTTTGTCGTACTACTATCATCACTACCTGTAATAGTAAATGCAGCTTTAGATACTGCATCTGTTTCATTTTCTGCCGTATCACTATATTCTTTATATTCTCCGCTCCAAGGCTTTGCAGCTTCACCGGCTACACTACCGATTTCTCCACTGACATTTATCGCACATTGTGATGCTGCTACAATTCCTTCTAGATTTGTATCTTCTGCCTGTGCTTTTCCTGTCCCAAAATTTATCCCGGTAAATAAAGAAAAAATCATTGCTATTGCAATCAGCATTGCCATATTTTTTTTATTCATGTCTTTTACCTCCTATCGTGTATCTTTCTTAAGATTTCTAAGTACAATTACACTTATCACTCCGCATACTGCCATCATTAAAAATAATATCAGCCATGTATTAGTCAGATGTGATGCTCCTCTATTGTATAAATCATTATGTTCATGTGGCATTCCTGTCACTTTCATATTCAGTTTATTTAAGTTTGTGATATTTCCAAGACACTCCATAGACCATCTGCTGACAGTAATGTAAGATATTTTGTCTGCCGCACCTTTTAACTCAAATAATACGCCTGAGAATAAAAGCTGTATTATAAGTACAAACGGTGCAAGTGCCATAGCCCTGTCACTGTTTCTTACACATGATGACACTATAAGTCCCAATGCTGCAGACGCATATATCGTAAGGAATATCGTTAGCCATATCTCAAGCTGCGGAGTTGGAAGTACCTGTTCCTTTTTAGGTGCGTGTTTCATAAGCACCAGAAACAGTCCCGTCAATATGGTAGTCTGCATAAAGCATACAACCGCCTGCACTATATATTTTGACAATATATATGTCCATAGTCTCAGATTTCCCATGTATTCACGCTTCAGTATAGGTCTTTCCTTACATACTTCCTGTATCGTGTTGAACAAGCCTATCCATATTCCGGAGCAGGCAAGTGCAAACATTATCGACTGTGTCGAGTCATATATCTTAAAAACATCTTTTTTTGCCACTACTTTTAACAAAAGAGCGATTATGAACGGCTGCAATAAAAGCAATAAAAGTCTTTGTCTGTCATTAAAAACAAGTTCAAAATATCTCTTTGTGAGAACTCCAAGCTGCTTTAACGGTGATGTTTTCTTTCCTGAGTCTTTTATCATGTCTGATATTTTTTCATTCTCATTTACTTCAGGTATCTCCGTGTTCTTGTCAAGATGCTGCTCTTTATAAAGCATAAGATATTTCATATTCCACATATCAACATTCGAAGCAAGCTCGCTATACACATCCACAAGACTGTCTTTTCCAAAATATTCATACATTTTGTCCGGTTTGCCACAGTAACAGATTTTTCCTCCCGGTCCCATAAAGATAACTTTGTCACAAAGGTTTATGTTCTGCACTGTATGTGTTACCATGATTATTGTCTTATTCTCTGTTTTTGACAGTTTTGCAAGCGTGTTCATAAGACTTTTCTCTGTATCAGGGTCAAGACCTGATGTAGGTTCATCAAGGAAGAACAGTCCGGGGTCTGCGAGAAGCTCAACTGCTATACTCGCTCTCTTTTTCTGGCCTCCACTGAGTTTTCTTATATATTCATTTGCTCTTTCCTCAAGTCCCACCATCTGTAAGACTTTTTGTATTCTCTCGTCTCTCTCTCCCTTTGTCGTATCTGGCGGCATCTTTAACTGTGCCGTATATTCTAACATTCTTCTCAATTTGAGATTTTCATATATTATGTCCTGCTGCGGCACAAAACCTATAATATTTTTAAGTGACTGAAAATTCTTTCTGAGGTCTATTCCATTGCAATAAACTTTTCCGGAAATGTCATAGTCAAATCCACTCATCGCATTCATAACCGTGGTCTTGCCTGCTCCCGAACCACCTATAATGGCTACGAACTCGTTGTTTCCTATGTCACAGAAAACATGATTTAATATTTTTTTTCTGTCATCAGCCTTGCCGACAATCTTGTTTACATTGTGCAGCTCCAATGATGCTCCGCCTGCCGCCTGCTGGTATATGACACTGTTTTCCGAGAGGAACATAGTTATGCCGGCAATCTGTATTATATCGCCGTCATGTACTTCCATACTGCCTGCCCTCTGCACGATTTCGCCGTTTACATAAATACTGTTCACGCTGTTGTTGTCATATATCACATAGCCGTTTGCACTATTTACAAGAAGTGCGTGTTTCCTTGACACACCCGGATTTTCAAGCACTATGTCATTGCGGCTGTCACGCCCTATCGTTGTCTGAGGTTTTGTAAGTTTTTTTGTGCTCCAGACTGAATTTCTTGAAATACTTGAAAATACGAGTATTACATTTTTACTGCTGTAACTGCTGCTCCCTGCTATCCTGATAAACATATCACCCGGCTGTTTTACATAATATTTTTTTGCAAACATCGGATGGTAACTTCTGTCACGATACATATACATTTTTCCACTGTCATCCAGATCCCCGACATAGACCATATCATTTACAAGTTTTATTTTTCCCTGTATTTCTGAAATCACCGGGTCATTTATAACTATGTCACACTGCATCGAACTTCCAAAAAACAGTCTGTCTTTTTTCATCCCGGCAAGGTCATACTCTGTTATCTGTCCGTTACTCAAAACGATAAGTTTATTAGAAGAACCGTAATACTTTGTGTTATCCACATAAACCGTTGATTGTAATCTGTCACTGTTCTGCATAAGCCTTTTGTCCTTTTCAAATATTACTTTTCATTTATCTTCCCATCATTTGTATTTAACATAATGCAAGGTGTCTGAATTTCTTTTATCATTTTCTCAAGACTTCTCTGTCCTGAGATGGCTGTTGCCGCTTCAAGTCCGTTTGAACTTAAAACTAGCGGATAGTTCTGTATCTCACCATCTTCAAAATCATCCTGTGCTACCATGTAGTACAATAATCTTTCAGATGCAAGTTTTTTGTCTTTGTCATCATTGTCAAAGATTGAGAAAGTTCCCGTGTATCTCACAAGCATCTTTCCGTCAATAACAGGTATAAGCAGTCTGTAGCCATCACTTTCTGCCGCCTGTGTCTTATAAAGTTCCTTGCGGTACTCTATTCCTGAAATGATATTTATTCCTTTCAGATAATTCTCACTATTACTTTCAAACTGCTTTTTTCCGTAATTGTTTTTATCTTTAAGCCATGAAACTGTATCCTCTGATACATCATTAAACTGCTTTATGCTGCTTTTTATATCCTCATCCGATGAATCCCATGTTCCGTCACTATTTACATCATTGCTGTTTTGATAAAGTGAGAGTAATGTGCGGTATTTCCTGTCAATATATACCGACTCACTGCCACTTCCTGCATTTTTCAATATCTCATCAAGCTCCACAGTCTTACAGTTATCATAATCTCCATCTTTGCCATACCATCTGCTCTCCATAAGAGACTTTTTGTCCCGGCTGGTCTGAATATCCTTTAATGCATACATTAGGACAATATCAAACGATGTCGGCATCTGCTTCATATCAGGATAATATTTTGAATAAGCTGACATATAGCTGTAATCTCTGAGGTTGAGCATCGCATAGACATTATCCTTAAGTGACACCATTTTCTTTTCACCTGATGTTATATCCGTAATATCATCCGTCTGTATCATGTCAGGATATTTTTCTTTGCCATCTTTTGCAGCCTTAAGTGCAGCATCCATATCTTTGTAACCGCTGTTTTTATCACTTATGTTCTTTACTTCCACGGTAATCTTAGGATTTTCAGCTTTCTGCTCTTTTGTAAACTGACCTCCGTCTGAAGTTTTTGTACTTTTTACGGCAGATTTAACTTTCATATTTGCACGGGATACAGTCTTTTCAACTGTATCTTTCATTTTATCGTTATCTACCCATACGACTATGTCAGTTACCTTTTCTATCTTTGCATTCTCGTTATACAGTTTGTCACTATGCTTTATTTTATTATTGAAAAATAAGCCGCCAACCCCTATTGCCGCAAGTGCCAGCAGTGACATACAGGCAACCATTATCCTCTTTCTTTTCCTTATACGCAGTTTTACTTTTGGATATTCCGCTTTTCTCTTGCCGTTTATCGCATCATCAAACTGCTGTATTCCCTGAAATCTGAGTGCCGGCTGCACCGCCAATGCCTCCATTATCGCCCTGTCAAGATTTGGCTCTATGTCAAAACCAAGTTCTAACGGTGATTTGAGTTCGTCCTTGTATTCCCTCTCGGTAGACTCAATAGGCTTTTGTCCCGTTATCATCTGGTACAGTATCGCACCTATCGAATATATGTCAGTGAAATATCCCTGCCCGGCACTGTCTCTGTACTGTTCCGGTGCGGAATATCCTACCTTTATGACTTTTTCGCCCTCTTTTGCTCCACTTTCGTCATTTAATATCGCCGCACCAAAATCAAATACTTTTACCGAGTCCTCACCTGCAATAAATATATTGTCCGGGCTTATATCCCTGTGTATAATCCCACTTGCGTGTATCTTTTTTAAGGCTTCAACTACCGGTTCTATGATAGTCATCGCTATATCCGGCGACAGTGCACCCTGTTTTTCAAGATAATCTTTGAGAAGTACACCATCTATATATTCCATGACTATGTATGCCGTATTGTTCTCCTCAAAATAATCAAACACATTTACTATGTCATTTGCTTTTCCAAACTGTGCGATACTCTGAGCCTCCATAAGGAAACGCTTTATCTGATTTTTATACTGCTTCTCCTTCTCACCGGACAAAAGACCTACTTTCATCTCTCCCGGTGACCTGTTTACAAGACCTACCGGGAAAAACTCTTTTATCGCAACGATGACACCAAGTGTCGCATCATAACATTTGTAAGTTATTCCGAAACCACCGACACCTATTGCCGTTCCAACAATAAAATGTCCTTTTAAAACTGTTCCCGGTCTGAGATAGTGCGGCTGCTCCGGAGGTGTTCCCTCCACATAACCGCAATAACGGCACACCTCATACGGTCCTTTGACACTAAAGCAGTTCATACATAATTCATTTGCCATAACCTGTCCTCATTTCTTTTTTACTCTAATCTGAAACGATTAGTATCATCGCCTATGTCAAGGATAGTTCCGACTTCCAGTCTGATAGGCAGATTCTGCGGAATACATTCATCCATCTCATTTATGAAGCATCCGTTTGAAGAATTGTCAACAATATAAAATTCCTCTTTTTGTGCATCCCATGTTATGGTACAGTGAGTACGGCTTATCTTGCGTGCCTCCGGGAATACAACATCATTTACATTGTCTCTGCCAAACTTTAATTCTTCGCCCGGTTTAAAAGGTATCTCAGCTCCGGCATACATTCCCGTAATGCCGACCATAACTCCTCTCGGTCTTCCCTGACCTGAATCATCCGGCTGTGCTTTCTGTAAATTTTCAATATTTTGTGCCGTACCCGCATCGTGTGTGACTTCACCGCTTTGTACCTGCTGTGCATTTTGAACCTGTTCTGCTGCCGAAGTACCAGCCTGCTCAGGTCTTGCTTCGTCGATAAATTCATATTTTGGTTTTATCTGCTCCTGATGTATCTGCTCAACATCAGGTATCATATTGTCTTTATCCTTGTTCTTTTTCGCCTTTGCAGGTTTGGTTATGATTATAAGTATTCCGCAGATTATCAGTATCACTGCTAATACCATTATCATATTTAGTCCACGCAATCTTACTATATCCTGATACTGTTTTTTATAAATCTGACCTATACCGGTTGCTTTTGTTGTAAAGACTATATTTAATACCGCCGTAACTATCGCCACAAATCCTGATATTATCTGCCTGCTTACTGCAACAATGCTTACTATCATAAAAATAACCGAAAGAAGTGCCGGAAGAACGATAAATAATATTATCTCAAGTGCCTGACTGCCCGAAATCTTTAATCCCGACTTTCCCATTATAAATTTTGAAAAGGTGTCCTTTATAAAATCTGCCTGACTGTAAATATCAGTCGGATAATTCTCCTGAACAGTTTTTATCACAGGCATAAATAAAAATCCTATGTCTGCCAATAACAGAAAAACAACTGCTATCCTGAAAAACTTAGCCAATTTGTTCATATACAACCTCACATATCTGACTTACTGTCTGTTTTGTGTTAAATAGTCCGTCCAGTTAAACTTCGCACCACACAACGGCATAAATAAAAGTTTTACTTCACCGACCGTGATAACATCGTATGCCTGAAGCTTCATAGGACTTAATACTACTTCATCGTTCAGATAGACAAGTTCGCTTGACTCTCCCGGCTGAACAAGATATAAATGCTGTTTTGGTTCATATACAAGTATTGCGTGCTTATTTCTTGAGACCCTCTTATCACCCACAAGTGCTATATCCATTGATGCATCCCTGCCGACAAAGTTCTTTCCAACCTTAAGTCTGAAATCCTCGCCCAGATGATTTCCGTCAAGTGCAATGACCCAGCCTGTGCAAGGTGTCGATACTGACCTTTTTACCGGCTCTTTTGCCACGGTTTCCTTAACAGGAGCCGTATTAGCCTTGCTCGTGGTCGGTGATGAAAAAATATCATCATAAAATGCTACCGTATGGTCATCATCCTCTTCCGTGACACCGCCCGGTGTTATTTTTTGTACCTCCTGAACAGCTGACTTTCTTGGTTCAGTTATTCCTATAAAACTATCCTGACTGCTGCCCATACTATCCGGATTGCCGCCTAAAGTCTCTGTCGCGTCAGCCACCTCTTCATGTCCGCCTCTGCCAAAATTATTCATCATATTTTGTTCTGTCTGTATGTTATTTTGAACATAACCTCCTGCTTGCGGCTGCTGAGGAGGATTGTTGTAAGTCAATGGCTGTGTTGCCCCTATATCATTTCCCTGACTTTCATCAAACACTGAGGTAAGTCCGTCATCATTTCCTGCTCCCTGTGCACAGTATGGGCAGGTTGGGAATTTCTCCTTATCATAAAAATGTCCGTTACTACATCTGCTTAAGTTCATAATTTATCTCTCCTTTGTTATTTTAGTTTCTATATATTGAAGCAGTGCAACTGATGTGTTGTCCTGGGAATGTGTATTTTCCCTCACTGCTGCCTCAACCAGTATCTCTGCTTTTTTCTGCATTGATACGGCATCATTCTTTAATATCATTTTTATCCTGTCTTTTGAAAGTGTCTTTGTGACACCATCACTGCACAAAAGAACCATGTCCCCCGTCTGCATCTCAAAAGGCTTGTCGATAACATCCATAAGTTTTACATTGCCTATTCCGAGGAAACTTATAAGTGCCTCTTTCTGACGGTGTCTCATTGCTTCTTCTTTTGTCATGCTCCCATTTTCAACCATCTGCATAAGACGGAGATAATAGTTGTGATCTCTTGTGACAAGCTTTATCTCATCTCCTCTTAAAAGATATATCCTGCTGTCACCGACTGATGCCCAGTAAAGCCTGTTTTCCTCAGTTATTACTGCAACCATCGTCGTTCCTGAACCTTTTTCTCCTTCTTCATGGAAATCATGTATAACTTTGTCTATCGCTTTTATCCCGCTCTGAAAAAATAACGGTATATTGACATTAGGGTCTTTTTCTATCTTTTCAAATCCGTCTTTTAACATTGTTATGGCTGTGCGGCTCGCTTTCTCTCCGTCTGCCATTC
>ENA-ORUA01002875-ORUA01002875.1-human-gut-metagenome-genome-assembly--contig:-NODE-2875-length-12745-cov-4.109377_pt1 | contig 12745 bp, 10 predicted proteins | sample MGYA00242076_ERZ509201 | MGnify/ENA primary metagenome ERZ509201 (study PRJEB26280, sample SAMEA2338863) | human gut metagenome | biome: human gut; feature: human-associated habitat; material: faeces...
ATTTCATTTCTTACTGAAATATAACCTAACAGAAAAAAATAAAGATTTGATGAAGTTTGCTACATTTTAGAAAATCTGTCCCGGAAGTTTTTTCTTCTCCATATACGGGAACTCTCTATCAAATACCTCTGCTTCCTTTTCATTTACCAGATACCCTGCCGGAGGTGCATACTTCTTCCAATTCAGATAACTGTCCTAAAATATACTCTAAGTATTCCTTGTTTGAAGCCATAATTTCTCCTTAAATTCTTATTTATATGATTCTACAACTGGAATTTAACGATTCCATACCATTACGAATTCTTTTTCGTCTGTATTGTTATCTGTGTTTTCGGATTGAATGACAAATTCTTCTCGCAGATAAAATTGAATAGCCTTCTTATTCTTCTGATAAACGCTTAATCTTAGTGTGGATTTACCTTCTTTAGCATGATTTAACAGTTGCTTTCCGATTCCTTTTGATTGTACTGCTTTTCTCACAAAAATGCCTTCAATGTAGTTATCGTTCATTCCAATGAATCCGGCTATCTGTTTTGTGCAATCATCTTCATATACATATATTTTTGCAAGTGGTATCATTTCTTTTACTGTATCAAAATTGCTCTGCCAATAATCCGAAGATATAAAACTGTGTGTCTGAATATTCGTATTCAGCCATATTTGCATCACTGCATCTATATCACCATCAACATATTTCCTAATCACTTCTTCACCTCAAATATCCGCTGTTATGTCGCTTCTTTTTTCTCTCTGCTTCTGAGCTTCCTTCCCAGATAGCGAAAAACATGTTTCCGATACTCTCTATATGACTCTCCATAATTTTCTGTCAGATACCGCTCCTCCTGTAATATCTGCAAATGCAGCATGATAATAGCAAATACAGATACTGCAAGCATTGATAGATTAAAATACATCAACAGCAGCCCTATATACATAAAATCAAAACCAAAAAATGCCGGATTCCGGCTATAACGATAAATTCCTGATGTGACCAGTTCTGTTCTATCCTTATCAGGAATGCCTGCTCTCCAGCTATCCTTCATACAAAGAACAGAAATCAGAAATATCAGGTCACCTAACATCCCTATGCAAAAACCGGTAAACCTTGCGTTTGCAGGCATATGATTCCACTCGAATATCATGGACATTATCTGAATAACAGGAGCCGCAAGTGTAGCAATACTCATCAACACTTCTACTCTATGTACGGATTTTTCTTTCACTCTTCCTATCTGGTGTGTCTGTATTCCATGTCGCTTCTGCGATATCATCTTGGCAAAATAGATGGCATAAAATACTGCAATTACAATCATTGCCAACCATGCATATGGCAGATTTTCTTCTATTGAATTTTACATGTTTTATCCGCCCCTTCCGATGCCTGCATCGTCCAATACTGAATCCCCCAATGTTCAAAATCCCACTCCACCATGTAGGCATTGCACTCATAATCAATGTAGTAAAGTGTTCCATCACATGGTACAAAGTTTGTGGGATAGTAATCGATGTTCAGACCAGCCGGGTACAGGCGATCACACATCTCCTGCACCTGCACAAGCCAGTCGGATTCCATCTGTCCCGTCTTAAGCAGCTCCGCAACCGTTTTTCCGGCAATGTATTCTTTCAGAATGCGCTCTTGCTGGGTGTCTACTTCCAGAAGCCGGGCATGGGGATACCGAGCTTATGCAACGTTTCATAGTCCCTCAGCTCAGAGTTTAGCTTATCGCCGAAGGTGTAGTATTCACAAGGTTCATGGTGGATCTGTTTCAGAACATATTGCGTTGTTTCATCAGTCACAAGATAAGAATAACCGCCTTTTCCTTTCCCTAGGAGCTTGATCACGCGAAATTCTACGTCATTTACCGTCATTGTATCATCCATCAATTGGTTTGTGTTCTCCATAATTTCCTCCCTAAACTTGAAACTATCTCTATGTATTCATTCTAACCATTTCTTTTACGATTTCTGATTAACCGGTTAATATCAGCTGCTGTTTTCATACTAACTCCAAAATCCACCATATGCCACACTATCTATGAATATACATTCGTGTCATCTCTTCTTCCCCATCTCCTTGCACCATGCAAAGAAACTCCCAGCCATATCGTTCATAAAAGCAGGTGTGATCCGTTATTAAATAAAGTGGTGAGACACCTTTTTCCTTCATATCTTCCACTACCATATTCAATAATTTTCCTGCTATTCCCTTGCCACGATACGCTTCTTCCGTATATACAGCGCAAACATTTGGAGCAAGGTCTTTCCTGTCATGAAAATCATTTTCAATAACCCCCAAGCCTCCGATGATTCTTTCTCCATCAAGGCATAAATACCAGCCATACTCTGTCTCTTTTTTCAGGTATGCATTCATGCATTCCAGGTACGCCTCTTTTGATACTCCCCATTTGCTGTGAAACCATTCTGCCGCCTGTTCCTTGACTGCCGGCATTTCTCTTAATGTAACATATTGATATAGTCTCTGTGAAAGTTCTATCTCCTCATCATCTTCCTCACCGGTTTCCACAAATCCCGCTTTATGATAAAGTTCTAATGCCACTTGATTATTTTTATTACATGTAAGTGTTACTCTGTTGGAATCACCAAATGGCTTTGTTTTTATGTACTCCAGCACCAATCGCAAAGCTGCACTTCCGTACCATAAATATCTCTTAATCACATCGTCCATCCAGATATGTTCTCCTTTTCCTCAATCTCCTCTACCATTTTTAACAGAAGAAGTAACAACATAGATAAAGATTTATCTGTTTTTGTTTTATCGTATATTTCTCTATATGTCTATATGAGCATTACTAAGATGCATTTATGACATACTAAGATGCAAAAAAAGCCTCCATTCCAATATATATCCTTGCCAATCTGCTCAACTTTGAGCTTCAACATCATCACCTCCCGATATTCCTGCATATCTTATATACGGTTTTATTTTGCCGATAATTCCTCCAGCAATATCTTTTTCAATTTCTGCGTAGCTGTACTCATAATGCGTTTGGAATCGTATACCATACAGACATATCGTTCCGGCACTTGATCACGTAGCGGAAACGACACAATTTCGCCTTTTTGTATCGCTTCACTTGCCATCGTCTCTGGCAGGAATGCCAGTCCAAGTTCGCTTTTGACCAATGGCAGAATCTGATCGGTCGTTGCCGCTTCAATGTCTGGAACAAGTTCGATTCCATATGTCAGCATCCATTCGTGATAAAAGCGATATGTTGCCGTCCCCATTTCCAGACAAATGAACGGATATTTCTTCACCTCTTCCACTGACAAAGGTGCTTCTGCTAATCCCGCAAAAGTTTTTCCACCGACTAATATCTCTTTAAATTCCTGCAAATGAATTTCTTTCAACGGTGCCTCCAGATTGGTCGGTGTTGTCACTACAGCAAAATCAATTTCTCCGTTGCGCACGGAATGGATTGCTTGTGGTGTTGAATGATTATAAATCTTCAACCGTACCCCTGGATAAGACATATGAAATCTCCGAAGACGATCCAGCAGATAGACATTGAGCGCCGTCTCACTCACACCGATTGCGATGCTTCCATGTTCTAAAGCCGCACTGTCGGATAATTCTTCCTCCGCCAATTGAAACTGTTTCATTGCAGCGGAAACTCTTTCATACAGACGCTCTCCCTCCGGTGTCAGATGTACTCCACGATTTGTACGCACAAAAAGCATGCAGTTCACTTCGTGTTCCAACGAATTCATAGCACGTGTAATGTTTGGCTGACTATTATTGAGAGCATGTGCTGCCTTTGTGAAATTACCGTATTTTGCAACATAGTAGAAGATTTTATAATATTCAAGATTAACGTTCATCCCCGTCCTCCTGATATGTCAAATTATTATTTTTATTATATCAATGATACCTTTTACTTATTTCTGGCATAAAATTATAATCTCTTTAGGAAAGAAAAACAACAAGGAGATGTTCGTAGATCATTAGTATACCCGCGGGAAAAAGAAGTAGAAAAAATTTTTTCAAGAATCCTTTCATCCAGAGAATCCTGCGAAAGACTTCTCGAAACCTTTTACGGACATATGAGTGAAGAAAACCGTTACATCGATAATGATCCGCAGCACTTTGCGGAAGTTCTCTTAAATGCATACAAAAACGGCGATGTAAGTGCCCTGTTATTGGAGATCTGCAATCGCAGTATGTTTGATCTGCTGAAAGAATGCTACCTGATTCCTAAGCGTTTTCATGGTAAAGCCGGCAATAATCCCGTACTTCTTACCGATGCCGATGGTGAACTTGCGGAAGGACGAACGGAACTTGTTCCTAAGCATGAATATAAGAAATTTCAGGAAATCTATCAGGCTCATTCTGCTGCTCCGCGCTCCAAGCTCTATCTTGCAGATGGCTATGATCTGGTTCGCTATTACACCCATGACATGAATATCTGTGAAAAGAAAGAAAACAAAGAGCGGGGCATTCTGGTTCTCTATGCATTACCAGATACAAAAAAACTGAATTTAACTGAGGCGCAGGCATACGATGTCATTTGGTCTACCTTTCAGCAAATCCAGAAAGAAGCCTTTTCTGCAATCGTCTATTATGGACAAGAAACCGGATGTCGATCCGGAAAATCTTTCGATGAACTCGGAGTACTTCTTCCGATCCATCAATTTGAAAGCCAGATGCTACACCATCTGTCGGTAATCGACGGACTGGTTCTCTCCTGTCGCGAAGAAATGATCAAAGTTGCCGGAACTGACAGTCTGGATCTGTGATAAGAGGTGCCACATGCATATGGAAAAGCAACCTCTTCAGATCAAAAAAAATCATATGGATATTCTCTGGCACGAATATGCCGATAAGAATGATAACACCCCGATCACCAAAGCTCCTCTCCCTGCCAAAGCGTCCATTATCGGGCGCGTAGGCATTATGATGCTCGCATGTGGAACCGGGGCCTGGCGTGTAAGAAGTTCGATGAATGAACTTTCAGAACTGATGCACATTACATGTACCGTCGATATCGGGCTTATGTCGATCAATTACACCTGCTTTGATGGCGAAGACAGTTTCAGCCAGTCTTTGTGTCTGACCAATACCGGAGTAAATACTTCCCAGTTAAATCGCCTGGAGAAGTTCGTATTACATTTCTCAGAACGCGAGATTACGCAAAGTTGTGAAAAAATTCATTCTGCATTAGATAAAATTGAGGAAATTCACGGTCTGTACACACCACCAAAGCTTGCTATCGCGGCAGCGCTGGCCTGCGGTGCCTTCACTTTTCTGCTTGGTGGCGGTCTTGTAGAAATGCTTTGTGCCTTTGCCGGTGCCGGCATCGGAAATTATATAAGATGTAAATTATCAAAGCATCATTTTACTTTGTTCCTGTGCATTATGACTTCCGTTTCTGCTGCCTGCCTGACTTACACAGGTCTGCTCAAATTACTGGAACTCATTTTCGCAGTCAACCTGCAACATGAAGCCGGTTACATCTGCTCCATGCTGTTCATCATACCGGGATTTCCGTTTATTACAAGTGGAATTGATCTTGCCAAGTTAGATATGCGTTCCGGAACCGAACGGCTTACCTATGCACTGATTATTGTAACCGTTGCGACAATGACCGCATGGATTCTTGCCATGCTGCTCGGATTAAAACCAATCGCATTCCTGCCCCTGAAACTTGTGTTGTGGCAATGGATTCTGCTGCGATTGATTTTCAGTTTCTGCGGTGTATTCGGCTTCTCTATTATGTTCAACAGTCCGATCCAGCTGGCCACCGCTGCCGGTCTGATTGGTGCCGTATCAAACACACTTCGTCTTGAACTGATTGATCAGCTCACGCTGCCACCGGCCGCTGCCGCATTCATCGGAGCATTTATCGCAGGTATCCTCGCATCCACCTTAAAAGGTGTCGCCGGATATCCAAGAATCTCCCTCACGGTACCTTCCATCGTGATCATGGTTCCCGGTCTCTATTTGTATAAGGGATTTTACAACCTTGGAATTATGGCGTTAACAGCTGCCGCATCCTGGCTTGCCTCTGCGTTACTCATTATCCTGGCACTACCGCTTGGATTGATTTTTGCCCGCATTATAACGGATAAAACATTCCGGTATTGTACATGATGGCATTTAACTTTTCAGTCGCTATCACAACATTCTTCCTAAGCCTATTCACTTTGACACTTCTCGTACGCAAAAAGAGCCGCCCCTAACGCGCCACAGATCTGTGCCTCATCGCATATATATAATTTCGCTTTAAGTTTTTCTTCCAACGCATGCACAATCCCAGGATTCTTTGCCACACCACCGGTCATCATGTATTCTCCGGAATCTTCCTGTCCCAGTCGCGCGGCAAGTGCTCCGACCTTCGATGCAACCGATACATTCAGTCCGTGAATGATATCTGCGACATCCTTATTCTGGGCGACAAGCGACACCACTTCTGATTCCGCAAACACCGTACACATACTGGAGATCACAATATTTTCTTTCCATTCCAAGCCCTTCACGCTCATCTCTTCCAGCGATAATCCGAGCGTTCTTGCCATCATTTCGAGGAATCTTCCAGTTCCTGCCGCACATTTGTCGTTCATAAGAAAGTTTTTGACCGCTCCATTTTCATCGATACGGATTGCTTTAATATCCTGTCCACCAATATCAATTACCGTGCGGACATTCGGATTCAGATAATGTGCGCCTTTCGCATGACAGGTAATCTCGGTAACACTATCATCACCACTGTCAATGTATGCTCGTCCATATCCGGTCGTCACAATTCTCACAATATCTTCTTTTCTTATTCCAGCTTTCTCCACTGCCTGATCCAGACTTTTCTCTGCACTAAGCATAGCTCCACCGCCAGTCGGAATAATCATTGTAGATTTAATTTTCCCATTTTGATTAAGAATTACAACGTCCGTGCTCGTAGATCCGCTGTCAATTCCTGCCACATAATAGATGCCTGATGCCATCCTCTCTTTTGCCTCCTCACCGATTTTTTTGCCCGGATCTGCAACGTTCGCACCTTCGATTGTCTCAGCGAATGCCTGAATTCGCGTCGATAATTGTCCCGCACTCTGGCTGGTAAAATCCGTCTCTATTTTCAGAAGTGGTACTTTTACATCCCGCTTGATACTCGCATATTCAAAACCATAATAATCACAGAATTTGATAGAGTGATAGATGATTCCCTTCAGATTCGGATCCAGGAAAAGCTGGTTTCTTCTCGTATTGTTATTCATCCGAAAACAAGGCATCTGCCCGAGCAAAGCCTCCGCATACGCAAGAACCATCTGCTCCTCTTCGATATCTTCCCATTCCTCCGGAAGTGCTACAATTCTTCGCCCGCCAATGCAGGTCAGATTTTCTACGCGCATCTTGATATCTCTTCGGATCATCTCTTCCAACACGCTGCTTACCCGCACACCCATGAGACCAATATACGGTTTCATCTGCACTTCTCTCTCGGCAAATGCTTTAAGGAACAGCATCTTATCAAATCGTTTTCCAGTATAGTTCTCATATTCTTGTTTCAATTTTAGAATATTATGTGCAAATTTAACTTTTTCGCATTCATGATCTTCATGCGGGAGATCAAGCATATAGAGAAACTTGCATTTCTTCGTGCTTTTTACAATGTCATACACACGCTGCATGGAATCACAACAGTTCACCAGCACAAGATTCTCTACTTTTCCCTCCAGCACAGCCTGAATCACAGACTTGCCGAATCCACACAGATTCGCATGTGCAACACGATCTGATACATCAAAATTCTCCGGCATCTCTTCTAAGACAATACATTCCTCACCAAAACCTTTAAACAGTTCTATCGGCGTATATTTACAGACATAATGTATCATTTGACCTGTTCCTCCTTTAGCATCTCCATGAATGCCTGTAGTCTGGTCGACACCTGGCCGTCGCTCGTATTTGCAGGATTACATCCGTCGCCATCAAGTACCATCGTCGAAATGCCATCATTCTCAAGTTCCCGCTTGATCAATGTGGATGCGCCGATCGTGCCTTTGCAGCCCCAGTGTGCAAACAGTATGCTTCCGTCCGCGTCTGTCAATCGGGCAAGCTCCTTCGCCTTCTCAATTCTTAGCGTCACACTTCCGTTATAAATACAGTTTACCATTTTCTCTGCCATTGCCTCATAAGGATCCTCATGATGTGCCCTTTGGAATCCATCTGCGACAAAGTCACATGTGCGAATGTGCATCTGTCCGTTATAATTAAACAGTTCCTTAACTGGAGCCTGCAAAAAAGGCATCATATGCATCCACAGCACATGTGGTCCTTCCCCCTTCTTTGCCTGCTTCACATCCTCAAGAAGAAGTCTCGTATACTCCACCGACTCCTTGGTTCCCGCCATAAGATGACACATGAAAAGCGCATAAACTTCATTGGTCAGCGTCGTAACCGGATCATGTTCCTTGCGCAACGCCAACTGCGCCGCATAATAATCCGCCGCACGATTACTATTATCAACTGCCTTCTTTACCGCATCCTCCGTAATGGGTTTTCCGGTCATATCCTCTAAATATTTCTTTAGTTCCCGCAGTTGCTCCGCAACATACTGAATGGAATCTTCATTTTTCTCATAAGGAACATCAATATAGAACCCGGATAATTCCTGTTTCTGCTTCAGATACGGAAATGTCATCATATTGCCATCACAGGCAAGGTTTGTATAGACCATACATTTCGGTGCCGGAACTAGCCCCGCAAGCGAAGCCCCGAGAAATACTCTGTGATAAGAACACATCGTCTCCGGAAATCCTTCTTCCTCCGTCTTTCGCAAAAGTGGCTGCTCGCACTGCGTTCCCGCCAGGAAACACGACATCGCCTCCACCGAATACGGCGTCAATCCAGCCGCTGTCAAAAGTTCTCCCGGCACAAAAATGCTGACAAGGACCGCAGCCTCCGGCTTCGACAGTGCATCGATCACACTCTGCATCACAACCCGCGCCACATACTGTCCGGATTTCGGCAGTCTCTTATCCGGGAAAAGGCATAATCGTTTTTCCTGAAGCCGATATCCAAGTAGAAGCATCTTCCGAGCCTTATCTGCATCTTTCATGGATGTATTACCCACAAGTTCTCCAAATTTATTGATCAGATCCATTTTTTATTCATCCTTACTTCATTGTCCTTTACAGAACATTATAACAATTATGGCACTCCTTTACAATTTTGGGTTTGTTGATTTGAATTTGTGACAAAGTGACGCTCCCAAACCATTATTTATTGAAAGCATAACGGATTCGGAATGATACCGACTTTTTCTCAATTTTTTATGCGAGTTAACTCCTGCAACGATTTTGGATCGTATTTGTCAATATTATAAATGAGCGCTATTATCCAAGACAATGGAACGCAGGAGCAGTCGCATAAAATAATTTCAAAAAAGTGTATCATCCCAAATCCTGTTACTTGAGATATACTGATGGTTTGGGGAGCTGTTTTTGATAAAATTCAAATCTCCAAAAATTTGCGCGGTAGTAAGAGGTGGGAGTCGAAAGCATATTGGCACCTACTTTTTATATTTGCAATATAAAAGAAGAATATGGTTAAAATTATTGATCCTTATTCCGCTTAAAATATAAAATCTGCATAAGAACTCGTGTCAAGGTAGCCTTCGGTGCTGCGCAACCTTGACACGAGTTCTTTTATGCAGATTCGTAACGAACAAGCGGAATAAGGATTGGGGTGTCTTGGCAGGCAAGACCTGCTTAAATAAACGTTGGAAATTTTGAGCTGGGGCGAAGATATGTAAATATTTGCTTTCTCGCCCCGGCACAGTTCAAATGCGGGGTCTATACATCCAAATACTCGTTTCTATGCCCCAGTGTAGTCAAAACATTCAAGCTATACAGATAGACATATTTAAATCCACATAAAACAAATCACGCGCAGCGAAATCCTACGAAACATTGTAGAATAACGCTGCGCGTCATTTTATTTTTATCTAACGAATTGTCAATACAAAAAAGTGAGTACCACAATCTATCGACTTCCACCCCTACTACTGCGCAAATTTTTGACGCGAATCAGATTTTCGTTTTTCAATTACACAGATACCGGATCAGCAGGTAAAAAAAGAAAATTAGCAGTAATTTCATCTAACCAACAGGACTTTGGATGATACACTTTATCGAAGTTCTTTTCTGCGACTGCTCCTGCGTTCCATTATCTTGGATAATAGCGTTTACTTTAACATTGTGAAAGCCTATCCAAAATCGTTGCAGGAGTTAACTCGCAGAAAAAACTGAGAGAAAGTCTGTATCGTTCAAAGTCCGTCGTTTATAGACAAACTTACTGCTAATTTTCGTAGATTATATATAATCCGGTATCGTCCGCTTGAGATTAAATCTGAGCGCGGCAAACCCGAATTTGTAAAAAAATAATAAATTGTTAGCACTCATGCTTGACGAGTGCTAACTTGCGTGCTATAACAATCATGTAACAAAGAAAAACAATTCTGCAATTGTAAAACGGATTGTGGATGATTCTAATGCCAATACTTTGAATGTATGAAAAGGATATGTTAGAACATATAGAAGTATTAGCAACGATAAAAGGAGGGCGTGCTATGAACATTCAGAAATTTACACAGAAGTCCGTCGAGGCAATCAACGATTGTGAAAAGCTTGCCTACGATTACGGAAATCAGGAATTGGAACAGGAGCATCTGCTTGTTGCATTGTTGCAGCAGGAGGATGGATTGATCCCGAAACTGATTGAAAAGATGGAAATAGATCTTACGCATTTTACGGAGAATGCGAAGAGTAAGCTGGCCGCAAGAGTGAAGGTGTCAGGTGGAGAACTCCGTGTTGGCAAGGATTTGAACAATGTTCTGATTCATGCGGAGGATGAAGCTAAGCATATGGGAGACGAGTATGTCTCGGTGGAACACCTTTTCCTGTGTCTCCTCAAGTATCCGAATAAGGCGATGAAGGAACTGATCAAAGAGTACGGTTTGACGAGGGACCGCTTCCTGCAGGCTCTTTCAACCGTCCGCGGTAATCAGAGAGTGACATCTGATAATCCGGAAGCAACGTACGATACACTTGAGAAGTACGGATATGATATGGTGGAGCGTGCAAGACAGCAGAAACTGGATCCGGTTATCGGACGAGATGAGGAGATCCGTAATGTGGTTCGAATCCTTTCTCGTAAGACGAAAAACAATCCTGTGCTGATCGGTGAACCTGGTGTTGGTAAGACCGCTGTGGTCGAAGGTCTGGCGCAGCGTATTGTGAAGGGAGATGTCCCGGAAGGACTGAAAGATAAGAAACTTTTCGCTTTGGATATGGGAGCGCTGGTCGCAGGTGCGAAATATCGTGGCGAGTTTGAGGAGCGTTTGAAGGCGGTTCTTGATGATGTCAAGAATTCGGATGGACAGATTATTCTCTTTATCGATGAGTTGCATACGATCGTTGGAGCAGGTAAGACGGATGGCGCGATGGATGCAGGACAGCTGCTTAAGCCGATGCTAGCAAGAGGTGAGTTGCACTGTGTCGGCGCAACGACTTTGAATGAGTATCGTGAGTATATTGAAAAGGATGCTGCCTTAGAGCGAAGATTCCAGCCGGTTATGGTAGATGAGCCGACGGTGGAGGATACGATTTCTATCCTTCGTGGACTCAAGGATCGTTATGAGGTCTTCCATGGTGTCAAGATTACAGACTCTGCACTCGTTACGGCGGCAGTGCTTTCGAACCGTTATATTTCGGATCGTTTCCTGCCGGACAAGGCGATTGACCTTGTCGATGAGGCCTGTGCGATGATCAAGACGGAACTGGATTCTATGCCGGCGGAACTCGATGAATTGAATCGTAAGGTGATGCAATTGGAAATTGAGGAGACTGCCTTAAAGAAAGAGACAGACCGACTCAGTCAGGAGCGTCTTGCCAATCTGCAAAAAGAACTTGCGGAACTGAGAGATGAGTTTAATACAAAGAAGGCACAGTGGAGCACAGAAAAGGATGCCGTCGACCGTGTCAGCCAGCTTCGTGAGAAGATTGAGAGCACTAAGAATGAGATGAAGCAGGCACAGCAGACATACGATCTGAACAAGGCTGCCGAGTTACAGTATGGTGTTCTTCCACAGCTGCAGAAGCAATTGGAAGAGGAAGAAGAGAAGCTTAAGACAAGAGACCTCTCACTTGTGCATGAGAATGTCAGTGATGAGGAGATTGCGAAGATTATCTCACGCTGGACCGGTATTCCGGTTGCAAAACTCAGTGAGAGCGAGCGTAACAAGACGCTTCATCTGGACGCCGAACTGCATAAGCGTGTGGTTGGTCAGGATGACGGTGTCACGAAGGTGACAGAGGCAATCATCCGTTCCAAAGCCGGCATTAAGGATCCGACCAAGCCGATTGGTTCGTTCCTGTTCCTTGGACCGACCGGTGTCGGCAAGACAGAGCTCGCAAAGGCGCTTGCTGCAAGCCTGTTTGATGATGAATCGAATATGGTGCGGCTTGATATGAGTGAGTATATGGAGAAATATTCCGTGTCCCGTTTGATTGGAGCGCCTCCAGGATATGTCGGATACGATGAGGGCGGTCAGCTGACCGAGGCTGTCAGAAGAAAACCATATTCAGTTGTCTTATTTGATGAGGTGGAGAAAGCACATCCGGATGTATTTAATGTACTGCTTCAGGTACTGGATGACGGACGTATCACGGATTCACAGGGAAGAACGGTAGATTTTAAGAACACGATCATTATTATGACCTCGAACTTAGG
>ENA-ORUA01002876-ORUA01002876.1-human-gut-metagenome-genome-assembly--contig:-NODE-2876-length-12743-cov-3.219026_pt1 | contig 12743 bp, 6 predicted proteins | sample MGYA00242076_ERZ509201 | MGnify/ENA primary metagenome ERZ509201 (study PRJEB26280, sample SAMEA2338863) | human gut metagenome | biome: human gut; feature: human-associated habitat; material: faeces...
AACAAGCAATATCTTCCGAGCCACAAAATTAACATTTTTCCCACAAAAACAGTAAAAACGAAGACAAAGTTTGCAGTTCCGCCATCGTTCGGAGCGACACGCTCCCGACCTGATACCGCATAAACCCCGAATAAAATATGAAGCACCCTGCAAATCAAAAATAAAAATCATTTGCAAATACAAAATATTTTATCTATTTTTCAGATAGATAAAAACACATTTCTCTTCACACACAAAAAACTCCCGGACAGAATCGCTTTTTTAAGACCGGCCTCGTTTCTGCCGAAAATTAAAAACCTGCCGTAGGCCCGGCACTAAAACCTTTTACGCTATGAAACACTTTAGATTCGCATGGATGTTGCTGATGTTCGGGGGGGGGGATTTTGGGATGCCTGCCTTCATGCAGCGACAAAGACAACGGTATGGAACAGACGGAGCCGAACGACCCGGACGACCCACAGGGACCCCAAATTCCGGACGATCCCAATCCGCCCATGACCGGGTACATCGCCCATACGATGACCGAAGGCGAACTGATGTACTACGGGCATGACAGTGAATACAGCAAAGAAGGCGGAGCCGTTTATTTCCTCTACCTGAAAGACCTGAACAACTCTGCCCGCGGATGTAGCGTATGCTTTTATGTCAATGTCCCACGACAGGAAAAGGGTAGCTTCACCCTTCCGGCCGGGAAATACACCGCCTCCTCCACTTGGGAAATAAATACGTTCAACAATAAAAATACGACTAGATACCGTTCCAACTGGAATGTGGTCGCCCCCAAATGGACACAATACGTTGCCGAAGCCGGAGAATTCGAAGTCGCCATCGGCGACAACATGACCTACACGATCAGAGGCCACATGAAAGGCGGCTCCATTCAGGACGGGGGTTCCATTATGGAAAACGAAGCGGGCGTAGCGTTCGCATTCACAGGTCGGTTGCTGATTTCCGATTACTCGGAAGACTATGAAGACCCGGATGATCCGGATACTCCGGATGATCCCGCACCCGAAGTGCCTGAGGTAACCATGTCCACCGGCTCCCTGTATCGTTACAACGACAACATCTATTATCTCCAGCTCAAGGATGCCAATCCCGCCGATCTCTACGAGACAACCTTTTACTTGAAGCTGCCCGCTTCGGATTCACCGTTGTTGGCCAGCGGCGACTATATGGCAGCAACGACAGGCGAAGAGATGACCATCGATGCGAGCAAGTCATTCTGGAACTTTACCGACAAGGACAACCACAACGACAAGATCAAAAACCGGCTCAAGGAGGGAACCAAAATTCACATCGTCAGCAACGGCGACCACAACTACACGATCACCGGCACACTGGAAGGTACATCCGATAAAACCGGTAAAAACACAGCTCTGAAAATCAACTTTTCCGGCACTCTTCCTTTCGAGGACTACGCCGATCCGGAACCCGTGGAACCGACTGTTACGGAGGTGACCATGACCATCGGCAACCTGGACTACTACGACGGCAATATCTATACTCTGACCCTCAAGGACGCCAACCCGACAGATACTTACGAAGCGTCGCTCTCGTTCAAACTACCCGCTTCGGAGACCCTGCAGCTCGTCAGCGGCGACTACCCCGTATCGACCGGCAGCGGAGAGATGACCCTCGACGCAGCCAAATCCTCTTGGACATTCATCGACAAGGAGAATTTCAACGACCGGATCAAAAATACGATCAAAGAAGGTTCACTCACCGTGACAAACAACGGGAACCACAACTACACCGTAACCGGTACTCTCCGGGGAGCGAGCGACACCGGACAGGAAACAGCCATTAAGATCGATTTTACCGGCACAGTACCTTTCAACAACTATTCGACTCCTCCGGCTCCGGAAGCACCGAAAGCAACCATGACCGTCGGCGACCTCTACTACAATGGGGACAATGTATTCTTCCTCGGCCTGAAAGATGGCTCTCCGATAAAAGAATACGGCATCACGTTCTACATTACGCTCGCGCCCACAGATCCTCTGCAACTCGCCAGCGGCGACTACACGGGCGGTGCCGCCGGTGAGAACATGACTTTCGATCTGGCGAAATCCTTCTGGAACTACAACGATCCCACCTACGGAATCATCAAGAACAGAATCACGGAGGGAACTCTCAAAATCGTCGCCAACGGCAATGACGACTATACCATTACGGGCTCGTTCAAAGCCATCGACGAGGACGACAAAAATACCGAGCTCGAAATCGAATACACCGGAAAACTTCCCTGCGAGGATTACTCCTATTGATCTTTTAGGAGTTGCTCCGAAGACAAAAAACCGGTCCGATTCATAATCAGACCGGTTTTTCTCAGGACGACATCCCTTACAAAAATTTTTCCGAATTCATTCCACAACACGATTCAGATCCGCATATACTCTCCCTTTGCCAACGCACACTCCTCTCTGTTGAAATTTCAGAATCCGGCAGACAACCGGAGTCCCGCATCCCCCGAAGATCGAACGAATCTCGCACCTCATATACCCGGATTCCGGCCTGCGGCACCCCATACTTTACCGACGATAACAAAGAATCCGAACAAAAAACAAAAATAAACACCCGATTTAAGCGTTATCTTAGTATCTTTGCAGAGTACAGGAAACCCGTTGCGGCAAAATCCGGCAAAATCGATTTTGCATCCGGCTTTCATCGTATTTGTACACAACAACAGACTTAAATCCGACGGACTGCCCTAAAAAACTGAACGTTCGACTTCGCACGCAGGGGACATGCCGTTTTGCGGACAAACCGAAACTCAAATGAATAGCTACAAACGCTGGAACAACATCGTCGGCTGGATCGTCTTCGCTATCGCGGCCATGACCTATCTGCTGACCATGGAGCCCTCTTCGAGCCTGTGGGACTGCTCCGAATTCATCGCTACCTCGTATAAACTCGAAGTAGGGCACCCGCCCGGAGCACCGCTCTTCATGCTGCTGGCCCGCCTGGCCACGATACTGGCACCCTCGACGTACTATGTACCCCACATGGTGAACGCCATGAACTGCTTGGCCAGCGCGTTCTGCATCCTGTTCCTTTTCTGGACGATCACCCACCTGGCACGCCGCATCCTTACCCGTCAGGGCGCGGAGCTTACAAAAGCCAACATCGTGGCCGTATTGGGTACAGGTGCGGTCGGAGCACTCGCCTATACCTTCACCGACACCTTCTGGTTCTCGGCCGTCGAAGGCGAAGTATATGCCCTCTCGTCGAAGTTCACCGCCCTGGTGGTGTGGCTCATGCTCAAATGGGAGGAACAGGCCGACCAGCCCCATTCGATGCGCTGGATCGTGCTGATCGCCTACCTGATGGGGCTTTCGATCGGCGTGCACATCCTCAACCTGCTGACCATTCCCGCGCTGGTATTCATCTACTATTTCCGCAAAACGCAGCGCATCACGTTCAAAGGTATTGCGGTCAGCACCCTCATTTCGGGCGCGATTCTGGTTTTCATCAACAGTATCATCATCCCCCATACGGTCTATATCGGCGCCTTGTTCGACCTCTTCTTCGTCAATTCACTGGGATTGCCCGTCAATTCGGGCCTCGTGTTCTTCGTAGTGGCCCTGTTGGGAGCGCTCGGCATCGGCGTATATTTCACCCATAAAAAAGGGCGCACGGTGCTCAATCTCGTGCTGCTCTCGACGCTGATGATCCTCATCGGCTACTCGTCCTACGCATCGGTTACGATCCGCGCGGCGGCCAATCCCCCGATGAACAGCAACAACCCGAGCAATCCGTTCGCCCTCTATTCGCTGCTCAACCGCGACCAGTACGGCGACAAACCGCTGCTCTACGGTCCCCAGTTCTCGGCCCCGACCTCCGGTTACAAATACAAGGATGTCCGCTACCTGGACGATGACGGCAAGTACAAAACGGTTTCGATCATCTCCGGGTACGAACACCCCGACGAGTTCATGCATCTGTTCCCCCGTATGTGGAACTACGCTGCCAGCAAGGAGAGTTACAAATCATGGAGCGCCTACCGCACCCGGACCGATTACGAACGGGATGAAAACGGCGAAATCGTCCGCGACGCGCAGGGACGCCCGAACAAGATCGAAGTACTCGATTTCGGACGCCGGACGCTTTGGGACGACGGTTCGGGCTACGAACCGCTGGTAATCGTGGAGCCGACGTTCCGCGAGAATCTCAACTATTTCTTCACCTACCAGCTCAACCACATGTACTGGCGCTATTTCCTCTGGAATTTCGTGGGACGCCAGAGCGACATCCAGCCTACCGACGCGATCATCACCGACGGCAACTGGCTCTCTGGCATCAAGTGGATCGACGAGCTTTACCTCGGACCGCAGGACAACCTGCCGGACGAAATAGCGAATAACAAGGGGCGCAACACCTACTATTTCCTCCCCTTCCTGTTGGGTCTTATCGGCCTGATCTATCAGCTCAACCGCGATCCGCGCAACTTCTCGATCGTCATGTGGCTCTTCGTGATGATGGGCATCGCGCTGGTGGTTTACTTCAACACCTCGCCCAACGAACCGCGCGAACGCGACTATGTTTATGCGGGTTCATTCTACGCCTTTTGCATCTGGATCGGCCTGGGCGTACTCGCCGTGCGCGACCTGATCGTCTGGGGCACCCGACGCAAGGGCCTCATGGCTCCCGTAGCCGCTACGGTCGTCTGCATGGTCGTACCGGGCATTCTCGCGGCCCAGAACTGGGACGACCACGACCGTTCGCACCGCACGATAGCCCGCGACATCGGCTGGAACTACCTGCAATCGGTACTGCCCAACGCCATCGTCATCAACTACGGGGATAACGACACTTTCCCCCTGTGGTTCAATCAGGAGGTGGACGGCGTGCGCCCGGACGTACGGATCATGAACACGAGCTACCTGGGCGCCGAATGGTACATCGACGAACTGAAAACCAAAGCCAACGATGCGCCGGGCATCCCCTTCACGCTGCCACGCAGCAAATACACCTACACCAACGACATGCTGCCCATAGAAAACATCGTGGACCGCCCGTTGGAGCTGAAAGAGGCCATCGATTTTATCCGCAACGAAGATCCGCGCACCAAACTTGTTCTGAGCAACGGAAGCAAAATCGACTACCTGCCGAGCAACCGTTTCGCCCTGCCCGTAAACAAGGACAACGCGATCGCCTCGGGCATCGTCAAGGAAGCCGATCGTGACCTGATGGTGGATACGATCTACATGGAACTGCCCAAACGGGCGATCGACAAGAGCGAGATGATGCTGCTCGACATGCTGGCCCATTTCGACTGGAAGCGTCCGATCCATTTCACACAGGTTTACACGTTGCAATCGCTCGGGCTGCTCGATTACCTCCAGTTCGACGGTTACACTTACCGGCTGGTACCGATCTACACGCCATGCAGGAACGTGCAGGAGATCGGGCGTGTCGATCCGGACTACGTAACGCCGTTGCTGACCGAAACATTCCGTTACGGAAACCTGAGCGATCCCCGAACCTACGCCGACCACACCATCCAACATACCCTGAGCGCCTCGAAAGCCCGCGAATCCTTCGCCCGTGCAGCCAAGGAGTATGTTTTCCGTGGGGATTCGACACAGGCGATCCGGCTGCTCGACATGGGACTCGAAAAACTGCCGCCCCAACAGATCCGCTACACCGACGCCAACACCCTCCCCTTCATCGAAGGCTACTACATGGCCGGTGCCCCGGACAAGGGCGACGGCCTGCTGATGAGCTATGCCCGCAACCTGATGCAGTATATCGACTACTACCTCGATTTCCAAGGCATTCAGGGCGATATGGTCACGCAGACACTCATCGACAAGATGCAATCGCTCGACCGGCTCTACTATCTGGCGGCCTACATGGGACGCCAAGACGTGCTGGCCCAGCTCAACGACTACTACCGCACGCTGGGCATTTATGAAAACGAGTTGATCCATCCCGATCTGTCCACACCGTCGGACTCGGTGCAAATTCCCGAATGATCCGGGAAAAATCCGTCCTGCCGACTGCGAACAATCCATACAACGAAATCGGAAAAGACCCGTGCGTCTTTTCCGATTTTATTTTGCCAACGCCTTCAGCGTCCGCAACCCTCAAAGTAGAAATTGCGAAGTTCACGCTGCAAGAAATCCCTCTTCCCGGGAAACCGGACAACGCGAAGCGGCGGTGTGCCGTACAAATCGGGATCCGAAAAACAGACGCTCCGGTAAAACCTCGACCGCTGCACATTCCGCCGGAGGCAACAGACACGAACGAGCATACGGAACCGAAACAGCGGCATCCGGTCCGCACTGCCCCGACACAGACACAGCTCAGCTCTATCGGAAAGTCGGGACGAGCTCCGGCCAAAGGAAACGATCGGGAAGCAACCCGACCGTCCGAAAAAAGATTCAGGCGCAAACCGAAATCTGCACCTGAATCATAACTGCATACACACCCCTACCGCTTGGACATTTCGTGTTTCTGGTGAGGGTTGCGCTTGGTATAGAGGAAACGTCGGATCTTCTGCGTCGGAGTCTTGACGAACTCCTGCTTCTCCTCCACGACCTCGGAGATACGCGAGAAACGATTGACCTTGGAATTCACATAATCGACGACCTCCTTCTTGAGATTCTCCTTCCAATTCTCGAAATCCTCCTTCCAGCCGTCGAACTTGGCTTCGAGAGCGTCGGTATTGAAATGCACGAGCGCCACCAGGCGGCCTTCGTGCTCGGTAACCACCGAATCGGCGACGCAGACGTGCGAATTGAGGACGCTCTCGATATCCTCGGGATAGATATTCTCACCACTGGGACCGACGATCATATTCTTCAGCCGGCCCTTGATATAGAGCCACCCGTCGGCCGAAAATTCGCCCAAATCTCCGGTACGGAACCATCCGTCCTCGGTGAAGACCTCCTTCGTAGCGTCGGGGTTCTTATAGTAACCGATCATGGCGCTCGGCGTCTTGGCAACGATCTCGCCCTGGCGGGTTTCGGGATTGACGTTCTCCAACCGCAGCTCGACGCCCGGCGCGGCAGGCCCGGGCGAACCCAAGCGCACCTGCGAGGGAGCCGCACCGGCCAACAGGGGTGCCGTCTCCGTCAAACCATAGCCGATAGCGTACGGAAAACGGGCTTCGAGCAGGAACTTCTCGGCGCCGCCGTCCAGCTTCGCACCCCCGATACCGAGGAAGCGCAGCCGCCCGCCGAAGACCTTCATCAACTTCTTACCCGCGACACGATGCAGATAACGGCGCATGAAATCGATCTTGTAGAGCGCACGCCAGAATCCGCTGGAGGTAAACTTGGCGAGAATCTGATGGCGATAAATCTTTTCGATAATCAGCGGCACGATGAGCATCACCGAAGGCCGTACCTCGGCAAGCGTCGGCATCAGAACCGAGGCCGTAGGCGGACGATCCAGGTAAACGACCCGGGCCCCCATCGAGAAAGGATAGATCATACCTATCGAGCACTCGTAGGTGTGCGCCAACGGCAGCACCGAGAGAAACGTATCGTCGGGAAAGATCGGAAAAATGGCGGCGCTCATGGAGATCTGCGCACAGAGATTCGCGTGGGAGAGCATCACGCCCTTGGGACGCGACGTCGTACCCGAGGTATAGATGATGACCGCGAGGTCTTCGGGATTCGGAATTCCGACCGCCCCTTTCTCCGCCGCAGGACGGGAGGCGATCACGCCCAGATTCTTGGTACGAATCACGATATGGAGGGATTCGATCGTGGACTTCGCCAATTTAGCGAAGAGCTTGTCGGAAACCATCAGCGCCTTGGCCTCGGAGTGGGCGATAATCATCTCCAGCTCTTCGGTCGAGAAATCGGGCAGGATCGGCACGGCGACCATGCCGGCAGAGGTGACGGCCAGGTACGAAACGCACCAGTTGGGCATGTTGCTGCTCAACAGCGCCACCTTGTCGCCCGCTTTCAAACCGGCTCCGATCAAAAGGTCCTGCACGTGTTTGACGCGGGTTCCCACCTCGGCATAGGAGAGCTCCTCCCCGCCGTACATGGCAAAAGCGACTTTCGATGCAAAACTCTTTACACTGTGCTGAACCAGTTCGTAAAGTGTATGGATAGTCATTTTCTTTCGAATTAAAATGAGAATATACTCGGGGCAAATTTACTATTATTTGCCGTAAATACACTATTTTTGAGCCGAATTATCGCCATGATCTCTGGTCAATACATCAAAAAACTTGCCGAGAATGCAGGCTTCGACCTCTGCGGAATCACGCCCTGCAAGCATCTTGCGGAGAACGAATCCTACTTCCGCGAATGGCTCGCCAAAGGCTACGGTTCCTCGCTGGAATACCTCGAACGCAACCTCGACAAACGCTTCGACGTCCGACACTTGGTCGAAGGAGCGCAGACGGTCGTGGTCTGCGCCGTGAGCTACAAAAACCCGCTGGGCGAAGGTTATCCGCCCGGGTGCCGCACAAAAATCGCCTCCTACGCCCACAACCGCGACTACCACCCCGTCCTCAAGGGGATGCTGGGCACGATGCTCGAAGCCCTGCGCCGGCAATACCCCGGGCTCACGGGCCGCACGTTCGTCGATACGGCTCCGCTGCTGGAAAAACAACTGGCCGTCGAAGCGGGTCTGGGCTGGATCGGGCGGCAATCCCTGCTGCTCACGCCCCAATACGGCTCCTATGTCCTGCTGGGCGAGTTGGTACTTACCCTGCCGTCCGACCAGTACGATGCCCCGTTCGCAGGAGCCCGTTGCGGCCGCTGCCGGAACTGCCTGGACAGTTGTCCGACGGGAGCCATCGTCGCGCCCAAGGTGATCGACACGAACCGTTGCATCTCCTGTCGTACGATCGAAAAGGAGTCCGACAGCGCCCTGCCCGACCTCGACGGATGGATCTTCGGCTGCGATCGCTGCCAGAGCTGCTGTCCCCACAACCCAAAAGCCCCCATGCACCGCTCGCCGCATTTCGATCCCCTGTTCGACCCGCTGACGATTTCGGATCGGGAGTGGCTCGCAATGAGCGAAGAGGAGTTTCTCCTGCGGTTCGGCAATACACCTCTCGCACGCAGCGGACTGCGGCGCATCCAGCAAAACGTGCGGATAAACCAGGAAAAGAACGAAGAGTAGGGCCCGCCATTGGACGGAGAGGCAGACAGCAAACCGACACGAAACCTCTCCGGATATTGTCCGCAGGCTGTTCGGGAAACCTTCCGTACGAAAAGACAGGAAAACCGGAACCCGACCGGCCGGCTCACCACCGCCATCGCCCCGACTTGCGGCACAAAGGCTCCCGCTCCTCCTGAATCGGCCCGACAGCCGACCCGCCGCGATAAAGCGCAAAACCATCCGCTGAACCGCCCCCGCGTGTATCCCGGAAGTCAAAGCCCTTTCGAATAAAACGGGGCAGACTTCCGAAAAAGTCTGCCCCGCATTTCAAAAACAGGAATACCCCGCTAACTGTTCGCTTTGGCTGCGTTCTCCTTAAGCTGTGCCACCGTTTTCTGTGCCGCAGCCACATTCGCACCGGCCGTTACTTTCGAAAGGGCGTCGATCGCCTGCTGGGGCATCGTGCGGGCATTGTAAGCTGCACCCAAAATGAAATAAACGTCGCTGCGCTCCTCTTCGTCGGTCTGCACGGCAGCAGCCTCCTCGGCCGAAGCGATCACGCCGGCATAATCCTTCTTGTCGAAGAGTGCCTGCAAACGAATCTTCTGGGCCAGCGCATCCTGCGGATTCACGGCCAGCATCTCGTCGGCAACGGCGATAATACCGTCGAAATCATTCTCGCCCTGCAACTTGGCAATACGGTTATTGGTATAGAGCTTGATGTTCTCCTTTGCCTTCACGACATCCTCCGCATATTTGGGGTTGTCCTGAGAAGCGATTTCGTTGAAAATAACCAAACCTTTCTGGAAGTCGCCCAGCTCGCAATAGCAAATGCCCAAGAAGTTGGCCATCTCCATATTTTTCGGATCGGCGGCATAACCTTTGGCGAAAATTTCAGCAGCCTCGGCGTAGTTCTTTTCGTTGAAAGGCTTTCCGCCCCACATCAGATATATCTTCGCCATCAACATATTCGACATACGCTCCTGCTGCAACTCACCGTAAAGAGCCGCCTTATTGGCCGACTTGGTAAGATTCTCGACCGCCGTGTTGAAATCATTTCCCTTAGTAGCCGTAAGACCCATTTGGAAATAGCACACCGGCACACTCTTCTTGGCCGTTGCAACCCAACTCTGGACATCGAGATCCTCGGAATCGAGCCCCTGATCGATAAGCGTTTCGAAAGCCGTAGCTGCGGATGCAAAATCCTTCGAATTGTAAGCGGCGACAGCCTTATTGAAAGTTTCGCCCAATCCTTCCTGCGCAACCGCCGAACCTACAACAAACAGAGCAAGCGCGGAAATCAAAAGTTTTTTCATAGGTATTTTAATAAATTACGTTGATAATTTGGTTAGCCCATATTTACAATCGGTCATTACATCCGGACCGGAAACTTTACCCTTTCCTTCCCCGACACAACGTCTGACCGAAAATTCCGTCAAAAAACGAAGTTCGCAAATTTAGTTTTTTTTCGGCATTTTCCAAAAATTACCTTCTCAATGCGGCGAAAAACGAAGTTATGATCCGCTCGCACTCCTCGGCAAGCACCCCCCGCGTCACTGTCGTTCGGGGCGGAAACACCTGTTCCGAATAGCGGCGATAACCCCTCTTCGGATCGTCGGCGCCATAGACCACACGCCCTATCTGGCTCCACGCAATCGCCCCTGCACACATAATGCAAGGCTCGACCGTTACATACAACGTACATTCGGACAGATACTTGCCTCCTACGGTCGAAGCCGCCGCCGTCAGGGCCTGCATTTCCGCGTGGGCCGTAGCGTCCGCCAAAGTTTCGACCAGGTTGTGCCCCCGGCCGACGATACGGCCGTCCGCGACCACCACGGCACCGATGGGTACTTCCTGCTCTTCTAACGCTTTTTCCGCCTCGTTTAGTGCCAGGCGCATGAATTTTTCATCGGTCTGCTGCTGTTCCATCGTTTCGATTTTCGGCAAAATTAATAATTTAGCGGAGAATTCGGCGTCCCTGCGTTTTTTATCCCGTTTTACAGCCGGAATTTCGTTTCCGTTTCCGACCTTTTTTACAAAAGAGATGAGGCCCTTATAAAAAAACGGACGAGTTTGTTCCATTCTGCACTCATTTTCCTACCTTTGCAGACAGTAGATGACACCCGGTGAAACCCGCCAGGCGGGATTATTGGATTCCACCCCGTTTTCACTACCTTTGTGAATCGCAAAACGACAATAACGAAAAATACAGATACGACCATGTACAGAACCCATACCTGCGGCCAGTTGCGTGCCGCAAATGTAAACGAAACGGTCACGCTGGCCGGCTGGGTACAGAAAGTCCGCAACCTCGGCGCGATGACCTTCATCGACCTGCGGGACCGTTACGGCATCACCCAGATCGTCGTCGAAGAGCACTCTCCGGCCGATGTCAAGACCGTGGCCGACGGACTGGGCCGCGAATACGTCCTTCAGGTCGAAGGCCGCGTGGTGGAGCGTTCGTCCAAGAACCCGAAGATGCCTACGGGCGACATCGAAGTCGTCGCCTCGAAGCTCGTGGTGCTGCACGAGGCCGAAGTGCCCCCGTTCACCATCGAGGAGAACTCGGACGGCGGCGACGACCTGCGTATGAAATACCGCTACCTCGACCTGCGCCGTCCTCCCCTGCAGCGCAACATGATCCTGCGTCACAAGATGGCCCAGGAGATCCGCCGCTTCCTGAGCGACGAAGGTTTCCTGGAGATCGAAACCCCCTACCTGGTCAATTCCACGCCCGAAGGCGCCCGGGACTTCGTCGTGCCGAGCCGCATGAGCCCCAACCAATTCTACGCCCTGCCCCAGTCGCCCCAGACCCTCAAGCAGCTGCTGATGGTCGCCGGCTACGACAAATACTTCCAGATCGTGCGCTGTTTCCGCGACGAAGACCTGCGGGCCGACCGCCAGCCCGAATTCACGCAGATCGACTGCGAAATGTCGTTCGTGGAGCAGGAGGACGTGCTCGAAATCTTCGAGCGCTGGGCCAAGCACATGTTCCGCGAAGTGATGGGCATCGAACTCACGGAGCCGCTGCGCCGCATGCCCTGGATCGAAGCGATGGAGAAATACGGCTCGGACAAACCCGACCTGCGCTTCGGCATGGAGTTCGCCGACCTGACGGACCTGGCCCAAGGTCACGGCTTCGCGGTTTTCGACGACGCGGAGTACGTCACAGGCTTCGCTGCAACGGGCTGCGCCGGCTATACCCGCAAACAGATCGACGCCCTCACGGAGTTCGTCAAACGCCAGCAGATCGGCGCCAAGGGACTCGTCTGGATCCGCGTCGAAGCGGACGGCAACGTCAAGTCGTCCGTCGATAAGTTCTACTCGCCCGAGCAGGTGCGGGCCATGGCCGACCGCGCGGGAGCAAAAGCCGGCGACCTGGTGCTGATCCTCTGCGGCAAGAAATTCAAGACCCTCACGCAGCTCTGCGCCCTGCGTCTGGAGGTCGCTCAGCAGCTGGGCCTACGCGACCCGAAGAAATTCGCTCCGTTGTGGGTCATCGACTTCCCGCTGTTCGAGTGGGACGACGAGACCCAGCGTTACTACGCCGTGCACCATCCGTTCACCTCGCCCAAGCTCGAAGACGTACAATACCTGGACAGCGACCCCGGTCGCGTGCGGGCCAACGCCTACGACTTCGTCTGCAACGGCACCGAGATCGGCGG
>ENA-ORUA01002884-ORUA01002884.1-human-gut-metagenome-genome-assembly--contig:-NODE-2884-length-12708-cov-4.232751_pt1 | contig 12708 bp, 11 predicted proteins | sample MGYA00242076_ERZ509201 | MGnify/ENA primary metagenome ERZ509201 (study PRJEB26280, sample SAMEA2338863) | human gut metagenome | biome: human gut; feature: human-associated habitat; material: faeces...
GCTGCAGGCGATCGCAGAGGCTCAGGCGCAGGCTGCACAGGCGCAGCAGGACGCAGCGGCGGGAAACTAAGCACCGGATCCTAAAGCAGAGCGGATGGCAGAGCCGGGCTGGAGGTCCGGCTCTGCAATGCTTTGATACGATGGTATTCGGAATGGAGAAAAGCTTATGAAAACAGGGAACGTAACGGGAAACGTTTATAAACGCAGCGTTCATCGAAAAATAGAAACAAACGGCATAGGGGTGAAAGGCGCAGAGTATGGGGAAGGCTGCGCCTTTCTCACGTCTGAAAATGTGGATAAAGCGCCGGAAAAAGCGAAGCAGCTGTGGATTACGGCGCAGAGTCTGTCTGTTTGGTCCGGAGCAGAGGGAGCCAAGCTTTGCGTTTATGAGGCAGTAAACCGCGCAGCAGCGGCAGCAGTGGGAAAAGGAGAAGCAAAGGTGCGCATGGTGTCCATGCAGCTGATGCTTCCGGCAGACTGTCAAGAGCAGGAGCTGCAGAAGATGACTGTCGCAGCGCAGGAAGCAGCGCAGAAGCTGCAGGGTACGCTTGCGGATGTGAAAGTGCATGTGTCCTGTGCAGTCATTGCGCCTGTTGCGACAGCAGAGGCGCTTGCAGAAGTGTGGACTGCGCCTGCAGGCGCTGCGCTGTCGGCGCGCGCCGGTCAGCAGATTGTAATGACGAAATGGGCGGGACTGGCAGGAACTGTCTGCCTGGAAAAAACATACCGGGAAGCCCTTTTGAAGCGCTATCCTGCGCAGCTTCTGGACGACGTAGCACAGCTGGAGCAGCACTTTTCGATTTTACCGGAGGCTGCAGTCGCCGGTAAGTCCGGCGTCGGACTTGCCTGTGCAGTATCGGAAGGCGGTGTATTCCATGCACTCTGGACACTGGCAGAGCAGGCCGGGACCGGACTGGAGGTATCTTTAAAGAAGATTCCCATCCGACAGGAAACGGTAGAAATCTGTAATGAACTGGACGTCAATCCTTATGAGCTGTCCGGAAACGGCAGTCTGCTGTTTGTGACTGATCAGGGCGAGATGCTGGCAGAGCAGCTGCAGCAGCAGAAAATCCCGGCGGCGGTGATCGGATTTTTGTCTGCGGACAACGATCGCGTGATTGTCAACGGAGAGGAACGAAGATTTTTAGAACCGGCGAATACGGACGCGATTTATCGGATGGAGTAGTAGAACAGTTGCCGGATATCCGGCAGGAACGGAAGAAAAAAATGAGAGAAGAATTATTAAAAATTATTGAGAAAAACAGCCGGATCGATTTAAAAGAGCTGGCAGTCATCCTCGGCGTAGAGGAAATTGACGTGGTAAACGAAATGGCAGCGATGGAAGCGGAAGGAATTATCTGCGGCTATCACACACTGATTGATTGGGAAAAAACAAGCATCGAAAAGGTTTCCGCGCTGATTGAGGTTCGCGTAACACCCCAGCGCGGTCAGGGCTTTGACAGCATCGCGGAGCGGATTTACAAGTACCCGGAGGTACATGCAGTGTACCTGATCTCCGGCGGCTTCGATTTGCTCGTAACACTGGAGGGCAAATCCCTGAAAGAAGTTTCCGCGTTCGTTTCGGATAAGCTTTCCACGCTGGACAGCATTTTGAGCACAGCGACCCATTTTATTCTGAAAAAATATAAGGATCACGGAACGATCCTGACCCGCAAATGCGAGGATCAGAGGGAGATGATTACGCCATGAGAAATCCCCTTTCTGATACAATCGTTACGATTAAACCGTCCGGAATCCGGAAATTTTTCGATATCGTCAGCGAAATGGAGGATGCGATTTCCCTGGGTGTCGGCGAGCCGGACTTCGATACTCCCTGGCACATCCGCGACGAGGGCATTTATTCTCTGGAAAAGGGACGTACCTTTTACACCTCCAATGCCGGCTTGAAGCAGCTGCGGGAGGAAATTGCGCATTATTTGAGACGCCGCTATCAGGTGTCCTATGATCCGCTGCATGAAATCATGATTACAGTCGGCGGCTCCGAGGCCATCGATATTGCGCTGCGTGCGATGGTAAATCCGGGAGACGAGGTGCTGATTCCACAGCCGTCCTATGTTTCCTATGAGCCGTGCGCCGTGCTTGCAGGTGCGAAGCCGGTTATCATCCCGTTGAAAGCGGAAAACGAGTTCCGCCTGACGGCACAGGAACTTCTGGATGCAATCACAGAAAAGACGAAAATTCTGATTTTACCCTATCCGAACAATCCGACCGGTGCGATCATGGAACGGGAAGATCTGGAAGCGATCGCAAAGATCGTGGAAGAAAAAGATCTGTTTGTGATATCGGATGAAATTTACAGTGAGCTGACCTATAAAGGCAATCCGGTTTCCATCACACAGATTCCGGGGATGCGGGAGCGGACGGTTCTGATCAACGGATTTTCCAAGGCATATGCAATGACCGGATGGCGTCTGGGCTATGCCTGCGGACCGGAAGTGATTTTAAAACAGATGCTCAAAATCCATCAGTTTGCGATCATGTGTGCTCCTACGACGAGCCAGTATGCGGCGGTAGAGGCGCTGAAAAACGGCGATGACGATGTAGCGGAAATGCGCGAACAGTACAACCAGCGCAGACGCTATCTGCTGCATGCCTTTGCAGAAATGGGGTTGCCCTGCTTCGAGCCTTACGGCGCGTTTTATGTGTTCCCCTGTATCAAGGAATTCGGCATGACCAGTGATGAGTTTGCGACGCGTTTTCTGCAGGAAGAAAAGGTTGCAGTCGTGCCGGGCACGGCGTTTGGGGACAGCGGCGAGGGCTACATCCGTATTTCCTACGCTTATTCCCTGGAAAATCTGAAAGTTGCGATCGGACGGCTGTCGCATTTTGTAAAAAAACTGAAAGCGGAAAAGGAATGATAAAGATATGTTAAACATCGTATTGCATCAGCCGGAAATCCCGGCGAATACGGGAAATATCGGAAGAACCTGCGTCGCGACCGGGACGGTTCTGCATCTGATTGAGCCGCTGGGCTTTTCTTTGAGTGAAAAGCAGTTAAAGCGCGCAGGCATGGATTACTGGAATCTGCTGGATGTGCGCCGCTACATCAATTTTGCGGACTTTCTGGAAAAAAATCCGACGCTTGTAAGCGGCGAGCCGGATGCGCCGAAGCTCTGGATGGCGACGACGAAAGCGCATCAGGTTTACAGCGATGTAAAGATCGGACCGGACGATTATATTATGTTCGGCAAGGAGAGTGCCGGAATCCCGGAGGAAATCCTTGTGGAGTATGAAAAGAGCTGTATCCGCATTCCGATGGGACAGGATATCCGTTCCCTGAACCTGTCCAACTCCGTAGCGATCGTTTTGTATGAAGCGCTGCGCCAGAATCATTTCGCAGGGTTACAGGAAAATGGAGAACTGCACCGGCTGCACTGGAAAGCGTAAGACATCCCGCCCTACGCTTCGTTGTCCTGCACGGGCAGGGAGAAGATAAACTCGCTCCCGACGCCCTCGGTGCTGATGACGTTGATATTTTCGTTGTGCGCCTGGATAATTTCTTTTGTAATGGAAAGTCCCAGCCCGGTTCCCTTTTTGTCTTTGCCGCGGGAAAGGTCGGTCTTGTAGAAACGATCGAAGATCAGCCGCAGGCTGTCCTTCGGGATTCCGATACCACTGTCCTTGACGGAGACAAAAACCTTTCCATGCTTTTCGTTTGTCTCGATGCGAATCGCAGAGTCAGGGTGGGAAAATTTAATCGCGTTGTCGAGCAGGTTGTATAAGACCTGCTCGATTTTGCTTTTGTCGGCGAGAACGGGCATACGGTCGCCGGTTAAAAGCAGCTCGATGCCGATATGCTTCTGCTGGCAGGTTCCTTCGAAGGAAGCGGCAGTAGAGCGAATGACCGAATTTAAATCGAAAACAGATTTTTCCAGGATCATGCCCTTCATATTCAGGTTGTTTAAGGTCAGCAGGCTGTTGGTCAGCTTTGTCAGGCGTTCCGTTTCGTTTAAGACGATGCCGAGATATTTTTCGTGGAGCTCTGGCGGGATCGTTCCATCCAGCATCGCCTCCAGATACCCTTTGATTGAAGTCAGCGGAGAACGGAAGTCGTGAGAAACGTTGGCGATGAATTTTTTCTGGTTATCCTCGGCGCGTGCGATCTCACTTGCCATGAGAGACAGGGAGGCAGCCAGATAACCGATCTCATCCTCACTGTCTACCTGAAATTCATAATGCAGATTGCCTGCCGCGTACTGCTCGGTGGCTGCCGTGATTTTGCGCAGCGGCAGATAGACCATTTCTGTAAAGAAAATCAGAATGATCAGCGACAGCAGGAAAAAAATCACGAGCATAATATAGGAAATATTCAGCAGGCTTTCGCTGGAAGCCCGAATATTTGCCATGGGGATATGGATGACAACATAGCCCTGCACTTTAAAATTGGAAGTGATGGGCGCAAATACACTGAGCATTTCCTCCTGGAAGCAGCCGAAAAAGTCACCAACCGTATAAAAGGAACCGGCGGTGATGGTCGAGTCAAAATTTTCCACGCGAGACTCATGCTTCACATCCAGCGGTGTTTCCGTTGTCATGATAATACGTCCGGATGGATTAATGATCCAGATTTGGGAGGACAGGTAGGTGCTGAGCGCATCCAGCTGTTTTTTGACCTCCTCGAGGGAAACATTGCTGCTGTATAAGTCGGAAGCGTAGGTATTTGCGATCAGAGTAGCTTCTTTATAAAGGGAGTCCGCCTTTTCCCGTTTCAGATGCTCCAGCGTCATACTGGAAACGAACGTTGCTACGACTAAAAATCCGAAAAATCCGAAGATCAGGTAGCCGAGTACAAATTTCAGATACAGGGTTTTGCGCATGTCATCTTACCTCGAATTTGTAGCCGATTCCCCAGATCGTGGCGATTTTCCAGTTTGCATGATCCTTGATCTTTTCGCGCAGACGCTTGATGTGTACGTCTACCGTGCGGGTGTCGCCAATGTATTCATAGCCCCAGATCTGATCCAGAAGCTGTTCTCTGGAAAAAACGTGGTTGGGCGAAGCTGCCAGAAAATAGAGAAGCTCCAGCTCCTTTGGCGGCATATCGACATTTTTCCCCATATACATAACGGAATAATTGGTTTTATTGATTGTCAGATCGGGATATTCGACACATTCCACAGCAGGCTTTGCCGGAACGGCAGCAGCCGGCTTGTAGCGGCGCAGCACCGCTTTGACTCTTGCGACAAGCTCCTTGGAGTCGAAGGGCTTTTCCATATAATCATCCGCACCAAGCTCCAGACCGAGCACCTTGTCAAAAATTTCGCCTTTGGCGGACAGCATGATGATGGGAACAGAGGAACTGCTGCGGACTTCACGGCAGACCTGATAGCCGTCGATGCCGGGAAGCATCAGATCGAGCAGAATCAGGTTCGGCGCGAAGGTATCCACAGCGCGGAGGGCGGATTCCCCGTCCTCCACGATCATCGTATCAAAGCATTCCTTGGTCAGGTACAGTGAAATGAGTTCGGCGATATTGGCATCGTCGTCAACAATCAGAATTTTCTGTTTATTTACCATAATGAACCTCGTTATTTGTTTTTGCAAAGGCGGCAGATGATTGCCGTCCTGCGGATTATTTTTTAAATTCTACAATCGTTACGCCGGCATCGCCTTCGCCGTATTCGCCCTGTCGGAAGGATTTGACATATTTGATGCGCTTTAAATGCTGCTGGATGGCCTTGCGCAGGGCACCGGTCCCCTTGCCATGTACGACGCGGACGTTTTCCAGATGTGCCAGATAAGCGTCGTCCAGATATTTATCGAGGGCGGCGAGGGCTTCGTCTACCGTTTTGCCCAGCAGATTGATCTCAGGGGAAACGGAGAAGGACTTGGACATCCGGAGCTTGCCGGTATTTGTTTTGGACATCGTAGGCGTGGTAATCGTCGCTTCCTCGATGCGGACAAGGTCTTTTATGTTCGTGGAGGTGCGCATGATGCCGCACTGCACGAAGAGGTTGCCCTTTGCATCAGGCAGGCTGCTGACCGTACCCTTGAGCCCCATGGAAACAATGCGCACGGCATCGCCTTTTTTGAGCTGTTCGGGCTTTAATGCCGGAGCTTTGGGCTTGTCCTTTGCAGCGACGGAAAGCTTACTGTTTTTGTCGTCGATGTTGCTGCGCAGCTTTTGACGCGCCTGTTCCAGATCCTTCATGGAAGCGCCGGGACCGGCTTTCTGGAAAATGCGGATCGTTTCGTCTGCGGTGTCCTTTGCTTCCCGCAGAATATCCCGCGCTTTTTCATTCGCTTCGCGCAGGATACGGTCCCGCGTCTGGTCGATTTTATCGTTTTTCTCCTGTAGCTTATGCCGGAGGGCTTCGATTTCTTTTTTGTAATCTTCGATTTCGCGGCGTTCTTTTTCAATTGTAACGCGGCTCTTTTCCAGATCGGAAATAACGTCTTCAAAGCTGACGTCCTGTTCGTCGATCTGCTCCTTGGCGGCTTCGATGATTTCATCGGAAAGACCGAGCTTTTTGGAAATTGCAAAGGCGTTACTTTTTCCGGGAATGCCGATCAGCAGCCGGTAGGTAGGGCGCAGCGTTTCCACATCGAATTCACAGCAGGCGTTTTCAACAAAGTTCGTAGAAAGGGCGTAGATTTTCAGCTCGCTGTAATGTGTGGTCGCCATTGTGCGGATACCGCGGTCATGCAGATAGTTCAAAATCGCAATCGCCAGCGCCGCACCCTCAGTCGGGTCGGTCCCGGCCCCCAGCTCGTCGAACAGGCACAGGGAATCTGCGTCTGCCTTTGCCAGGATGGAGACGATGGAGGTCATGTGGGAGGAAAAGGTACTCAAGCTCTGCTCAATGCTCTGTTCGTCGCCGATATCTGCGAAAACCTCTGTAAAAACGGACAGCTGCGAGCGGTCCAGGGCAGGAATGTGCAGACCTGCCTGCCCCATCAGCGTGAACAGTCCGACGGTTTTTAAACATACGGTTTTACCGCCGGTGTTGGGACCGGTGATGACGAGAAGGTCGAAATTTTTGCCAAGCTCGACGTCGATCGGAACGACTTTTTTGCGGTCAAGCAACGGATGTCGTCCATGACGGATACGAACGATATGCTCGTCGTTGAAAAGCGGACGGGAAGCATTCTGATCCATCGCAAGGGAAGCCTTTGCAAAGATGAAATCGAGCTGCGTCATAATCCGCTGGTTTTCTGCGATCTCAAGGGTGTGTGCACCTGCCTCGGCGCTCAAATTTGCCAGAATAACGGCGATTTCCTTTTGCTCCTCGATTTCCAGCTCACGCAGCTGATTGTTTAAGCTGACAACGGCTGCGGGCTCGATGAAAAAGGTGGAGCCGGTGGAGGACTGGTCGTGCACCATGCCGGGCACCTGACCTTTATATTCCGCCTTGACGGGGATACAGTAGCGCCCGTCGCGGGTGGTAATCACGGCATCCTGCAGATAGTTTCTGGCGGAACCGTTTACCATGCTGTTTAATTGGTTGTGAATCTTTTCCCCGGTTAATACCATGCTCCGCCGGATTTTTTTGAGGGCAGGGCTGGCGTCATCCGCGATTTCGTCCACATCGATGATGCAGCGGCGAATTTCTTTGGAAAGGGGTGCGAGGGGTTCGAGACAGTGAAAATATTCTGTCAGGGAATCCTGCTGTTCTTCGTCCTTGTCAGAGCGTCCGAAGTTTTTGACACGGGCGGTGTTTTCCAAAAGACCGGCGATGCGCAGCAGCTCTTCAGAGGAGAGGGTGCTGCCGATTTCGAGGGAGCGCAGGCACATGCCGAGGGGCTTATTGCTGCCGAAATTCAGGCTGCCCTTCTGGAAAATCCGGGTCAGGGCATCTGCAGTTTCGGTCTGAGCCTGTTCGATCTGCGCAAGATCGGTCATGGGCACGAGATCCCGGCAAAGCTGTCGTCCGGGGTCCGAGGTTGCTTTTTGCTCCAGCATATGAATGACTTTATCATATTCCAATACGCGTAAAACTTTCGCGTTCATAGTAGTTCCTTTCGTTTTTCAAAACACAGTGCCAAAAGGCACATATATTCGTTCCATAAAATGCTGCACAGCAGAATCATTACACAGGATTGATGCTGCTGTCTTGTGGTACAGGCGGCTACCACTATCATACCATATAGAGAGAGAAACCGGGGAAAAATTTTGCGCCCGGAAAAAGTCTTTCCGGCACTTGTGTGCAGGCGGGCAGATGAGGTATACTGAAAAGTACCCAAACGGGCAGAAAGGAACCGATACTTATGGAGGATAACAGACCGAATCAGGATCTGACGAATCAGGATATCGAGTTTATCAAAGAAAAGGTAAAAGAACGACCGCTGAACCGCCGAAAACTGTTTAAAAAAACGTTGCTGACGGCGAGCATGGCAGCAATTTTCGGGCTGATCGCCTGTGTGACCTTCCTTGTGCTGGAACCGGTATTTTCCAATCTGCTGTACCCGGAGGAGGAGCCGCAGCAGGTGGAGCTGAAGGAAGAAAATATCGAGGACGAGATGCGCCCAGAGGATATGATTCTGGAAGAAGAGACGGAAACGGAGACAACGACAGAGCTGCAGACCGTTGTGGAAAAAGTCGCGCTGGAAATCGGGGATTATCAGAAGCTGTACCGGAATATGTATGCGGTGGCGAAGACATTTGCAGATCATTCGATGGTAACCGTGACCGGTGTGGTGTCGGATGTGGACTGGTTTGATAACACTTATGAAAACCAGGGACAGACGGCAGGGCTGATCGTTGCGGATAACGGTAAGGAGCTGCTGATTCTTGTGGACGCGGCAGCCATCCGTCAGGCGGAGGAACTGGAGGTTTCCTTTTACAGCGGACGGAGTGTGTCCGCTTCACTGAAAGGAAAGGATGAGGAAACGGGACTCGCCATTTTGAGTGTGGCGCTGGAGGATATTCCGGAGGATATCCGGAAAAATGTCGGATCGGCGACGATGGGAAGCTCCGGCAGTAGTGTACAGGCTGTGCCGGTGATTGCAATCGGACGTCCGCAGGGTGCGGAAACGATAATTTTCGGAATGGTAACTTCTGTGGATTATTATCAAAATCTTACGGATCATAATGTCCGCCTGTTAAAGACAGATATGACGGGGTTGCAGGGAACCGGAGGCGTTTTAATCAATCTTTCCGGAAAGGTACTCGGCATCGTGCACGTCGGGGAAGCGGAGAGTTCCGATGTGCTCAGCGCATATGGTATTTCCGATCTGCTGACGACGGTTGGCAAGCTGTCGAATGGTCAGAAAATCGCCCATATGGGCATTACCGGGACGGATGTACCGGATGAAATCCATCTGGAAAAGCATGTGCCGGTGGGTGCATATGTGACGGGAATTATAATGGATTCTCCCGCGATGAAAGCGGGAATCCAGAGCGGTGACGTAATTGTTGGCATGGAAGGAGAAGAGATTACTTCGTTTGCAGACTATTATGCGGCGCTTCTTTCCTGTGAGCCGGGCACAACGGTGACAGTCACTGTGATGCGGCAGGGACAGGACGAATATCAGGAAATGGAAATTGAGGTGCTTTTGCAGGAGTAAGGCGCAGAGGATAGCGAAAGGCTTTTGATGCAGGGCTGCCGTTTTCGGTTTTGCGTAGCATTGTCAACAGAATAGAGATTTTTGGAAAAGAGGAAAAGAAAATGAAATTTATTAAGGATTATAAAGAAGGCGACAGAGTATTCGATATTTATCTGTGTAAGCATAAACAGTCTGCTGTGACGAAGAATGGTAAGCCGTATGAAACCGTCATCCTGCAGGATAAGACCGGCACGGTAGACGGCAAAATCTGGGATCCCAACAGTGCGGGCATCGATGATTTCGACAGCCTGGATTATATTGAGGTCTATGGCGATGTGACCTGTTTTCAGGGCGCAAACCAGATCAATATTAAACGAATCCGTTTGTGCCGCGAGGGCGAATACGAGCCTGCCAACTATCTTCCGGTCAGCAAAAAGGACATTTCCGTGATGTATCAGGAGCTGCTTTCCTATATCAACAGCATGGAAAATGAATGGCTCAAAAAGCTGATGGAGGCGTTCTTTGTAAAAGACGAGGCGTTTCTTACAAACTTCAAAAAATCTTCCGCAGCGAAAAGCGTACATCATGGATTTGTAGGCGGTCTGCTGGAGCACACCCTTGGCGTTGTGAAGCTGTGCGATTATTTTGCAAAATCCTACCCGATGTTAAAAAGGGATCTGCTTTTGGCTGCCGCAATGTGTCATGATATCGGCAAGACAAAAGAAATTTCCCTTTTCCCACAGAACGATTACACGGACGATGGACAGCTGCTTGGTCATATCGTAATCGGAACGGAGATGGTCAGCGACAAAATCCGGATGATCCCGGGCTTCCCGGCTGTGCTTGCTTCGGAATTGAAACACTGCATTTTGGCGCACCACGGAGAATATGAATACGGTTCTCCCAAAAAGCCTGCGCTCATGGAAGCAATGGCACTGAACCTGGCGGATAATGCAGATGCGAAACTGGAAACCTTTACGGAGATTCTGGAGGGAACTTCTGAAACCGGATGGCTGGGTTACAACCGGTTCTTTGAATCCAATCTGCGCATGACGCGGATGGACTAAGACGGCTCGGCCGAAGCATGGAGGATGACGTGAATATACAGAAAAATCAGATTTTTACAGTGAAAATTACAGATATGGGAACTGACGGAGAGGGCATCGGACATCTGGAGGATTCCGGTGCCCTTTCAGGCAATGGTTATACGCTGTTTGTCAAGGACGCGGTTCTGGGCGATACGGTGCGTGCAAAAGTCGTAAAACCGAAAAAGGGATATGCCTTTGCGCGTCTGGAAGAAGTGCTGGAACCGTCGCCCGACCGCGTGGAGCCGGTCTGTGCGTATGCGAGACAGTGTGGCGGCTGTCAGCTGCAGGCGGTTTCCTATGAAAAGCAGCTCGCCTTTAAGGACCGCAAGGTCAAAAACAACCTGTTCCGGATCGGCGGCTTTGCCCCGGATTTTGTAGAGGAAATTATGGAAGCGCCGGTCGGGATGGAGCATCCGTTCCATTATCGCAACAAGGCGCAGTTTCCGGTCGGAATGGACAAAAATGGTCGTTTGATTGCGGGCTTTTATGCCGGAAGGACACACACGATTATTGAAAACAGGGACTGTGCGCTCGGCGTTGCGGAAAACAAAATCGTTTTGGATATTGTGCTGGATTTTTGTACGGAAAAGAAAATTCCAGCATACGATGAAACGACAGGAAAGGGATTGCTGCGCCATGTCCTGATCCGTAAAGGCTTTTCAACAGGACAGATTATGGTCTGCCTGATTCTCAACGGCAGTTCGTTTGCGGCGGAGCAGGAGCTTGCGGATAGGCTGTTTGAAAAGGTGCCCGGAATGACCAGCTTTTCGGTCAATTCCAATACAGAGCGGACCAATGTGATTATGGGCAGTAAAACCCGGACGATCCGCGGGAAAGACCGCATTGAGGATACGATCGGCGGGCTTGTTTTCACAATTTCGCCCCAGTCCTTTTATCAGGTCAATCCGGTTCAGACGGAAAATATTTACAGTCAGGCGCTTTCTTATGCAGGACTGACCGGAAATGAGACAGTCTGGGATCTTTACTGTGGAATCGGCACGATTTCCCTGTTCCTGGCGCGCCAGGCGAAGCAGGTCTATGGCGTGGAAATCGTCCCTCAGGCAATCGATGATGCGCGCCAGAATGCAGTGCGCAACGGCATCGACAATGCGAAATTTTATGTCGGAAAAGCGGAGGAAGTGCTGCCGCACTTATACGAAACAGAAGGAATTTTTGCGGACGTTATCGTTGTTGATCCTCCGCGCAAGGGCTGTGACGAAGAGTGCCTCAATACCATTTTAAAAATGCGCCCGAAACGCCTGGTTTACGTCAGCTGCGATTCCGCAACGCTCGCCCGCGACTTAAAATATCTCTGCAGCCAGGGCTATGAGTTAAAATGCGGCAGGGCGTTTGACAACTTTCCGATGGGGGGACATGTGGAGACGGTTGTCTTGCTTTCCAAGGGCGAGGTCGACTCGAAAAAGATTCGGGTTGAGTTCTCTTTGGAAGATATGGATATGTCCGAATTTCAGGATGGGGCAACCTACACCCAGATCAAAGACTATGTGCTGGAGCATAGCGGGTTAAAGGTATCCAATCTTTATATCTCACAGATTAAGAGGAAATGTGGGATTGAAGTTGGCAAGAATTACAATTTGCCGAAGTCCGAGGATTCCAGACAGCCAATGTGTCCGCCGGAAAAAGAGAAAGCAATCCGAGAAGCATTCAAATATTTTGGGATGATCTAACATCCCGCAAAATGGAGGTTTCTTATGGATAGATTGATTTCTTGTGAGTTTAACATGGATACCGCTTGTGTGGAACTGAAATTTTTAGATGGCAGCATGATTGCCATTGATACCATCGCCGTGGAGAATGAGGTTGCTGACAATATGTATCAACGGTCAGAACTGGATTATCTAATCTACAATGATCCGGTTGGATATGCAGACTTGATCTTGAACGGTGATCCCGAAATTTATCTAAAAACTGTAACTGAATGTAAACCCTTAGATTAAAACTCAGCCCTCTGCCTTTTCCTTGGCAGAGGGCCGTTTTTTGCTTAACAGTTATTGAGCATCCCTTAATTGCTCTACAACACTGCATTTCGCTGCGTTGTCATACATCATGCAAGGAATCAGCCACCCCAGCAGAAGAAATACCGGAATTGTCA
>ENA-ORUA01002890-ORUA01002890.1-human-gut-metagenome-genome-assembly--contig:-NODE-2890-length-12681-cov-3.984239_pt1 | contig 12681 bp, 11 predicted proteins | sample MGYA00242076_ERZ509201 | MGnify/ENA primary metagenome ERZ509201 (study PRJEB26280, sample SAMEA2338863) | human gut metagenome | biome: human gut; feature: human-associated habitat; material: faeces...
AATGAAGTTGCTTAAAAATAAAGGAATTAATTGTGAATTAATGGTTATAGGAAAAGTTGATGATAAAAAGGAGCTTAAGAAAATTATTTTAGATAGTTCCACAAGATATGAAGCTGCAAGACCAAAAGAAAAGTTGATTGAGGCTTATAGAAATGCAGATATTTTTGTAATGCCGTCATTTACAGAATCATTTGGTCTGGTGTATGCTGAGGCTATGAGCCAAGGACTTCCAGTTATATATTCTAAAGGACAAGGGTTTGATGGACAATTTACAGAAGGGCTGGTAGGATATCATGTTGATGCGCATGAACCGATGGATTTGTGTGAAAATATAATAAAAATATTAGACAGATACAGTAGCTTTCCTAAAAATTGCATGCAAGCGAGTAAAAAGTTTAGATGGGATAATTTGTCAAATGAATATATAAAAATATATCAAGAAATTGTGGAGAGCAGAATTTCATGTTGAAAAATATAAAAAAACTATTATTAATGCCAAATAAAATTTTGCAAAGTATATACATTATTGTATTTAGGCTGTTGCTGGATTATATGTATAACAATATTGTTTCGCCGTCATATTCATATATAGGTATGACAACGGAACAGTCGCCGTTTTATTATATAGTTTCATGGGTTATGGTCTTATGCTATATTTTTATGTTATTTACAATAATTGATGTAGAAAAAAACGGAGCGGTTGTACTTTCGATAATATTGATATGTTCTGCTATTCCGACAACAACCATAGTTGCATTTTTGGGACATAATCTAGAGTTTGCAATTTTAAATGTATTATATTGGTTTTTTATGGTGGCTTTCTACAAACACAAGGGGAGAAAAATAGTTTTTAGCAATGGTACAATAAAAAGATCCACTCTAATGATTTATGCAGTATTTCTTTTTTTTGCAGCTATATTAGTATTAATATGTGTAGTATATACGGGTATTCACGTTTCATTTAACTTGTATGATGTATATGGAACAAGAGCAGCATTTAAAAGTGATAAGTTGCCAACAATTTTGCAGTATTTATTTTCAGCATGTATTATTGTTTTTCCGGTCATTATTGTCTATGGATTAAACAAGAAAAAAAGAATTTTAGCTTTAGCAGCAACAGTATGTCAATTATTAGCTTTTTTTGCTGATGGAAGAAAATCAACCATATTTGTTTTAATAGCTACAATTTTAGGATATTATTTCATACACAATTTAACAGCAAGAATGATTCCGGCACTTATGATGGGAGTTACTGTAATAGGATACATAGAAAAATTATGTATAGGGACAGAGAACTTTATTAATTTGGTGGCAAGAAGGTTGTTTTTAGTTACTGCTTATTTACAGTATGCTTATTTTGATTTTTTTAGTAACAATGTTAAAGATTATTTTAGACAGAGCATTGTTGGAAGATTTGGTTTTTCATCTCCTTATACAAAGGATATCCCCACACTGGTCGGTGGTCAATATTATGTAAATAATAGCTATGCAAATAATGGACTGTTTGCAGATGCTTATTCTAATTTTGGAGCCTTGGGGGTCGTTATTTTACCAATCTTGATTGTATGTGCACTAAAATTGCTAGATAGAGTTTGCGAAGGTCTGACTAGTGGAATATGTATGGGAATAATTATTGTATCGGCTTATACGTTGTTGAGTTCATCTTTTTTTACAGTTATGCTTACGCATGGATTTTTATTAGGATGTATAATCATTTATTTGGTTCCAAGATTCAGCTATCAACAAAATATAATGTCAGAAAATAAAATAATTAGGGGAACACGTGATGATAAAAAAGCTATTACGAAATATTCTTAAAATTAGAGAAAATGAAACATTAGCAGATGGTCTGGAAAGACACTATTACCATTTTGAAAAAAAATCCCATACAAAAAAATTACAAAAGGCGAGTTTGAGAAATATTTAGATGATATAGGTGTAAAAGTAGGAGACGTTTTAATAGTTCATGCATCATGGAGAGCTATGTATATGGTAGATGCATCGCCAGAAGATTTAATTAAGCTGTTGCTTAAAAAAATTGGTAAAGATGGAACTTTACTTATGCCAGCATATGGAGAAAAAGATGATTTTTTCGATATAAAGAATTCAAAATCGGCGGCAGGCGTATTAAGTGAATGCTTCAGAAATTTTCCAGAGACAAAAAGAAGTTGTTTCCCTAAGTTTTCAATGTGTGGGCAGGGAAAATATGCGGAGGAAATCCTGAATAAACATAAAAATAGTATATATCAATTTGATAAGGATTCTCCATATAGTATAGCAGCAAAAGAGTACAACGCAAAAGTTTTATTAATGGGCATGGGAAAACGACCGCATAAAATATCTGTTTTTCATTGTGCATCGTATTCACTAAAAGATAGTGTACAGTATTATAAAGAATGTTATTCTAATCATAAAACAGCATATGTTGTTTCAGAAGAGGGGGGGTACAGTACAATACAATATGTAGATCGCATGCCTGGATACAATAATGATAAACGTGTCTTTAGAAAATTATTTATGAATGTACCAAATAAAGGTGTTATTAGTAGGAAAAGACTAAATTTGATTTTATTTAATGCAATAGAAGCATATAATACTGCTTGGGAGTTCTGTGAAAATGGAGGCAAAATATATACCAAGTAGATAGTTAAAAATGAAAGTTAGATATGAAGAAAAAAATTTTTTTTGATATGATTCTTAATATTGTAGCAACATCAATCCCTACGGTAGTATTGCAATTACTAATTCTACCATCATTGTCGAATTATATGGATGGAAATACATATGGATTAATGGTTACAATATTAGCAGTTTTAAATGTGGTTCCTTCTACAATTGGAAATGTATTAAACAATGTAAGGTTGTTGCATGAGGAAAATTATAAAAAAGACAATGAGCAGGGCGATTTTCCAATTCTATTAACAATATTTCAAGCAATTAATTTGTTAATAATGATCACAATATCAATTTATTATTTAGGTACAAAAGATATAGTTGGTATTTTACTGTTAATAATGATAGGTGGTTTGTGGCTTGGAAGAGAATATCATATTGTAGCATTTAGATTGAAACTTGATTATATTGCTATTCTTGTAAATAACCTGTGCCTTGTAGCAGGATATGGAATTGGCTATATATTGTTTATAAAAAATGGATATTGGCAGAGTATATATTTATTAGGATATATTTTAAGCTATTTACATATATTGATTGCGTGTCCTATTGTAAAAGAACCATTTAGAAAAACTAAAAGATTTAGAATAGTTTTTAATGATACCACATTTTTGCTGATTTCTAATGTATTGGCAAGGGCAATAAACTATGCTGATAAAATTTTACTATATCCACTTTTAGGTGGAACGATGGTTTCAATATACTATGCTGCCACGGTATTTAGTAAGGTAGTTAGTTTAGCAATCACACCAATCAACAGTGTGGCATTAAGCTATCTTTCAAAAATTAATAAGAAAACGAATTCTCTTTTCAAATGGACATATATAGTGGGAATTGTTGTCTGTGGAATAGGTTATGTACTGACTATAGTTTTAAGTAGACCAGTGCTAGGGCTATTATATCCTAAATATGTAGAGGCAGCGATGCAATATATTTGGATTACTTCTGGAACAATAGTTGTATCTGTTTTAACATCAATGATTACGCCATTTGTTTTAAGATTTTTTGATATCAAATGGCAAATATGGATTAATGGAATTACAACAGTAGGGTATATAATTATTTCTTTAAGTTTATTAAAACTTGGAGGGTTAATGGGATTTTGTGTAGGAGCATTGTTAGCAAACATAATTAAATTGTTAATAACTACATATGTTTATTTGAAAAAAGCAAGCAGAAATCCAGAGTAAATATTATGGAAAGAGAGGACCTTTATGAAAATAGCAGTAGCAGGAACAGGGTATGTGGGATTATCTATTGCGACACTTTTATCTCAAAATCATGAGGTAATGGCAGTAGATATTATTCCAGAGAAAGTTGAGAAGATTAATAAAAGAATTAGTCCGATTCAGGATGAGTATATTGAGAAATACTTAAAAGAAAAAGAACTGAATCTGACAGCTACATTGGATGCAGAAGCAGCATATAAGGATGCAGACTTTGTTGTGATTGCAGCTCCGACGAACTATGACAGCAAAAAAAATTTCTTTGATACATCAGCAGTAGAAGCGGTAATAAAGCTGGTTATTGAATATAATCCTGATGCAATTATGGTTATTAAGTCAACCATTCCGGTAGGCTATACCGCAAGTATCAGAGAAAAATTCCACTGTGATAATATTATCTTTAGTCCGGAATTTTTACGTGAGTCAAAGGCACTATACGACAATCTGTACCCATCAAGAATTATTGTAGGAACAGATATTGAAAATGCTAGACTTATAAAGGCTGCGAATACATTTGCTAGATTACTGCAGGAAGGGGCTATTAAAGAGAATATTGATACGTTAATTATGGGGTTCACAGAAGCAGAGGCAGTAAAATTATTTGCTAATACATATCTGGCACTCAGAGTTTCTTACTTTAATGAACTGGATACTTATGCAGAGATGAAAGGACTTAATACACAGCAGATCATTAATGGTGTGTGCCTTGACCCTAGAATTGGTTCCCATTATAATAATCCGTCATTTGGCTATGGTGGCTATTGTTTGCCGAAGGATACAAAGCAGCTTTTGGCAAACTATGAAGATGTTCCGCAGAATATGATGTCTGCAATTGTCGAATCTAACAGAACCAGAAAAGACTTTATCGCAGATCGAGTTCTTCAGAAAGCAGGATATTATGCATATGGGTATGAGAATACTTATGATGCTTCGTTGGAAAAAGAAGTTATAATAGGTGTATATCGTCTTACTATGAAATCTAATTCAGATAACTTCCGCCAGTCTTCTATACAGGGAGTAATGAAGCGCATTAAGGCAAAGGGGGCTTCAATTATCATTTATGAGCCAACTTTGGAGAATGGTACAACGTTTTTCGGAAGTAAAGTTGTAAATGATTTGAAGACATTTAAAGAAAAAAGTCAGGCAATTATTGCAAATAGGTATGATAGCTGTTTGGATGATGTAAAAGAGAGGGTATATACACGAGATATATTTTATAGAGATTAAGATAAGTTATAAATATATAATGAATATATTTAGGATATTAATCAACCAGAATCCTGTATGGGGAGTATCAGGATTCAGTTGCTTTTTCATATTATTAACAGTAGTTATAATCTACGAACACTATATGTATATAAATACCAAAGTTTCATTTAAACAAATGATAGCAAGAATTCTACTATTCATATATCTCTGGACAGTCCTGGAATCTACAGTTTTCACCCGAATTCCACAGGCGCATCCACAATATGAACTGCAGGTATTCTGGTCATGGAAAGCAATTTTTCATTATCATGACAGAGAATTACTAAAAGAAAATATATTAAACTGTATGTTATTGATGCCGTATGGATGTATGATTCCAGTTGCAGTGGGAAAAAGAATCAGTTGGAAAAAAGGGCTATTGATCGGCATGGCTACATCTGCGGTGATAGAAGTATTACAGTTGATAACCTGCAGGGGACTATTTGAGATTGATGATATTATTCACAATGGAGTCGGTTGTATGATAGGTGTTATATTGATTTCACGCTGTTATCGAATCAGTTTGGAATAAATCAATAGACAAATAGGGCAACTTGTGCTACATCTGTATTTTGACAGTAGAGTCATTCAAGCGAATTGCACGAAGTCATGTTAGAGATTTTAGTGGAGAGATTATCGCAGAAATGTGGTAAGATAAACAGGTAATGATTATTGAGGATTAACGAATGCTCAGAAAGCACGTGCTCTCTGAGCATTCTCTCAAATAAAACTCATCATTTCTCCCGCAATTTCAGAACATCCTCAAGTGGTAGCCCTGAAAACCTGCTGCTATCCTCAGGTGAAAACCTGGAATCCTGCAGCATGCGTTGTGCAGTAAGTAAAGCATGGTCCTGAAGACCTTGGGTATGACCTAGGGATAGACCTTCGGCGCGTGCATCATCGCACATTTCCTGAACAGCCTGACACATATTAACACTCCCTTCTGTTTCTGTGAAACGTAAGTTGATACCGGTTATGGAGTCAATGACCCGGGCTGCTTTGAGCTCGAGTGATTGGAAGCCGGGGCTCTGTGATGTGAGCTCCTGAAGTTTCCGTTTATCTTTGGAGTATTTAATGAAGAGCATGACTTCTTTGAGATTGCTCTGGAGTTTGTCAAGTTCTTCATCCTTTATCTCAGCAGGTGAGAAGAGATTGGTCCGATAATCGGGGACCAGAGAAAGGATCTCGGGGTCCTGGACAGAGAGCATTTCGTGGAGGCTTCTGAGAGCGTTCCAGGTATCGGAGCCGAAGTATACGACTATGGTTATGACCGGGATGAGCCGGTCATCCTTGTAGAAGCCGGTGAGATATTCTCCGGATGTGGAGGGCCATTGTTTTGCTTCTATGTGGGACCTGGCGGAATTTTCCACCTGCCCTGCGTATTTTAATGCATCATAGACCATGCTTTTTGACCGGCAAAAAAACGGACATTCGCATTCCGCTTTGCTACATGCTCATGAACGCAAGTGCTTTGCACTTGCGTTACATAGTTCTGTTCCGACTGGCTCTCAATCCCAAGGAGAAGATAGATCCTTGAATCATCATGCATAACATTAAGCGATTTGAATTCGTCCCGGAATTTCTGGACGGGAACTTCTGAAGTGCCGGATCCGTAGGGGACAGCGAGAGCTGTGGTATCCAGTGGATGAAGAGTGTCAGGGTCTATGATGTTTTTTCCTTTGTACAGCATATGGTTGAACACATCCGCAAAAATACGGTTGTCAGCCATGTAATCTTTGGTGATGGTATCCTTTGTACCCATAGGTTTCACCACCTTCGATCTTGTTATGTGATCAGAGTTATTTTATCATCTGATCCATTTTCGGGGTAACATAGTTTGTTGCTTTCCCTTTTGGAAAGAGGATTTTGTGAAAAAGCTTCAGAGCTGCGCAGGTAAAGCGGATATGTTTGTCGAACGGAGTCGAAATAAATCAATAGACAAAAAGAGCGTATTGTGCTACTCTGAAGGCACGAATTATATACAGTCAATATGGACCAGCAGATTTTCAAGAGGGAAAAACACATCATAATTGGTATTTATTTGAAGATAAAATTGATTCAGCTAAGATGATTAAATAAATAGTATTATGGATGTGCATACAGAAATGGCAGAAGGAATTCTGATCGATCTATATGACACATCAATATATAAGATAAGTTATAAATATTAACATACAAAGGAGAGCAAGAAATGGGAAAATATTTTGGTACAGATGGCTTCCGTGGGGAGGCGGGTGTTTCGTTGACGGCGGATCATGCTTTCAAGATCGGGCGTTTTCTGGGGTGGTATTATAATGAGCTGCGCAGAAGAGCGGGGGAGACGGCTGCGGCCAGGATCGTGATCGGCAAGGATACCCGACGTTCCAGCTATATGTTTGAGTATTCGCTGGTTGGCGGGCTGGTGGCATCCGGAGCGGATGCTTATCTTCTTCATGTGACAACAACGCCGTCTGTGGCTTATGTTGCCCGTACCGATGGCTTTGACTGCGGTATTATGATCTCTGCCAGCCATAATCCTTATTATGATAACGGGATCAAGCTGATCAACGGCCAGGGTGAGAAGATGGAGGAGGAGATCATCGCTCTGGTGGAGGATTATCTGGATGACCGTCTTCAGCTGTTCGGAGAGAAATGGCATGAGATTCCTTTTACAAAGGGCGGTGAGATCGGCAGGACGGGGGATTATTCGGCAGGCCGGAACCGTTACATAGGATATCTGATCTCCCTGGGAGTATATTCCTTTAAGGGAATGCGGATTGGACTGGACTGTGCCAACGGAAGTGCATGGAATATCGCAAAGGCGGTTTTTGATGCGCTGGGAGCGAAGACTTATGTGATCAATGCTGAGCCGGATGGTACCAATATCAATAACAATGCCGGTTCCACCCATATCGAGGGTCTCCAGAAGCTTGTAGTGGAGAAGGGGCTGGATGTTGGCTTTGCCTACGACGGAGATGCGGACCGTTGTCTCTGTGTGGATGAGAAGGGAAATGTGGTCAGCGGGGATGCGATCCTTTATGTGTACGGCCGTTATATGAAGGAGCGCGGAAAGCTTCTCACCAATACGGTTGTGACTACGGTAATGTCCAATTTTGGCCTTTACAAGGCTTTTGATGCTCTTGATATCGAGTATGCGAAGACAGCAGTAGGGGATAAATATGTTTATGAATATATGATGCAGAATGGCTGCCGTATTGGTGGTGAGCAGTCCGGGCACATTATTTTTTCCAAGTATGCATCTACCGGGGATGGCATCCTTACAAGTCTGAAGATGATGGAAGTTATAATGGCAAGGAAGAAAAAGCTCAGTGAGCTTACTGCTGATCTGGCGATCTATCCCCAGGTTCTTGAGAACGTGCGTGTCCATGACAAGGCAGCAGCGCAGGCAGATGTGGATGTGCAGGCAGCAGTAGAGAGTGTGGCTGAGGCGCTTGGAGACACCGGAAGGATCCTGGTGAGAGAATCCGGCACAGAACCTCTGCTTCGTGTTATGGTTGAGGCAGAGAGTGAGGAGCTTTGCAGAAAATATGTGGACCAGGTGGTTGAGATCGTCCGTAAGAAGGGGCATGTGGCAGAGTGATGTCCTGGATGCAGACCGCAGGTGTCTGAAGAACGGAGCAGTCAGAAGAATATAAAAATGCAATAAGAGGAGAAAAAAATCATGTGTGGAATTGTAGGTTTTACAGGCAGGCATCAGGCAGCACCCATCCTTCTGGACGGGCTTTCCAAACTGGAATATAGAGGATATGATTCCGCCGGCATCGCAGTGCGTGACGGGGAAAAGGATATCGAGATCATTAAGGCGAAGGGCCGTCTGAAGGTCCTTCTGGAGAAAACAAACGCAGGTGAATCTGTTCCGGGTATGTGCGGGATCGGTCATACCCGCTGGGCAACTCACGGAGAACCATCAGAGGTCAATGCCCATCCTCATGTCAGTGATAACGGAAATGTGGCAGCTGTGCATAACGGCATTATCGAGAATTACCAGGAGCTGAAGGAGAAGCTTCTCCGCAGGGGATATTCTTTTTATTCTTCCACAGATACGGAGGTTGCTGTGAAGCTGGTGGATTATTACTACCAGAAATACGGCGGATCTCCGGTTGAGGCAGTGCGTCATGCCATGGTGCGTATCCGTGGTTCCTATGCGCTGGCAATGATGTTCCGTGATTATCCGGAAGAGATCTTTGTAGCGAGAAAAGACAGCCCTATGATCCTGGGTGTGGAGAATGGAGAATCCTATATCGCATCGGATGTTCCTGCGATCCTGAAGTATACAAGAAATGTTTATTATATCGGAAATCTGGAGCTGGCATGTGTAAAACCGGGTGAGATCACTTTTTACAATCTGGATGGTGAGGAGATCGAGAAGGAGCCTAAGATCATTGAGTGGGATGCAGAGGCAGCGGAGAAAGCCGGTTTTGAGCATTTCATGATGAAGGAGATCCATGAGCAGCCGAAGGCAGTCGCAGATACACTGAATTCCGTTATCCGGGAGGACAAGCTGGATCTGACGGAGATCGGTCTGGATGATGAGAGAATCCGCAGCATCAGCCAGGTTTATATCGTGGCCTGCGGCTCTGCTTACCATGTGGGAATGGCTGCACAGTATGTGATCGAGGATCTTGCAGGTCTTCCGGTGCGTGTGGAGCTTGCTTCGGAGTTCCGTTACCGGAAGCCGCTTCTGGATCCTGATGGCCTGGCAGTGATCATCAGTCAGTCCGGTGAGACTGCGGACAGTCTGGCTGCACTTCGGGAATGTAAGGAGAAGGGGATCCGCACGCTGGCTATTGTCAATGTGGTCGGCTCTTCCATTGCAAGAGAGGCGGATCATGTATTCTACACACTTGCAGGACCGGAGATTTCGGTCGCTACCACCAAGGCGTACAGTACACAGCTGATCGCTTCCTATGTGCTGGCATTGCAGATGGCACTGGTCCGCGGAAAGATCTCAGAGGAGCAGTGTGAGTCCTACATTAAGGAACTGAAGACACTTCCGGACAAGATCGGCAGGATCATCGAGGATAAGGAAAGGCTTCAGTGGTTTGCCTCCAAGCAGGCCAATGCAAAGGATATCTTTTTTATCGGAAGAGGGATCGATTATGCCATCAGCCTTGAGGGCAGCCTTAAGATGAAGGAGATCAGCTACATCCATTCTGAGGCATATGCAGCTGGTGAGCTGAAGCATGGCACCATTTCCCTGATCGAGGACGGCACTCTTGTGATCGGTGTCCTGACACAGCCGGAGCTTTATGAGAAAACAGTCAGCAACATGGTGGAGTGCAGAAGCCGTGGGGCGTATCTGATGGGGCTTACTACGTTTGGAAACTATAATATCGAGGATACTGTAGATTTTACGGTTTATATCCCGAAAACAGATCCGCATTTTGCAACTTCTCTGGCAGTGATCCCGCTGCAGCTTCTGGGTTACTATGTCAGTGTAAATAAAGGTCTGGATGTGGATAAGCCGAGAAATCTTGCCAAGAGTGTTACCGTGGAATAAGGAGATCCATTTCACAGAAGGAACATTTTAGCGGCAGTTCCGTGACATCGTGAGAGCATAAAAGGATCATGATATCACGGAACTGTTTTTGCATTTGGCGATTTACGATATTTCTTGCTTTTATCAGTAAAAAAGCGTAAAATGATTAGGATATTTGAATCTGTACAGAGAGTGTCCATATGTAATATTCTCTGTACCATCAAAAATGGAGGATTGCATATGAGAAAAATGGGAAAACATATCCCAGGGCTGATCGTGACGCTTGTGGTTCTGATCACAGCAATCGTATTTGCGGTCATGCTTCTGAATATGAAGGTGATCCCGACGAAGTTCATTGCAGTGATCGGACTGGTAATGCTGGTCCTGATCGTGATCGTCGGAGCGCTTGTATGGAGTACGGATGGTAAGATAAGATTTGTAGTGGGAGTGATCCTGGCAGCAGTTTTTGCAGCAGTATTCATTCTCGGAAGTATGTATGTTTATAAGACACATTCCACACTGGCAGGGATTTCCGGTGTGAACACAGAGGTTACGGAGGTCGGCATTTATGTCCGTGCAGATGATTCTGCAGATTCCATAGAGGCTACAGCAGATTATGTGTATGGTGTGCTGACAGATCTTGACAGAGCCAATTCGGACAAGGCTATTCAGGAGGTGGATTCCGAGACAGGCAAGACTGTGCAGGTCCAGGAGTATGCAGGACTTACAGAGCTGGTTGACGGTCTTCTGAACGGACAGACAGGTGCGATCGTGCTGAACAGCGCATATTTAAGCGTTATTGAAGAGATGGATGGATATTCCGATATTTCTTCCAGGATCAAAGAGCTGACCGTGAAGAAGGTGGAGACGACCATTGAACCGCAGGAGACAGAGGCGAAGGCTGAAGAGAGTACCAATGACGGTTCTGTATATACCATCTTTATCAGTGGTATCGACAGCCGCAGCGGCCTTGTTGCAAAGAGCCGAAGCGATTCCAATATCATTGCTACGGTAAATACAGCTACCAGACAGGTGCTTCTGGTTTCCACACCTCGTGATTATTTTGTACCGCTTTCTATTTCAGGCGGACAGAGAGATAAGCTGACACATGCAGGTATCTATGGTATCAATGTATGTATGGATACTCTGGGAATGCTTTATAATGAGGATATCAACTATTATTTCCGTATCAACTTTGCGGGATTTGAGCAGCTGATCAATGCGCTTGGCGGAGTTACTGTTTATTCTGACTATGACTTTGATTCCAAGAATGAGACAGGATATCACTTCAATCAGGGAGAGAACTACTTGAACGGTGAGCAGGCTCTGGTATTCAGCCGTGAGCGTTATGCCTTTAAAGAGGGCGACCGTCAGCGTGGCAAGAACCAGATGGCAGTGATCAAGGGTGTGATCAACAAGGCTCTTTCACCGGAGCTTCTGAAGAATTATTCTTCTGTTCTTTCCAGCATCCAGGGATGCTTTGAGACCAATATCTCCTACGAGGAGATCGCCAGACTGCTCCAGCAGCAGCTGAACAACGGTGGTGACTGGAACATCGTAAGCTACAGTGTAAATGGTACCGGTGACACACAGAAGCCGTATTCTATGAGCCAGAAGGCTTACGTTATGATTCCGGATGAGTCTACCGTTCAGAAGGCGGAGGCCATGATGAAGAAGGTTCGTGACGGAGAGACTGTTTCCCAGGAGGAGGCAGACAGTGCAACATCAGCGGCAGTAGCTACGGATAATGATGCACAGGCAGCTGCAGAGGGAAGTACAGCAGAAGCGCAGGGTGAGACTGCAGATGCCACACAGAATGGCACAGTAGATGCCCAGAGTGCAGACGGAACTGTTGCACAGCAGTAAGATAAAATTATTAAATTTTAGCATAAGAACAGCCGGGGAAGCGTAAAGCTTTCCACCGGCTGTTTTTTCATGAGAAACAGAACGAAAAAAATCCACCGGCGATCACCGATGGATTTTTTTTACAGGATCTCTTTCAGATATCTTTCCAGGGCATCCTGCCATGTTGGAAGTGGCTGGAAGCCGTTTTTT
>ENA-ORUA01002891-ORUA01002891.1-human-gut-metagenome-genome-assembly--contig:-NODE-2891-length-12677-cov-3.221201_pt1 | contig 12677 bp, 10 predicted proteins | sample MGYA00242076_ERZ509201 | MGnify/ENA primary metagenome ERZ509201 (study PRJEB26280, sample SAMEA2338863) | human gut metagenome | biome: human gut; feature: human-associated habitat; material: faeces...
TTAGCCGCAACCATCGAATATGGCGAGGCGGTGGTTTCCATCCCCGACGGCCGTGTGAAGTTCGATGCGGAGAGTCATGTTCTTACGGTAGTCGAAGGCGGTGATCTGGAACTGATGAAGGAGATTACCGTAACGATTCCGGTGAAATATGTCTATACGTTCGGCGAACGTACGGCGCAGATCGTTGTGAATGTGACGAAATAACCGCATCGTGGACGGCGATTGTTTCAGGTTTTCTTCCTGCGGGGGAAGGAGCGGAAGAAGATAACCGGAAAATCGCCGGGTGAAAAGGCTCCGAATCTTTATTGAATGGCGGGACCGGCTCTATTCAGAGCCGGTCCCTTTTTGATATGTTTTTGCGGAGGATATGACGGCAATGCGGACGGTAAGCGACACCTGCGGCGAAGACTGTGGGGGATGCGGCGGTCGGATGCGAAAATCGTGAATTTTCCGGTATATTCGGGCGTATAACTTGCCGATCGGGTTATGCCCTGTCGGCTGATGTTGAGTATGTTCTGCGCTTCGTGCGAAGTATTCTCTGTTTTTTCTACCGCTTGGAAATTCCGGATATTGATTTTTCGGTTGCGTTTATCCGAAGAACAATCCCCTCTTGCGGAGGGGATTGACGTATCGAGTTGTATGCTTCGGAAGCGTACGGTCCTGAAAAGGTTCGGATTTTTAACGGGCAGATGCCTTTTATTCCCGCTCTTTTTTCCGCAGTTCGGCGAAACAGTGGCGGCAGATCGGTTCGTAGGAGTCCTGCGCACCGAGCATCACCTGTTTCTCGTCGCTGGTCAGGCGGTGCGAATGGTGCGCCAGGTTGCCGCACCGTACGCAGATGGCGTGTACTTTGGTTACGTACTCCGCCGTAGCCATCAGCGCCGGCATCGGTCCGAAGGGCTTGCCCGTGAAGTCCATGTCGAGGCCCGCCACGATTACCCGCACCCCGCTGTCGGCCAGTTGCCGGCAGACCTCCACTAGTCCCTGGTCGAAGAACTGCGCCTCGTCGATGCCCACGACATCGACGTCCGAGGTCATCAGCAGGATGTTCTGCGCCGAATCTACCGGCGTGGAGCGGATCGCGCTGGCATCGTGCGAAACGACCTCCTCTTCGGAGTATCGCACGTCGATGCGGGGTTTGAAGATTTCGACCCGCAGGCGGGCGAATTCGGCCCGCTTCAGGCGGCGGATCAGCTCCTCGGTTTTGCCCGAGAACATCGAGCCGCATATCACTTCGATCCAACCTTTCTGGCTGGCATTTTCCAAAAACATATTATTACAACTTTGCTTCGTTTCCTTATTCCGGGTATCGGCCGGTCGTTACTCTTCGACCCGGGTGATCCGGGCTCCGAGGGCGTTGAGGCGTCCGTCGATGTCCTTGTAACCGCGGTCGATCTGTTCGATGTTCTGGATCGTACTCGTACCTTCGGCGCTCATCGCCGCGATCAGCAGCGCCACACCCGCACGGATGTCGGGCGAAGTCATGCGCGTAGCCCGCAGCCGCATCTGGTGGTCGTGTCCGATCACCGTCGCGCGATGGGGGTCGCAGAGGATGATTTGGGCCCCCATATCGATCAGCTTATCGACGAAAAACAGGCGGCTTTCGAACATCTTCTGGTGAATCAGCACCGAGCCTTTGGCTTGGGTGGCCACTACGAGGAATACCGACAGCAGGTCGGGCGTGAGGCCCGGCCAGGGTGCGTCGGCGATGGTCATGATCGAGCCGTCCATGAAGTTCTCGATGCGGTAGTGCTCCTGTTGGGGAATGTAGATGTCGTCGCCGTGCTGTTCGAAGCGGATGCCCAGGCGGGCGAACTGGGCGGGGATGATGCCCAGGTTTTCGAACGATACGTTGCGGATCGTCAGTTCCGACTGGTTCATGGCGGCCATGCCGATGAAGCTGCCCACCTCGATCATGTCGGGCAGCAGCGTGTGTTCGGTGCCGTGCAGCTCCCGGACACCCTCGATGGTGAGCAGGTTCGAGGCGATGCCCGAGATGCGTGCGCCCATGCGGTTGAGCATCAGGCACAGTTGCTGGATGTAAGGTTCGCACGCGGCGTTGTAGATGGTCGTGAAGCCCCTGGCCATCACAGCCGCCATGATGATATTGGCCGTGCCGGTCACCGAAGCCTCGTCGAGCAGCATGTAGCACCCCTTGAGTTCCTTGCAGCGGACTTCGGAGCAGGCGGCCGCAGTGTCGAAATCGAGCGTGGCACCCAATTTCTGAAAGCCGATGAAGTGGGTGTCGAGCCTGCGGCGGCCGATCTTGTCGCCGCCCGGCTTGGGCATGTAGCCCACGCCGAAACGCGCCAGCATCGGACCCAGCAGCATCACCGAACCCCTGAGGCGGCTGGCCCGGCGGCAGTAGTCGTCCGAGCGTAGGTAGTCCGGGTCGATGTCGGCAGCTCGGAACGAATAGCTCTCTTCGGACAGGCGCTCCACTTCGACGCCCATCGCCTGCAGCAACTCGATGAGTTGTATCACATCCAGGATCTGCGGGACGTTGTGTACGATTACCTTTTCCTGCGTGAGCAGCGTGGCGCAGAGGATCTGAAGCGCCTCGTTTTTGGCGCCCTGGGGCGTGATTTCACCGCGCAGCCGGCGGCCGCCTTCGACTTTGAATATTGCCATGTTCGATCTGTTTTGAGCGAATGGGGGAGGCGAACCTTACGGCAAACGCCGCTCCGGATTTCCCGGAATATCTCCCATTATTTTACAAATATAGTGAAAACCGTGCGGCGGGCCAAATTTGTCCGGGCCGTCGGGGTGTATTTTCTATTCCATAACGAGGGGTGTAAAAGGAAGCGGCAGTCGCATTTATGCGAACTTGCCCGAATCGCATTCTGTCTTCTCCTACAAATATACGGAATAGGTCGGAAATCGAAAAGGGGAAAACTGAAAATTAGAATCGGATTGATAAATATCATCGGCCGGATTCATTGCCCGTGCTTTTAGTCTGTCATATGCCCTCTTTCGTTGCCGGATTAACCGCTGCCACAGGTACGGGAGATGTGTCCCGTAAAACGGGATTCGAGGCGGGTGATTCGTCGTCACAGGCAGTGCGGATTGTGTGTTTGCGGAAAATCGGTGGCGTACTTACCTCCGGGGTACTCGGAGCGGAAGGACGCAAAGTCTTCGAGTGCGTTGCGTTCGCCCGGCGAGGCGGTAAACCAGGATCGGATGTGACTCTTTTGCCCTTTTCTGCGAAAGAAAAGGCGTGTGAACTATGCTGGGAACCGGTAATTTTTGCCTTGCAGCTTTTACGGCCTTCTTGAAAAAAGGCTGTGGGCACTTTCACTTTGTCGCCGGAAAAAAGAGGGACGCACCGCTTAAAAGATTGGGTCGGAAAGAAGCGTTTCTACCGACTGAACAGCAAGGGCGGTGCATCAATGCACCGCCCTTGCTATGGCTTGAATCCCGAAGGAATTAAGCGTACTTGAACGTCGATTCGTCCGATACGGTCAGCTTCTTGCGACCCTTCGCACGGCGCGCAGCCAAAACCTTGCGTCCGTTGGCCGTAGCCATTCTCTGACGGAATCCGTGCTTGTTGATTCTCTTCCGGCGCGAAGGCTGGAATGTTCTTTTCATTGCCATAGATCTATCGTGTTTTTATTGTTTTAGCGTACAATGCGGAGTGCAAATGTATAATCTTTTTCTTGATCTGCCAAAAATATCGTAAATTTTTCTTCTTCTTCGTTTCGGGTGCGACTCCGCACAATCCGCTTTCGTCCCGTGTCTTACGATCGGTTACCGTTCCGGTGCCGTGTCTTTGAAGAGGTCCGCCTCGCCCCGTTCGACCTTGCCGTACATGTCGGCCAGTTCGGCGATGACGGGAGAAACGTATTCGATGGTGTCGCTCACGGCGCTCTTGCCTCCTTCGCCCTTGATGCGGTAGAGCATCGCGGCGTAAAGCGCCCGGAAGCAGAGTTCGATGTCGCTCATTTCGCGCCCCAGCACGGCCCGCAGACGCGGCAGTTCGGGTTCGAGCCTGGCGAAAGTCTGACGGTAGTGCTCTCCGATCGGCAGCTTCATCAGTTGCAGGTGCAGGTCGTTCAGGTCCCCTATCAGATGCAGCGTATGCTCCAGGTGTCCCTTTTCCTCTTTGCCCTCTTCGCGCAGCAGGTTGGCGATGTCCATGTACCAGAGCAGGTAGTTGTGGCGTTGTCCCTCTTCGATTCCGCGCGGGGCGATAAGCTGCGAGTAGATGGCCTCGGGGCTGAACTGGAGCGCCCGGAGCAGGTCCTCGATCTGCCAGAGGTAGAGAATGTATTCGGCGATGTTTTCCCGCCGTTTGGCCAGTGCGATGTCCATGGTGAATTTCGTTTTGCTTCCCGGCGGGAGGCGGAGTTACTTGATTTTGTTGAGCCACTGCAGCGGCCCGTCCTTGTGTTCGAGGAAGTAGCGCTGCGATTTGAGCAGGTTGCGCGACTGAAGCACCATGCTCTTGGTTTCGTTCAGGATCGTCAGGTAGAGGATGCTGGCCTTGGTGTTGGAGCGGTTCTCGTTGATACGCGTCACCTCCGACTTGATGGCGTCGGCGATCGCCTCGAAAAGCCGGTCGCGCATTTCGAGCACCATGTCCAGGTCGGAGAAGTCGCCCGTGCGCAGCATGTTGTTGATGTGGCGGTAGATCGACTCCACTTCGTCGTTGATGTGCATCAGGTCCTCGGTCTGCTCTTTCGAGAGTCCCTCGTGGTTGTTGTCGATGTGTTCGAACGCCGGACGGGTGATGTGCGCCAGCGCCTTGGTCATTTCGTTCAGATAGTCCACCACCTGCACGTAGTAGTGAGCCGTATCGATGTCGCCTTTCTGCAGTTTGCGCAGGGTGGGCAGCAGGGAGTACTTGCGTTCGCGCGACTGGTAGAAGAGTTCGTTGGATTCGCGCACCATTTCGCGCAGTACCTTGCGGTTCTCTTTGAAGACGGCGATCAGCGTGCGGTCGTAGATGCGGGTCGTGCGCTCCATCGTGGCGCACACTTCCTGCGTGATGTTATAGATGATGTCGGAACCGGTTTCGGCAGCTTTCACGGCGGCGGTTTCGGCAGCTTTGTTCTTCTTGAAGAAGTTGCTCTTGACGAGCATGTAGCCGCACAGCAGCGTGGTGACGACGAAAGCGGCGATGCCGCCGTAGATCAGTATGAGCCCCATCGCCAGGGCGATCAGGAAGCCGCCGACGGCCGTGATGAACCACCCGGCCACGACGGTCATGACGCCCGAGATGCGATACACGGCGCTTTCGCGTCCCCAGGCCTTGTCTGCGAGCGACGATCCCATCGCTACCATGAAGCAGACGTAGGTGGTCGAAAGCGGCAGTTTGAGCGACGTGGCCACCGAAATAAGCATGGCGGAGGTCGTGAGGTTCACCGTAGCGCGGATCATGTCGTAGGGGGCGCCGCTGTGCTCGATGTCTTCGTACTGGAAGCGGCTGCTGATCTTGTCCCGGATTCTTTTGGGGATCGTGCGGTCGATCGCGTTGCTTGCATTCAGGGCGGCCCGTACGATGGTGCGCGAGAAGAGCGACGAGCCGTACTGCGTTTCGCTTTCGCCCTGTGCCGAAAGCGAAATTTCGGTTTCAGTGACGTGCATCGCCTTTTTCGAGGTCCAGAGCGTGACGATCATGATGACGCCTGCCGTCATCAGCACCAGGAAATTGGCCGGAACGCTGGCGTTCAGCCCTTCCATTAGAATCGTGCTGTCGCCGGCATGACGGGCGATGCTGTATGCGTCGAATCCGGCTACCGGGACGCCGATGAAGTTCACCAGGTCGTTGCCGGCGAATGCCAGAGCCAGAGCGAAGGTGCCCGAGAGGATCGTAAGACGCAGAATGTTGATTTTCAGCCGTTGCAGGAAGAAGAGCAGCAGGCTGCCGACGGCCCAGCACAAAAAGAGAGAGAGCAGGATGTGGTGGTCGATCCATTCGATCGCGGCGCTTCCGGCGAGCGGGGTTTTGAGTCCTTTGAAGACGGCGAAGTAGAGGATCGCCGTGAAGGAGGCTCCGCACCAGAAGGCACCGAAGCGGCGGAACATCGCCGTATAGCGGAACGAGAAGATCAGACGGGAGATATACATGATTAGGGTGCCGAACGTGAAAGCGATCACTACGGAGAGCAGAATCGCCGAAACGATACCCATCGCGCGGCCCGTGTTGATGAAATGATTCAGGTCGCCCATGCCGAGGGCTTCGTCGTTGGAGATCTTGTAGATCGAAACGGCGACGGCGGCACCCAACAGGCAGAAGATCAGCGATACGGTCGTCGAAGTCGGGAGTCCCATCGAGTTGTAGAGGTCCAGCAGGATGACGTTGGCGAACATCACGCCCATATAGAGCATCATCACTTCGTGGAAGGAGAAAAGCCCCGGGTTGAACATACCGTTGCGGGCCACTTCCATCATGCCGCTCGAGGTGACCGTACCCAGCAGGATGCCGATCGAGGCGACCAGCAGAATGGTCTTCATGGGGGCGGCTTTCGAACCGATGGCCGAGTTGAGGAAATTGACGGCGTCGTTGGAAACGCCCACGAAAAGGCCAGAAACGGCCAGGATTCCCAGAATAACGACGATAACGGTGTAGATTTCGCTCATGTTCGGGATTTTTTACGCAAATTTTCAGACAAATTTACATTAAAAATCCGGATGGACCGGTTGCGGCGGTCATTGTTAACATTAAATTAACATGGAGTCTTTTTTACGTGCTTTCGGTTTCGGAGTTTATTATCCGGACGATCCGCACACCCGTACGCCGGGTGTGCGGATCGACATACCGGTGCATGCCAGGGTCGAAGGTCTGCGTGCCGGACGCGATGAAATCCTGGAAAAAGCCCTGGAGATGGTCCGTACGGGAGAATACGACCCGGGAGCCGAAAAGTGATTCGCATGCGATGAAAAAGAGGGGCCGTCGGCGGCCGAACCGGAAATCGGAGCGGTAAGGTACCCCAAAAGTGCCGTTCGATCCGTCTTTTGCATTTCCGAAATGCGGTTTTAGTAGCCCTCTTTGGGTGTGTAGCGGCCCGAAGCTCCCTTCGTGGAGGGGAGCCAGGGAAAGGGTAGAATTTACAAATGCGGCCTGAGCCGCGAATAGGCGACCGTCGGATAATGGTATCTTGGGACATATGATTACCTTTCGAAACTATGATTCTTGGCAATTTCGGCGTACACAGCGACATGAAAAAGGGTTGTCTAATGCATATAGACAACCCTTTTTTGTAAAAATCCGCCGATTTACTCCTCGTCGGTGTCGGTATAGGCCTTCAGCAGCTTGTCCTGCACGTCGGTCGGAACCTGTTCGTAGGAGGCGAATTTCATCGTGTAGGTCGCGGCACCCGAACTGAGCGAAGAGAGCGTCGTCGAGTAACGGTACAGTTCGGCCAGCGGTACGCGGGCGTTCAGGCGGTCGAAGCCCTTGTCGGACTCCATGCCCATAATCATCGCCCGGCGGTTTTGCAGGTCGCTCATGACGGCGCCCATGTAGTCGCTCGGCGTGAGGACTTCGACGTCGTAGATCGGCTCCATGATCTTCGGTCCCGCGTTGCGGAACGCCTCTTTGAAAGCGTTGCGGGCCGCCAGCTTGAACGAGATCTCGTTCGAATCGACCGGGTGCATCTTGCCGTCATAGACGATGACGCGGATGTCGCGGGCGTAGGAACCCGTCAGCGGACCTTCGTCCATCTTCTCCATGATGCCTTTCAGGATGGCCGGCATGAAGCGGGCGTCGATCGCGCCTCCGACGATCGCCGTATAGAACTGCAGCTTGCCGCCCCAGGGCAGGTCGTACTCTTCCTTGCCCTTGATGTTTACCGCCAGTTCTCCCTTGCCGGGGATCTTGTAGCTCTTGGGTTCGGGCATGCCTTCGGTGTAAGGCTCGATCAACAGGTGCACCTCGCCGAACTGACCCGCGCCTCCCGACTGTTTCTTGTGGCGGTAGTCCGCCTGGGCTACCTTGGTGATGGTTTCGCGGTAGGGGATCTTCGGTGCGATGTAATCGTACTGGAGCTTGTTCTCCGAGGCGATGCGCGAGCGCAGGATGTTCAGGTGATGTTCGCCCTGGCCCTGGATGATGGTCTGTTTGAGCTCCTTGGAGTAGTCCACCAGGATAGTCGGATCTTCGTATTTGGCGTCGTTCAGGAGCTTGCCCAGTTTTTCGTCGTCGGCCTGGTCCTTGGTCTTGATCGCCGCACGGTAGCGGGGTTCGGGGAAGACGATCGGGTCGATCGTGACGGGCGTTCCGGGCGCCGAGAGCGTGTCGTTGGTGCGCGTGCCCTTGAGCTTCACCGTGCAGCCGATGTCGCCGGCGGCCAGTTCGGTGACCTTGATGCGATTCTTGCCCGCGACGGCGAAGAGCTGCGAGAGCTTCTCCTTGTTGCCCGTGCGGGTATTCAGGAGTTCCATGCCTTCGGTGATTTTGCCCCGGATGACGCGCAGGTAGGATATTTCGCCGATGTGCTGTTCGATCTGGCTTTTGAAGATGAACGCTACGGCCGGAGCCGCTTCGTCGGCCCGGATCTCCTCTCCTTCGGTCGAGAGGAAGGCGGGGGCCTTCAGCGGGCCGGGCGCTACGTTGATGATGAACTCCATCAGGCGCTTGGTGCCGATGTCGCGCTTGGCACTGCCGCAGAATACGGGCATGACCGCCCGACGGGATACGCCGATTTTCAGGCCCGAACGGATGTCGTCCTGCGTCAGTGTGCCCTTCTCGAAATAGAGTTCCATCAGGGCGTCGTCGTATTCGGCGGCTGCCTCGACCAGCTCCTTGTTCAGAGCCTGGGCCTTCTCCGCTTCTTCGGCCGGGATGTCGAGCTCTTCGCGGGTGCCGTTCTCATCCTTGAAGCGGTACATTTTCATCAGCAGCACGTCGATGAAAGCATCGAATCCCGGGCCCGGATTGACCGGATACTGGACTACGACGGGCTTCACGCGCGAGGCCGCACGGATGGATTCGAGCGTAGCGTCGAACGACGCCTTGTCCGAATCGAGCTGATTGACGAAAGCGATGAGCGGCTTGTTCAGCACACGGGCGTAACGGGCCTGGATCTCGCTGCCTACTTCCCAGCCGTTCTGGGCGTTGAAGACCATGACGCCCACGTCCGCCACCTTGAAGGCCGAGAAGAGGCTTCCGCAGAAATCGTCCGATCCCGGACAGTCTATGATGTTGAGCTTGCGCTCCATGAATTCGGTGAAGAGGATGGTCGAATAGATCGAGCGCTTGTACTCGTGCTCGATATCCGTGTTGTCCGAGAGCGTGTTGTTCGCCTCTATGCTACCCCTGCGGTCGATGACCTTACCCTCAAAAGCCATCGCTTCGGCAAGGGTAGTTTTTCCCGTGCCGGGAGCGCCGATAAGAACGATGTTCTTGATTTCTTTCGCTGAATAGTTTTTCATATTCGTTATCTTTTTATAAGGTTTTTGCGATACCGATTCGTCCTGGCGGAAAATCCGCCGGTGATTTTCAAACTTCGCCTTATAAATATACGAAAAAAATCGATCGGCCAAATTTCCGGGCATAAAAAATCGCCCGAAGAGGGGCGATTTTTTTAATTTTTCAAAAATGTCGAACCTGAATCCCCCGGCGGGCGTTTGTCCGGGTGTTCCGGTCGGCGGCGGATCATACTTCGACGCCGGTCAGTTCGCGGACGGCCCGGCGCCCCTCGTCGCCCAGGGAGAGCGAATACGAATTGACGAAGAAGTCGATGTGGTGGTCGATCACCCGGTCGTCGAGCTCCCGGGCGTGCTCCTTAATATAGGTGCGGGATTCCTCCCGGTGTGCGAAAGCATATTCGATGCTCGTGCGGAGCAACCGTTCTATTTCGCAGCGAAGCTCTTCCGGCAGTGTCCGTCGGGCGACGATGGCTCCCAGCGGAAGCGGCAATCCGGTGCGGGATTCCCACAACTCTCCCAAGTCGGCGACCAGCTCCAGGCCCAGTTTCCGATAGACGAAACGGCCTTCGTGGATCAACACCCCGGCGTCGTACTCCCCGCGTGCCACGGCGGGTGCGATTTCCGAGAAGAGCACCGGCTTTTTTTGCGTGATCGACGGGTAGAGGCGGCTCATCAGGGCGTTGGCCGTGGTGTGCATCCCGGGTACCGCGACCCGGCGGATCGAATCGGGAGGTGTTCCCTGCCGTGCGACGAAAACCGGTCCGTTGCCGCGTCCCAAAGCCGAACCGCTGTCCAGCAGGGTGTAGCGGGACTGGATTTCCGGCAGCAGGGCGTAGCTGATTTTGCTTACGTCGGTTTCGCCTGCTTCGGCACGGCGGTTCAGTTCTTCGATGTCGTAGTAGGCGACTTCGAAGGTTAGCTCCCCGCAGTCGATGCGTCCGTTCACGAGTGCGTCGAACATGAAGGTATCGTTCGGGCACGGAGAAATATGTAGGCGGATCGTGCGTTTCAAAACATCGAATCGATTAATTGCCGTTGCCTTGCTGTGTCCCGTTTTTCTTGCCTCCGAAGCGTCCCAGCAGCCAGCCGCCGCCGAAAACGGCCGCGAGGAGCAGAATCTTCCACAGCTGGTTCGAGAGCCAGAAATAGATGTTTTTCGAGAAGACGACGATCAGCACGAAGGCCACGACGATCAGAACGATGTAAATAATCCACTTTTTATTCATAATCCGAAAGTATTCGAATGATTGTTTTTGCTAATTTTTCTGCACTTTCCTCGATGCGCCAGGCCGAACGCGGGTCGTCGGTATAGTTCGACACGGCCCGCACCTCGGCGCCGGGCACTCCGAATGCCCGGCAGACGGCCAGGAAAGCGGCTCCTTCCATATTTTCAATTTGCGTGCCGGACGCTGCGACTCCCGTGCGGTTGGTCGTATTGCTTTCGACGGTCCGCAATCCTGCCGGAATGAAGTCGGCCGCATAGCGGACGGCGTATTTCCCGGGCAGTTCGGCGATTCGCTCCCCTGCGACCGCGACGACTTCGCATACGGCTACCGAACGGTCGGAAGCTCCGGCGATGCCGGCCAGGAAGCCGCAGAACATATAGGCCGCCAGGCGGAAGCGGTAGACCTGAATGCCGGAGGCCTGGGCCGCCTTGGGATTCTCCCCCACGGCGGTGAGCTGCAAGCCCAGCTTGGTCTTTCGCAAGACCCAGAAGACCACCGCCGCCAGGACCACGGAGAGATAGGTCAGGATATTCTGATTGAAGAAAATCTCACCGAGGACGGGGACGCGGGACAGGCCCGGAATGGCGATGGGCTGGAACGTCTCAATGGTGATGTTGGCATTGGAGGTGCCGAAGATCATGCGGTTGAGGAAGTTGGTAAAGCCCACGGCCAGAATGTTGAACATGATGCCGATGATGGACTGGTCCTGGCGGAGCCACACGGACCACACTGCCACGATCAGACTGCTGAGCATCCCGGCGGCGGCCCCGGCCAGAACGCCGATCCAGAGGCTGCCGGTACGCAGCGCCACCAGGTAGGAGAAGAATGCGCCGAAAAGCATCTCGCCTTCCAGGGAAATGCCCATGACGCCGGCCCGCTCGGACACGGCGTCGCCCACGGAGCCGTAGATCAGGGGGATGCTCTGCCGCACGCCGGAGGCGAACAGCGCCGTCAGGAAAGAGGCGGACAAGATCGTATCCATTTCAGCCCACCTTCTTTCGTTTGCTCTGGGCGGCGCTGACGGCCATGCCCAGCAGGATAAACAGCACGATCAGCGCCTCCAGCACGCTGGTGAAGGACACGGGGATGCCGGTCTTGACCTGCATGGTCACGGAACCGGCGGAAATCAGCGCCATGAACAGTGCCGCGATCACGATACCCACCGGATGCAGACTGCCCAGCATGGCCACCACGATGCCGCTGAAGCCGAAGTCACCGGCCACGCCCTCCATCAGCCGGCGGGTGTTGCCGCTGATCTGGACGGCGCCCGCCAGGCCGCAGAACGCGCCGCTGATGAGCATAGCCAGGAAGTAGTACCGGTTTTTATTCACGCCGCTGTACGCGGCAGCCCGCTGGCTGCCGCCCAGGGCCCGGAGATGATAGCCGAAACGTGTCCGGCGGATCACCACGGCGTAGACCACCGTCAGCGCCAGGGCGATGATCACACCCAGGTTGATGCGGGAGCCCTGATAGAGCTTGGGCAGGGCGGCGGCTATCTTGGCGGATTGCGGCTCCGCGCCGCTGCGGAGGGGATAGAACACCATGTAGCTGATGAACTGCTCGGCAGTGTAGTTCAGCATCAGCGTGACCACGATCTCGCTGGCATGGAACTTCACCCGGAAGAATCCGGCGACGGCGGACCAAGCGGCGCCCAGTATGATGCCCAGCAGAATACCGATGGGCAGGGACCACACCCCCAGCTTGTCGCCGATGGGTGGAACGCCCATCAGGGTCATGCCCAATGCGCCCATCAGCATCTGGCCCTCGCCGCCCAGGTTGCTGAGCTTGGCGTGGAACGTAAAGGAAACGCCCAGGCCCACCAGAAGCAGCGGCGTGAAGTACATAGCCACCTCTCCGATGGAGGTGAGGGAGGTCAGGGGCCGGATGAGCATATAGTAGTAGGCTTCCAGCGGGTCAGCGTTCACCGCCAGGATCAGCAGGGAGCCAACCAGCATGGCCCCGGCCACGCTCAAAAGCAAAATCAGGGCTTTTCTGGCCCAGCCCAGCTGCTGGTAATGGGCCAAGTTTTCCCGGAGGTTCGTATTGAGTCCTTTTTTCATACGCTGCCTCCCATCATCA
>ENA-ORUA01002905-ORUA01002905.1-human-gut-metagenome-genome-assembly--contig:-NODE-2905-length-12618-cov-2.117010_pt1 | contig 12618 bp, 12 predicted proteins | sample MGYA00242076_ERZ509201 | MGnify/ENA primary metagenome ERZ509201 (study PRJEB26280, sample SAMEA2338863) | human gut metagenome | biome: human gut; feature: human-associated habitat; material: faeces...
ATTGAAAGGTCTTCAGGATTCTGTAAAAGAGATTGAAAAATTATTTACAGATTATAGAAAATCTACTTTATAACTTTGATATTGAATCGGGAGAGACCCGTGTACGCTTAGAATTGCAGTATGAAGAGAGTCATGATTATTTGACAGCCTTGATACAGGAGCAACCTTACAATGGAGTGCGATCCCCATCTATAGAGCGAATGCAGGATGCCTATACGAAAATACTTCGACACTTTCAATTATATGCCGGGATTGATGAGTTGATAGATTTTGCGAAATATTGCTTGACAAAGATAGAACTCGTTGTAATCGAATCTCAAGATTTGAGTAGTGCATTGAAAATTTTCGAGACGATCAATCAGCGAGGGGCGGGATTGAATGCTATGGATTTGGTCAAAAATTTGCTGTTTAGTAATACCAAAGAGTCGGATTTTGCCAAGATAAAAGATATATGGAGGGAGATTATTCAAAATCTTCAGGAATGTTCTGAAGATCAAAAACCCCTACGATTTTTGCGATATTTTCTGAGTGCCCGATATTATAATGGTATCTTGCGAGAAGATGATATTTATAAATGGATTATATCTTCTGAAGGGAAACAGGCTACGCAATATGAAAAGCATCCGGTAGACTTTGCAAAGGAGATACGCTGTATGTCCAAACGGTATTCAGAACTTGTAAATGCCACTGAATTACAGCGGGATGGGTGCTTGTATCCTCACGTGACAAATATAGGCTTTATTAATAAATACAAATCCAGACAGCATTTGATCCTGTTATTGTCTTTGGGAAGCAATGCGGATGTGCCGGCAATCGAATATTTGGCCAAACAAATAGAGAGTTTTTTCTTTTTCAGCTCGACCCTCAGGATCCAAGCCAAGACGAATGAATCCTTGTTTGTCCAATGGGCGGAGAAATTACGTAATCTTACGACGATAGATGAAATTGCCTGCGTGATAGAGAAAACGATGTTACCTTATTTGCTGGATAAGGTAGGGGTATTTAAAGCCGAATTCATAACTTTGAGTCATGGGGTTTATAATCCCTTGTATCGGTTGCGCTATGTATTGGGGAAGATAGAAAATACGGTGTTGGAAAAATTGCACAGCCCGGTCTGTGGACATCAATTTTATAATGATTTGCAAATAGAACATATTTTACCTCAATCACCGAAAAATGGAAGTATTCCACTGGAGTTTTTGTCCGAGGAGGAGTATTACTCCTATGTGTATCGATTGGGTAATGTCACGTTGATCGAAAGCATGATTAATCAGGCCGTGAATAATTATAATGATTTATCGACAGATCAATGGTTTTATGACAAGCAGTCGGAGTATGGCAAATCGTCTGTTTGTCTGACGAAATTACTCGATAGTAAATTTTATATCGGAGTAAATACAGCCTTGAATCGATTCAAAAATGATTTCCAATACAATTTTACCGGTTGGAACAAGTCGTCTGTTGAGGCGAGGCAAAAAATATTATTGGAGTTGGTGTTCGATACGTGGAGAATTAACGATTTAAGATTGGATCGGGTAAAATGAACTTAAAATGGATGAGGATTCCGGCTGCTGCTTATAATGGTTTTTTCCGGATTGCCGGCGGATGTCGATCCGGCCGGAATCATTTATTTGTGTTGCTTTTCCGCGATATAGAACAGGTCGAAGCAGTCGTCCGCTACCGGTCCGATGCGGTAGTCTTCCATGGTGATCGAACGGGTCAGGGAGTCGTTGTCCCGGAGCAGGCGTCGGCGGTTGAGGCGGTTGAGCAGGTCGTAGGGGAGTTGCAGCATCCACCGGGGCAGCCGGTGTTGCAGGTCGAGCACGTCGAAACGGGTGATGCGCCGAACGCCCCGGCGGTTTTTTTCGTAGTATTCCATGATTCGTTCGTTGCCGAAAACACCGAGGGCTTCCACCGACGCAAAGGCGCTGCCGAGCAGGTTGCGGAGTTGGTCGGGATTGTATTCCCTGACGTGCCAGGGGTTGCGTGTCAGCGACATACGGATATTGGGGGTGGTCAGGATGAACTTGCCGCCCGGACGCAGCACGCGGTGCACTTCCCGTACCAGTTCCATGTCGTGTTTGATGTGTTCGATCACCTGGAACGAAATGACGAAATCGAAACTGCCCGACGGCAGGTCGAGAGGGGGAACTACGGCTTGCCGCATCTCCACGTGCGGAAACGGAGGCCGTTCGCCCGCAGGTTCGATTTTGTCGAGCGTGAGAAAGCTGGAGGCGTGGGGGGCGACTATTTCGACGCCGTAACCCGTGCCCGTACCTATTTCGAGTACGTCGCCGCTGATTCGCCGCGCCGCCTCGTGATAGGCCAATTGCGAACGCTGGAATACGTAGTTGTCCGATATGTCGCGCGATACGCGCTCCGCCGTGAGTATTTTAGCCATTGTGCCCGGTCAGTTTTACACCGTTCTGCGTGATTTCCACTGCGCCCCGCTTGAGGAGCATGCCCAGCGAGCGTTTGAACACTTTCTTGCTCATCTGCGTCCGTGTAGCGATTTCCGCCGGGTCGCTGTCGTCGTTCAGGGGAAGCGAACCGCCGTTTTCGCGGATCATCGAAAGCAGCGTTTCCGCCGAATGGCGCACTTCGGCGACTCCCTGCTGTTGCAGGCTGACGTCGATGCGGTTGTCTTCCGTGATGCGTGTCACGTATCCCTTCAGACGGTCGCCTACGTCGATGCGGCGGAAGAGCTGGTTGCGGTAGATCATGCCCCAGTGACGGTTGTTCACGATCACCCGATAGCCGATCGGGGATTCCGAAGCCACGAGCAGCGAAACCTCTTCGCGGGGCTTTACTGTGATAACGTCGTTATTGACGTAGCTTTTGAATTTCATGGTCGCCACGCAGCGCCCCGTTACCGAATCTACATACAGGTAAACCAGGCAGTTCCGTCCGGCCAACACGCCTCCCTGCTGGTTGCGGTTGGGCAGGAACAGGTCTTTGCCCGCGAGTCCCCAGTCGAGGAATGCGCCGTGCAGGTTCTTGTCCACTACGCGCAGGAATCCCGCTTCTCCTTCGCGCAGCTTCGGCGTTTCGGTCGTGGCGACCAATCGGTCTTCCGAATCGTGATAGACGAATACTTCGAGCGTATCGCCGACCTTGTTGGCCAGAGAAACATAACGGTTGGGCAGCAATACTTCGTTCTGTTCGTCGTCGATCAGATAGAGTCCGTAGTCCGAGATGCGGTTTACGGTGAGGGTTTGTGTGCGTCCTGCTTTGAGCATAATGGGTGTTTTATCTTGACAAAAGTACGTTTTATTTTTGCCGAAAGCAATTTTTGAGCGAAGTTCCTGGGGGCGGTGGGGTCGGTTCCGGAATATTTCGTCTTGTCGTGAGATGCGATGTGGTTCGGAATTGAATTTTCATTTGTACCAGACTTTTATTATATTTGAAATATAAATGGGGAGCTGTATATGGTGTGATGTTTTCAAGTATATATTGGGGTTGTGGTTATTTCGTTAATCATAATGACTGCTTCACAACAATTAATATTTCAAGCCTGCTCCCCTCCTTGAATATATTACAGATTATTCAATAATTAAACAAACTATGATATTACTCTTGTTTATTATTTGTATAGTTAATCTTATAACATTCTATAATGTGGATTATAAATATTACAAAGAACACGGAGAGTGGAACGATCATTCTAATACATACGGTGGAACATTTAGAAATTTAACAGCAGCTTGTGTTACATTTGCAATAGCTGTTGCTCTTCTTCTTGACAAATATTTAGGATAATCGAACGAAAAGAAGCGAGTAGCGGGAAATTTTATTTTAGTAAAAAAACGAATGGCGATATGGAACTGAAAGTGGCTTTGTGTCAATTCGACATGGTGTGGGAAGATACGGCGGCCAATCTGCGGACGGCCGGGAGAATGGTTGCCGAAGCGGATGCCGATCTGGTGATTTTGCCCGAGATGTTCGCTACGGGATTCGTGACCGATCCCGGTCGGGTCGCGCAACCGATGTCGGGTGAAATCGTGCAGGAGATGACCCGCTGGGTCCGGACGACGGGCAAGGCCGTCGCTGGCAGTCTGATCGTCGAAGAGGAGGGGCGCTATTACAACCGCCTGCTTTTCATAAAACCTTCGGGCGAGCGGGTGCAGAGCGACAAGCGGCATCTCTTCTCCATCGGCGGCGAAGGAGCTAATTTTTGTCCGGGACGGGAGCGGGGCGTCGTCGAATACGGCGGCATTCGTTTCCTGCTTCAGGTTTGCTACGACCTGCGCTTTCCCGTATGGAGCCGCTGCCGGAACGATTACGACGCTATTATTTACGTTGCTTCGTGGCCTGCGGGCCGCCGTGACGTGTGGCGGACGTTGCTCCGGGCCCGGGCGATCGAGAACCAGGCTTACGTATTGGGGGTGAACCGTACGGGGGACGACCCCCGGCTGCATTATTCGGGCGATTCGGCCGTGATCGGCTGTAAGGGAGAAACCCTTGCCGAAGCGGGGGAAGGGGAGACGCTTTTGACCGCACGGCTCGATATGGACGAGCTGCGTCGTTTCCGCGAGAAATTTCCCGCTTGGCGCGATGCCGACGATTTCGATCTGAAGTGATCGGATGTTCCTCGATGATCGGCAGAACAATCGGTTGTTTCAGCGCTTTTGTTAAATTCGTTTCAGGGGGCGTTCGATCTCAATATTTTTTGCAGGACGAATTTTATCCCTTAATAATTAACCTAGAAAGTACGTGTCTATTTATCGTTAGGAGCCTTGCTCCTGTTCTTGGCTTCGCTGGGCTGTTCCGACAAAGCGGAAAACACCTCACCGGAAGCTCCGTCGGAAGAACAGCCCACACCGAAGCCCGAAAAACCGGAGTTCGTGGATAAGAACACAACGATGGAAGAGAATATCGGCGAAGAATATCCAGACTGTTATTACACTTATTTTCGAATGCAGAACGCCAGTCAGGAGAATGCGATTTTCTTCATTTCAACTAAAATGAGTGCGAGCGGTGATATGATTAGAATCGCCCCGGGAGAACAGGGGACATGGGGACAGATGATGGAGAAAATGTTGTGGATAGACGATAACGATGTGTTGGTGAAAAATCTGGATGCGTTGGGTTTTGTTCAGTTATATTTCAATGTGCCCCCAATAACGGAAGATAATTACCATGCCATTACCCCAGATGTAGATACGTGCGCTCAATACTCTTTCTTCGACCCTATGACCGAATCGCAACGCGGCACACCGCGCGATCAGTCGGCATGGGTGCTCGAAGAGTTCCCCGACCGCCCGAACGCCGTGCGCTGGACTTACCGGATTACCGACAAGGACTATAAGGAGGCCGTGCGTCAGACGCTTGAACGCTGGGCAGACCGGGATGAGGAATGATAAAGATGTCTTGCGGCGGTCCGCAGGACCTGAAAGACTGGCGCCCGGAATATTGATATTCCGGGCGCCGAAGTGTATGATTTCCGTTTTTCCGCCGTTACAAAAGGGAGCTAAAGATCCGTTTCGTCCCAGCCGAGGATCTTGCAGAAGTCGTACTCCTCGGGGTTGGACAGGTATTGGCGTGCCGCTTCGTAGTCGGGCGGGGTAATAGCCATCAGGATATTATCTACTACGGCTTTGAAGCGGTCGGACGAGATGTCCACCATGCGGGGCAGGATCTTGCCCGTCGCGGGGTCTTGCAGGTCTTTCAGGTAGAGGGGTTCGACGTTGCCGCAGCCGTCCACATAGACCATGCAGCCCGTCTTGCCTTCGCTGAAGAGCTTGTAAACGCCGATACCCAGCTCCGAGCAGTACGTCAGGTCGTATGCGATCGGGGTCTGGCAGCGGATCTCGTAACCCAGCTCCACGGGGCGGCTCTTGACTTTGAGGCCGATCTCCTTGAGCTTTTTCTCGATCATCTCGTTGAAGATGTGCGCTTTCGACACCTTGCCCAGCTCGGGGTGCCCGTGCTCGTCATAGGTGAAATGGATGCCGCTCTTGCGGATCTCCTCGTCGCTCAGCGCGTGGAATACGCCTTCCGAGATGACGGCGGCGCCGTAGTCCATGCCCATGATCTTACGCTTGATGATCGACGAGATGACGAGGTTCACGATCTTTTCGACCGTGATTTCCGTCTTGTCGAACATCTCGGGGATGACGATCATCGGGTAGTGGCAGGCCTCGCCGATGCCGAATGCCAGGTGGCCGGCGCTGCGGCCCATGGCAGCCAGTACGAACCAGTTGCCGCTCGTGCGGGCGTCCACGTAGACGGCGCGTGCGATGACGGCACCCTTGTCCTTGGCCGACTCGTAACCGAACGTCGGCGTGCCCTTCGGCAGCGGCAGGTCGTCGTCGTGGGTCTTCTGAACGTGGATGTTGGCGATGGGGTATTTCTTGGCCTCCAGGAACTTGGCGATGCGGTTCGCGGTCGATGCCGTGTCGTCGCCGCCGACCGTCACGAGCAGCTTGACGTTGTTGTCGGTGAAGAACTTGAGGTTGAAGTTGTTTTCGAAATCCGAATCCTTGGGCTTGAAACGGCTCATCTGCAGGAACGAACCTCCCTGGTTGAAGATGCCGTCGGCCATGGGGTAGTCGATGTCCACCATGCGGGGCGACGGGTTGAAGAGCCCCGTGTAGCCCTCGTGCAGGCCGATTACGCGGTAACCTTTGCGGAGGAAAGTCTTTGCGACGCTGCCTACCACGGTGTTCATACCGGGTGCGGGGCCGCCGCCAGTCAGAATTGCGATTGCTTCTTTCATGATTGTGATTGGGTTTTTATGTTTGAACCTGAATTAACCTAAATTGCCGCCCAAAATTACGATTTATTTTTCAAACGGGCAAAAAAATGCCTGCCCTCTTGCAGAATGCAATTTTATTTATTATATTGTGAATAAAATAAAGCGCAGGCTTTATAATAAACATGTCTCACTAAAAAAAATGTTGTCATGAAAAAGTTCCTGTTTTGAAATCTTAATTCCAACAGAAATCCCCTGGCGACTGTCCTTTTCCCGAAATACCACAATGTAAATACCGTGATTGTATAGCCATGAGAACCTTATCGAAATTTTCGTATTCCGCCACCCTGGTGCTGGTGCTGGTGCTGGCTGGCTGTGCGGCAACCAAATCCGCCTCTGCCCCCGAACCCCGATCCGTTGACGGGGACGCCGCCTCGGCCGCCCTGCACGAGCAGGCGCTCCGGGCGCTCGATGCCCGCATGTTCGTGATCAAAGGGGATGAATTTTACCTGCCGGGCGATAAAATCCCGGTGAAACAATCTCCGGACAGTTACATTTCCATGCAGGGGACGCATGCCGTCATCCGGCTGTCGCCCAACCTCTTTCCCCGCAGTACGTGGCGCACCCTGAACATCGAGGACGATGCTGCCGAAATGACGTTGCTCAAACGCAAGCGCAACGGCGACCTGCAGTACCGGCTCTTGATCGTCGGCCCCCAAAACGCGCAGGACCGGGAGGTGATCGTGACGCTGTATAAGGGTTCGAACAAGTGCTTTGTCCGGATCAATAAAGATCTCAATAGGCGCAGCCATTACCTCAATTTCACCGGGCATATCCTTCCGGCAGGGGAGTGATGGGCCTGCGGCCGCCCGTCGCACAGGCTGCGCCCCGCAAAGAAAAACGGTGTCCGGAATTCCGGACACCGTAAATTACATAAAATTCAGTGCTTGGATATATTGAGTAAATACAGCTCTTATTCCCTGAATTTGGAGGACGCCGGGTTATTCAACCACGGTTACGTTCACAGCCTGCTCGCCTTTGGCACCGCTGCCGACTTCGAATTCGACTGCCTGCCCTTCGTTGAGCGACTTGAAACCGTCCGTCACGATACCCGAGAAATGAACGAAGATTTCCTTGCCGTTCTCTCCCGTAATGAATCCGTAGCCTTTCTTGCTATCGAACCATTTAACCTTGCCTGTCATAAAAATGTAAATTAAAAAGTTTGTACTTGGCAAAGTAAAATAAAAAACATTGGCTTTCAAAACTTTTTGGCATGTTTTTTCATCTTTGGCAGAAAATTTTTATCTTTGTCCTGAAGATTGTTTTTAACGTCGACGCAATATGAACAAAAAACTGAAACTCGCACTTGCGACCCTGCTGGGATTCTCGGCAGCCTGTTCCACGGTCAAGAATGCGCCCGCCAAGGGCGAGGGCGAACAGCAACAGGAAGCCGGTGCGCCCGAAGTCAGGGATTCGGTTGCACCCCCGCGCGTGATGGTGATGTACGGGGTTCGCCCTCCCGGACAGAAAACGATCGGCGTGCCTCTCAAGGAGTCGGCGGTCGGCCCTGCCGAAGACGAGCAGCTCGACCCCGCCGACGACACGCCCTATATGGACACGAAGGGCAAGAAGGCTCCCGAAGGGGGGAAGTAACCCATGTCCCGTCGCCGCCTGGGGCTGCGCAAGCGTCTGGCCCTCAATATTTTTTCCGACCTTTACTCCTCGACTGTCGCCGAGCACAGGCTCGATACGCTCTTCTGGGAATGTACGTTGCGCTGCAACCTCTCGTGCCGCCACTGCGGCAGCGATTGCCGCGTGGATCCCGGTGTGCGGGACATGCCGATCGAAGATTTTCTGAAGGTGCTCGACGAGGAGGTTACGCCCCATGTCGACCCTGCGCAGGTGCTCGTCATCTTTTCGGGCGGCGAGGTGCTGGTACGCCCCGACCTCGAACGCGCCGGGGCGGAGGTCACCCGCCGCGGCTATGCGTGGGGCATGGTGACCAACGGGCTGGGGCTGACCGAATCCCGTTTCCGCAGCCTGCTCGATGCGGGGCTGCGTACGGTCTCGGTGAGCCTCGACGGCTTCGAACGCGAGCACAACTATATCCGCTGTAATCCCCTCAGTTACGAACGGGCGCTCGGCGCCCTGCGCATGATCGTCCGCGAGCCGTCGCTCGCCTGCGACGTGGTGACCTGCGTCACGGGGGCGATGGTGCCCAGGCTCGGCGATTTTTGCGGGATGCTCGTCGCCGAGGGCCTGAAACACTGGCGGCTCTTCTCGATCTTCCCCATGGGCCGTGCCAAGGACGACCCGTCGCTGCGCACGACCGACGAACAGTTCCGTGCGATGCTGGAGTTTATCCGGCAGACCCGGCGTGAGGGGCGCATCGACGTCAGCTATGCCTGCGAAGGCTTCCTCGGCGGGTATGAAACCGAGGTGCGCGACCATTTCTACCAGTGCGCCGCGGGCGTTTCCGTCGCCTCGATCCGCGTCGACGGCGCCATTTCGGGCTGCACGTCGATCCGTGCCAATTTCAACCAGGGCAATATCTACCGCGACAAATTCTGGGACGTGTGGCAAAACCGCTTCGAACCCTTTCGCAACCGCGAGTGGGCGCGGCGCGGCGAATGCGCCTCCTGCAAGATGTTCCGCTACTGCCTCGGCGGCGGTATGCACCTGCACGGCGACGACGGCGGGGTGCTCTATTGCCACTATCACCGGCTTTGACGCATATCCCTTCCTGAAAAAGGGGCCGCCGTCCGTCGGCGGCTGTTTTTTTTCTCGGTTGTCCCTTTCCTTGTCGGCTCTTACCTCGGCGGTTCCGATCTCAGTTGTTCCGATCTCGACTGCTCATCCTCGGATGTTCTTTCCTCGGCGGCTTTTACCCGCGGCATTGCCGGGGCACCTGTGCCCGTGTCCGTTTATTCGGGCAGAAGCCCGTCCAATGCGAGCCCCTCGTCAAACAGCCTCGTCTTGTAATCGACCCCCAGCTTGTCGAGCAGCCGGACGATATTGAACCCTGTGGCATACATATACTGGGATATGTCCGTCCGGTAGAGCCAGTCGCTCGCGTCAAGGTCGTAGCCGCCCGGACAGGCATGGAACTCGATGTAACGCGCCGTGCCCTCCATCGTTTCGTAAACCCGTTCCGCTCCGACTGCTTCCGGGGCCAGTTCGCGCCGCATTCTTGCATGGCGCTCCGCGCGCAGTTTCCTAAACCCGTCGATGTCCCTGCGGATAATCTCTGCATCGGTTTGCCCGAGTGCATCCAGCAGGAAGGCGTTTTCCCGGTCTACGGATTCTTTGTACCAGCCGTATCTTTGATAGTGTCCTACCAGCTCCGACGAAGGGATGAGGCCCGCTCCCGAAGCTTCGAATTGCGCGAGATACGCCGGATGCCGGAATTGGAATCCGTGGAAATATTCATGCAGCACCATCGTCCGCCATATGGCTACCTCTTCCGTGCCGGGTATGCAGCGGGCCGTAATCTCGGGCGAACTGCACAGCAGGTATGCCGAACGGTAGTCGTATGCCGAACCGGCATCGGCCGGGTCTAAGGAAATCGTTCCCTGCATGTGGAATTCGAGCGAGTCGATCGTGGGCGTCGTATAGATTTTCAACTCACCGTCCCTGTAACGCAGCGTTGCCGGATATTGCGCCAGAAACCGCGCTTCGGGATTTACGGCATAGCAAAGCGAGTCGGTGAAGTAGACCAGCGGCACTTCGAATTGCGGATCGTCGAATCCCGGCCAGACGGCTGCGGCAACCTGGGCTTTCAGCTCCAGCACCTCGCAAATTCGTGTCACGGCGATCCGGTCTTGGGCGGTCATCGGTATTTCACAACCGGATAGCGCGGTGCCGATCAGCACGCAAAAACAGATGTGGAGTAGTTTCATCGTGGGATAGGTTAGGGTCAATACGAAAAAAGAGGATATCGAATATCCTCTTTTTTCTTGTCGGGGAGACTGGATTCGAACCAGCGACCTCCAACTCCCGAAGCTGGCGCGCTAACCGGACTGCGCTACACCCCGAACATTTGGGGCTCTTATCGTTTTAAGAGCGCACAAAGATAAGTCGAAAATCCGAAAAGTCAAAATAATTTCTGCAAAAAACGCCTTCCCGGTTATATTTCGGCTGCCGCCTCTTCCGTCAGCGCTTGCAGTACCCCTTCTGTTGCCTATCCCCGTTGCCTTTCTCTGTTGCCCCTTCCATCATCCCTTTCGGCACCTTTCCAATCGTCCTTTCCGTCGTCCCTTCCATTGTCTCACCCTGTTTCCCCGTTCCGTCTCCCGCCTGCAAGCCCCGTGCTTTCGAACTGCTGCTGCCGGGTGGCTGCGATACATGGTCGCGGACGGTCTGCGGGGCGGATAATTTCCGCAGGTCACTATACCCGCCGCTGCACATCGGTTTACACAACTAGTCGAAAAACGTGTTAACCGAGCAAAAACCGGCAAAATAGGATGCTTTGCGACAAACACAAAAAAGCCTTCCAGAGCTGTCTGAAAGGCTTTTTTCTCGTGTCGGGGTAGCGGGATTCGAACCCACGACCCCCTGCTCCCAAAGCAGGTGCGCTAACCGGACTGCGCTACACCCCGTCGTTCCCGACCTTGACCCCGTGATTGGCCTTGTGCAACCCCGCGAGGCTGTTGTGTGTCAATCCCGGGCATTCCGACCGGGGGAACCTTCCGGGTTCCGGGTTGCAAAGATAACCGCTTTTTTTCGTTCCGGCAAACTTTTACCCCGAAATCCGCCTTTCCCGGCTGCGTGCCGGATTCCTGTTGGGCGGGGCTGTCTGTTTGCTTGCCGGACGGTTTTTTTGCCGCCCTGTTTTCCAGAAACAGGCGGCTTTCCCGGATATGACTTTGCCGCGATCCGTATGCGTTGCCTTTCGGCTGGAGCCCTGTGGCCTCCGTATTTGCCCGGTTGCGGCCCTGCCTCCGGGCATTCCGGACGGCGCTGCTATTTCGTTGCGGTTATCTCTTCCAACAGGTGTCCGAAATCCTCACCCGGTGCGGGCTTGTACACCGCGAACCCCAGCGCCTGCGCCGCGTCCACATTCTTCTGCCCGTCGTCGATGAAGAGTGTTTGCGCGGGGACGATGCCGCTGTCGGCGATCACCTTGCGGAAGATCGCCTCCGAGGGTTTCAGCTCGCGCAGTTCGTAGGAGAGGTATACCTTGTCGAAATAGTCGTCCATCGTGTGCCCGTCGGCCGTGAATTCGCCGCGGATGACCTCCATCGACGCCGGGTTGTTGTTCGACAACACGTAGGTGCGAATCCCCGCCCAGCGCAGCCGTTACACGTGGCGCATTTTCCAGACCGGAACCCCCGCCAGGAACGCGCCGTATGCCCCTGCGATCTGGGCGTCGGTGACATCGTCCCGCCCGTCGAGCTTCCGCATCGCGTCGCATGCCTCGTGGAACGACAGGTCGCCCCGCTCCAGCCGTCCGATCATCTCGGCGGGGTAGCAGGGGTTTATCAGTCCGGCGACCCGGTTCATGCCGAGCTCCCTGAATGCCGCTGTACAGCGCTCTATGTCGAGGTCTACGAGGACGCCCCCGAGGTCGAAAATTACATTTTTAATATCTTTCATAGTCATCTAATGTCTTGTCCGTGCGCCGCGTCCGCGGAGTTTGGCTCCGCCGTACTGCTTCCTGCTTCTCCCCGGCGACGCAGCCCGTGTCTGTGCCGTGTGCTGCCCGGCAGGACAGCCCGCTTCCTGCGGTGGCTGCCTGCGTCGTTCCGCCTTATTTTTGGAACTTCATCGTGAAACGCCGCACCGGCCGCAGCACCCACATCGGCAATACCTTGCAAAAGGGGATCCAGGCGCGGTTCCACCAGTCGGGTACGATGCAGCGGCGGCCTTTCCACAACGCCTTCAGCCCTCGGCGCGCACAACTGTCGGGGGTGATGAGCACGCCC
>ENA-ORUA01002934-ORUA01002934.1-human-gut-metagenome-genome-assembly--contig:-NODE-2934-length-12502-cov-3.675745_pt1 | contig 12502 bp, 12 predicted proteins | sample MGYA00242076_ERZ509201 | MGnify/ENA primary metagenome ERZ509201 (study PRJEB26280, sample SAMEA2338863) | human gut metagenome | biome: human gut; feature: human-associated habitat; material: faeces...
TCTGTCCCCTTCATCTATATTTGTATCAATATATATATTTGACAAATTTCTGGAGTCTTTTAAACTCTGTAAAAACTCTTCGGTTCCAGATGTCTTTGAATAATCAAAACAATTCAGGATATGTCTGTTATCATAAACGACCGCCGCAAAAATCTTATATTTCAGAATGTGTTCCGGTGTATAGATGACGATTTCCTGATGTTTTTTCATGTAATCTTCATCTGCATATTTGTGAAGTCCGGCAAACATGGAACCGTTTTTCATATTATGCCCATATAAAACCGTATTCGGATCCGAAAAATCCTTTTGATTCTGGCTTTCACTGTAAATAGAGCCGGGAAGTCCCTTTTTTTTCTCCACAGTATGATTCAGATAATAGGTATCATCCGATGCACTTTGTAAAATCGGATAATCAATTCCTGTATCCGGAATCGTAATCCATGCATAAATATCCGGATTCTCTTTCCGGAGTTTTTCAAAGTCCACCGGGATATCCGGTTTGGGTGTCTCCTGTGGAATCTCTTCTGCTTCCGTTGGCTGTACTGTCTCTTCTGTCTTAACAGCATTTTTTTCTGTTTCCATCTCCTGATACACTTCTTCCCGTTCTTTCTGGGAATACAGATATAATCCCCCATAGGTAAGTGCTCCGACAAAGAGTATGGCAAACAGACAGAACAGCACTTTACGTCCTGTACTCATGAACCTTCACCCTCTTTACTTGCGTTTCCGTTTTTCTCTTTTTGCGAGACTTTTTTCAGCAGGAATCATGATAAGTGTCGGTGCATCCAGATAACGTTTGATATCATCCTCTGTATTGATCGTATCATTGATCAGATATCCCACTACCAGCACACCACATGCAAGTACCAGACCTGCCAGAATTCCCAGAAGAAGGTTTTTCTGAAGACTCGGACTTACCGGTGTATTTTCCACTTCTGCTTTTTCTACTGTAGTCGGCTCATCCGATTTCATGATATATGCCATCTGTTCGGCGGTAGCTTCTGCCACCGCATTGGCTACAAGACTGGCATCCGTTGGATCCGTACTGGTAGCGGAGATCACCAGGATACGTGTGTCAGATTTATTGCTTATAGAAAGCATCTGTGTCAGATCTGCTCTGGTAAATGTTTTATCACTTTCATTTTTCAACTTTTCAATCGCACTGTCCAGTACCGGTTTACTTTTTGCGATCACTTCAAAATCGGCTGTCAATTCGCTTCCCAGCTGTAAATCAGCCAGAGAAGTCACTGTTGTTGTCTTCGAAAGAATATACAACATGGCATTGGACTGATACTGTGGTTTGATCATGGTAATCGTAACCAGCAGTGCAAGTGCTCCACAGAAAACAGAAGACAAAAGAATCAGCCACCATTTTTTCAACAGCACACGGGCAAGTTCCAGAAGATCTATCGTATCCTCAGCGTACATATTCTCTTTCATCTTCTAATCCTCCTTCACACTTTTGTCATGGCTGTAATAATTGTAATATCTTTTATAATAATAATAATCGCTCTTGCGCACTTCTACATTGTTCATTGCAACTCCAAGGAAATTCGGATTTGCTGCTTTTAACTGTTCCAGCACACTTTTTGCCATTTTTCTGGAATCTTTTCCTTCTGCGATTACCAGTACACTTCCGTCGCAATGTTTTGCCGCTACCGCTGCATCCACCACGCTTCCAAGCGGAGGCGTATCCACGATCACATAATCAAAAGTCTTTTTCAGTGCATCAATCAATTCTTCAAATCTGGCATTGCCAAGAAGCTCTGTGGAGTTCGTCGGAAATTTTCCTGATGGAATCACATACAGATTTTTCAGGTTTGTCTCACAAAGTGCCTCCGCAACACTCTTCTGGCCGGAGAGCACATGACTCAGTCCAACGGAAGTATCGCCTTCTGCATGGACTCTGCGCATCAGAACCGACCGGCGCATATCTGCATCCACCAGTACGGTCTTTTTATCTGACTCTGCAAAAATCATGGCCAGACGTAATGAAACTGTACTTTTACCATCTGCCGGAAGACAGCTGGTAATCACAATCGCCCGGTTATCCACACCGGTAAACTCGATATTGCTTCGAAAACTACGAAATACTTCTCTGGCCTGCTGGCTCATTATTTCATCTTCGTTTATAATCAGTTTATTCACTGGTCTTTCTCCTCATTTCATTCATTGTTCTTTTATCTACTGTACAGTTACTTTCAGTTCTGCCTCATTGGATCGGTTTCCATCACTGTCCGTCACGAAATAGATCAGATCATACTCACCGGATGTCGAAGTATCTACATGACCTTTTATTTCAATATTATTGTACAGGCGCTTCTGCGTATCCTTGTCATCCGTAATTTCTTTTACATATCTCAGTCCTGAGAAACTGGAACCTTTTTCTACTGTCAGTTCTTTATCTGTCAGAGTAATCACCGGTGCTTCCGGATTCGTCTGCACTTCTTCCTCTGCCACTTCAGTATTGGTATCCGTTGTTTCTGCTGCTGCCGTCCCTTCTGCTGTCTCCTGTTCCTCCTGTGACGTTTCTGCTGTTGTCTGCTGAGCCACAATTCCACCACAAGGTACTTCTCTTACTTTCTTTGCAACGTTTTTACTGTTGTCCGTTACTGCATATGTAATACTTGCTGTTGTGCCATCCTCACTGACCGTTACCTGCTCCACTACGATCTGATCTGTCACATCGCCGTCACGATCATCCTGTGCTGTCACTCCCGCAAGCAGATCCGCTCTGCTCATTCCTTGGCTATACGTAAAACCATCATCTGAAATTGTGATCACAGGCGGAGTTTTATCTCTGTTCATAACCAAATACAGACATGCCACAACAACAATCACAGTAATCACCGCCAACAAAGCAACTAATACTTTTCTGCCTCGTCCGTTATCCATACCTCTTTCCCTTCTTATATTCTATTTTTCTTTTCTCGCAGGTAGACATAATATACCCGTGAAAAATTACGCATTATAATTTTGTAATAACTTTCCTATTTTGTCAAGTGCTTTATCCAAAACATTTATCTGACAGATCGTTTTCAAACGAAACCTGCCCGTCTTCCGTTACTTTCATCTGTTTTTCTGCTTTTTCCGGCACCTTAATCAGTCCAAATCTCCAGAAAATCGGATAAATATACGAAATTTCTCTGATATCTCCCAATGCCTTCGGCCGCTCGACAACCCCTTCAATCCCAAGGCTGTTTTGAAATGCCAGCCGGATACTGCTCCACGTTATGCTTTTACTGTTTTCTCTCCGATTAACCCACAGTTCTCTTGTCTAGGATCCATTTTTACCCTTCCGCAGATGATAACGAAACGGTAGTCCTGTGGCAGTTTTAAAAGCGCAATCCTGAAATGCTGCTAACGCATACCACAGATTCTCTTCCGACGGATCCTGCTGCAGCTTTTCCACCGCATTCAGCCGTTCTCTGTAGCTTGCACATTTTTCCTGTTCCACTGTCATTTTTATCTTTTCCTCCATAATCCGATTTTCCGTATTGCCACCTGCCATCTACTCCTGATATGTATATGTATTTACAATTGTCTTTACAGATTCCCGGATATGTTCCCCATCCTGATAGGCTTCCTGTTTCAGTTCCTGTAACTGTTTCAGGAATTCTTCCCGGTCAAATTCCAGAGGTTTTCCGATAAATATCTTTTCATGAGCAGTTTTCTGCAATCCTTCTTCTTCCATCAAAAGTTCCTCATACAGTTTTTCGCCCGGGCGGAGCCCTGTATACGCAATCTTAATATCTTCATCCGGTTTTAGTCCGGACAATTTGATCAGATTTCGTGCCATATCGTCGATCCGCACAGGCTCTCCCATATCCAACACAAAAATCTCCCCGCCTTTTGCATACGCTCCGGCCTGCAGAACCAATGATACCGCTTCCGGAATCGTCATAAAATACCGGATAATGTTCTTATCCGTTACCGTTACAGGACCACCTTCTTCAATCTGCTTGCGAAACAGCGGAATCACACTTCCGTTGCTTCCCAAGACATTCCCAAAACGCACAGCAACAAATTCGGTTTTTCCTGTTGTATTCAACGTCTGTATGATCATTTCACAGATTCTTTTTGAAGCTCCCATGATATTCGTTGGATTTACCGCCTTATCCGTAGATATCAGTATAAAACGTCTGCATCCGTTCTCGATAGCTGCCCGTGCTGTATTCCATGTTCCAAACACATTGTTTTTGATCGCCTCATTCGGGCTGCTTTCCATCAGCGGTACATGTTTATGAGCTGCTGCATGATATACCAGTTCCGGCTGATATGTTTCAAAAATACTGTTGATCCTGTGGGTGTTTCTTACCGATCCGATCAGCACTGCCAGATTCAGTTCCGGATAATCCCTTTTCAATTCCTGTTGGATATCATATACAGAATTTTCATAAATATCAACAACAATCAGCATAGCCGGATGATGCGCTGCTATCTGGCGACATAACTCACTGCCGATCGAGCCTCCGCCACCGGTGATCAGCACTCGTTTCCCCTGCACGTATTGCAAGACAGACTCCATATCCGTCTTCACCGGATCTCTTCCCAGCAAATCTTCAATCTCAACTTCCCGCAGTTTTGCTATACTGACCTCTTCGTTGATCAGCTGGTAAACCCCCGGAAGGATTCTCAGTTTACATCCGGTATCTTTGCAAAGTTCCAGAAGTTCCTTTTTGTCTTTGGGACGGATGGTCGGGATCGCCACGATAATTTCCTGTACTTTGTAATATTTTACCGCGTCCAGAATCGCATCCCTTCCACCAACGATAGGAATTCCGAGCAGTTTTGTATTCTTCTTCTGTGGATTATCATCAATAACACAGACCACTTTATTGCTCAGATGATAGCTCGACTGCAGCTCCTTAATGATCAGTGTTCCGGCATCACCTGCTCCGATCACCATGGTAATGATCGGCTTTTCCAGCCGGTCCGTATATACTCTCTGCTTAAAGATTCTCAGAAGCCGATACGAAAATCTTCCCGCCATCATCAATGGCAATAAGATAAGAAGATATAAAATGTAATACGACCTCGGAAGATGGTAACCCATCATATACATTCCCACCAGCTGTAACATAGAAGATACGATACAGGACAGTACCAGATTTAAAAGTTCCGTCACGCTCGCGTATCGCCAGAGACTTTCATATAGGCTGAATAATGCAAAAATGATCAGCGTACAGCCAATATTAACCGGTGTATACTGAATCATCGATTCCAGGAACACTTTTCTGATCATTCCCGGATGAAATTCAAACCGAATCAAAAGTGCCATATATTCTGATATTCCGATCACCAGAATATCATACAGGATAAGCAGTGAAACCCTTATCCGTTTTTTGGGATTTTTTAATCCCTTAATCGTGTTCTTCCACATAGTTTTCTCTTTTCTGTTCCGTTTTTTCTGCCGGAATCCGCGCAGACAGCTATTTATCCTATGATAAATGTTTTCTCCTGATTTTAACATCTGACATAACAAATAGCAAGTCGGAGAGATGCTTTGTTTTTCCTTCTTTCCTAGAGTGTGTTTGAAAAAGGCTTTCTGCAAGATGTGCGTCACAGTTTGTGGGAGATTTTTCCTGAATGAGGGCGGCGTAGCGGGCTACGTCAACCGAATGAAAGTAAAATATGCCGCAAAGTGGGGCGTGCAGATTGCAGGAATGATTTTTCAAATACGCTCTACGCCAATTCATGTATTTGTTACAGCATGTTGCTATTGCTAAACCAAATCGTCTGTGGCATTATAAAAAGCAGAAAATTTTACAGATTATAAACTTTCTGATGGAGGATACGATACGGCTGCGGCAAAGATTACAAAGATATATGACAATATTAAATATTTTCATCCGAAGAGCCGGATATCCACGAGCCGAATACCTGAAAAGAAAACATTATTTCAACGCAATCGGTGAACATGTCTATTTGCAACCCTGGAATTTCGGTACGGAACCGCGTCTGATTTCCTTTGGTGATAATGTGCATGTGGCAAGCGGAGTAACTTTTATCAACCACGATATCACGAACCGGATGTTTAATTACATGGACAGCGAACATCACTACAATCCTCGTCAGGGAGAGATCACGATCGGCGATAATGTTTTTATCGGTGCAAAGAGTATCATCCTTTACGATGTAAACATCGGAAACAACGTTATCATCGGCGCAGGAAGCCTTGTCAATAAAAGTCTCCCAAGCGGCGTTGTGGCTGCAGGCGTTCCCTGTAAAGTAATCGGCAGTTTTGACGAATATCAGAAAAAATACAGAACTTATAATTGAACATATGAAAAGGGTCCGTTCAAAATCAGACACTTTTCATATGTTCAGACTTCTTTTTCAAACACGCTCTACGGAACGAAGTCCCGCACGTGCATCTCTGCATAGCTTTCCGGTTCTTATCTCGGCCGCCACCATAATCCCAATCCATCCTCCAAGCGTATTTCCGAACACGTCATCGAATTCTGCGATACCAAGTCCGGTGATATACTGCGTAGTTTCTATCAGTACAGAAAGCAAAAACGGGAGTAACAGTACCCATTTTTTCCGGATATTTCGGTACAGGCCTGTTCCAAACGGGATAAACAGCCAGATGTTGTTGATGACACCTACACGCACACTCTGTTCAGTGAAAAAGCGATCTGCATACGAAAACAGGACAAAATTCGTCCTCGCATCTCCGACTTCCCGAAACATCAGAGTCTCATACAGGATAAACACTACATAAGCAGCCGTCAGAAACAGACCCGTTTTTTTCGGAAGGAACAGTAACAGTGCACAGATGATACAGCCAAACACGACCACCATACATGGAAAACCGTTTAAAATATTGTCAACACAGAACATGACATGACCGTTTTTGTCCAACAGCAGACTCACATTCCCGCTGTACCGGATCCCGTACTGTCCCTTGGACAGTGCCACCGGGGTTCCGGATGCATCAAAATATCTGTCCATTGCAATCGTTCCGTTGCGATGATATGTTCGCTTCACAACCGTATAGCCTGCACGTACAGGTGTCGGAGCACCGTTCGCGGCCAGATACGTAATCTGCGTGATCCAGCCATTGGCGTCGCGTTTATATACCTCTCCGTACTGGCCAAGTGCAGATGTCGCCGGCGCTTCAAGAGTATCAAAATAATGCTCTGCTGTGACGGTTCCGGATGCATCTTTATCATACACCCGGACTGCATATCCGGATGTGTTACACACAGGCTGGCCTTTCTTGTCCAGACACGTCGTACGAATATTCTGACCGTCAGAATCATAGTCCTGATGTACTCCGTAATAACCATTATAAGATACCGGATGCATATCCAGGTCATAATAATAGTCATCCACTGCTCTGCCATCCGCATCCAAAGTACGCACAATCGTTGAATATCCGGATGCCCATACCAAAGGGGAACCATTCTCATCCAGATACGTAATCCTCACCGTATTCTTTCCATATTCATACGCGATCCCGCAGTACTCGTTATATCTTCTGACCGGATCACCAGCCGCATCAAAGTAGTACTCTTTTTCAATCTTCCCTTCGTCATTCCATGTTCTCTGTACTGTAGCATACCCTATGTCGATAGCAGTTGTAACTGCGCCTTCGGAATCGATAAAACTCGTATTACTCACATTGCCATCCCAGGATTCTGTTGTTTTTAACTCCGCAGCAGTTGCTCCGAAGTCTGCATCAGCCAATGAATCCGGAAGCAACGCTGCTATGGACGCAACACTGAATAAGAGCAGGAATATCCATGCTGCAAATTGTTTTTTTCTGTTTTTCATCTGTCTCCACGCAAGCCAATTCATATTATTACTCTATAATCTTTTCTTCCTCTTCCCTAATCTGTTTCCTGTACTCCATAAAATTCTATATATTTAGACCCTGATGGACGTTTCAAAAAATTCATAAACGTCTTCATCGGCACTTCACCGTCACATTTTGGTTGGTATCCAATCACATGCATTTTCACGATACCATCCAACTGTGTTGCGACATTTCTCAAAAAAGAAGTGTTCTCCATTGGCCCAAAGGCCATCTCAAAACTATCTATTATTTCCTCCGTTTCATCATTGATTCCGTAGATTCGCAGAATATTCAGTTGCTCAACCTGAAATGGACTCTCACGCAACACCTCTTCTGTATGTTCAACCATAGGTCTTTTTTCGTTGCTGAAGTACTGATAGATCATATCTGTCTCTCTTAAAGAAGTCAGTATACAAGCCCAAGGAAGTTCGCAGACTTCCGGTGAAAGGTCTTCCGGAGTAGTTCCCTGTCCCAGATACAACACCTGATAATTCATCTTAAAACTACTTTTGATTTCATTTGCTTTGCTCTGCAGTTCTCTTGCGGATAATTTCATCGGATAGTCTCCTTCCTATTTCAATCAAATTCTATTTATTATCTGACATCACTTTCTTAAACTGTTCTACCGTCATCCTCGCTTTTACTGCCGCACGTTCAACCTTCAGATCCCCCTCCCGGACCAGTTGTGTAAGCATACCAAGTCTTCCCTCTGCTTTTCTTTCTGCCTTGCTCTCATTCAGCATATCATCAATCGCTTTACACATATCAATCTTCTCCTCTTTCTCTGAAATCTCTATTGTCGTCTTTGTAATCGTTTTTATTACCAGCGCTGCTTCTCTGTCTATCACCATCCGTGGATTGTCTTTTAAGATTTTGGCTAAATTATCTTTATCCTTCGAGTACTTGATATACTCTATGACTTCCCTCAGACTCGATGTAAACTTCAACAGATCTTCCTCTATAATTTTCGCCGGATCGATTAAATGAATCCGATAGTCCTGGATATAACGCAGCAGCTTCTCACTTCGAACTCCCATCATCTCATGCAGCGATAACAGCGCATCCCATTCTTCTGCTCCAAAATGTATCACAAGAGTGATCACAGGTTTCAATAAGTCCTCTTTGTAAAATCCGGATAAATATTCTCCACTTGTATGCTTCCTAGAATTTTTATAATTTTTTCTGTGTCTTACAGCAGTATCTGCGATCTGCTTTCCGGACTGCAGGGCATCGTATATCATGTTCCGGACAGGCATCGCATAATGGATATCCGTCTGATTCTCAATTCCAAGAAGAATATATGCTGTCTCATCTTCCTGCATCACGACTGCTGATTTCAGAAAATATTGTTTTTTCTCATATAGGCTTTGGTGACTGTATCCACCTTTCCCATAGGCATGCTCCTTTCCTTTATAAGAGGAACAGAGCTTCCTGTCCAAACATTCCGTTCTCCGTTCCTCCAGATTTTCTTTTTTCATACGGGGAATCAGATAACCGAATGGTTGAAGAATTGCTTCCCAGATATGTTGTATTTACTATAGCAATATGATTTACGATTGTCAATATACTGACGTTAAAAGATCTCTCTATCTTTTTCCTGTTACTTATTTCTTTATAAGTTTCTATGGTTACCTCCAAGTGTCCTAAATGCCATTTGACTTGATGGCATTCAGGACACACTTTAACGTTTACCTTTTTTCCAACTGCTCCATTTTATTTTTTTCACATGTGTTCATATTCGTTGGCTTCATATAAAACTGCCGATCGTTCCAGTGACAAAAATGATAGGTATCATCAGTTTCCAAATACATATCAGAATACAGATAAGTAATAATATCCATATCGCCAAATAAATCAAACACCCAGTCTTCCGTATACCTGCTCTCTTCATCTTCTTCCGTAAGTTCAATCAAAGCAGCAGATTCTTTACTGCATAGATAAAATGCCAGTTCTTCCAGAACATTGTGTGCTTCCATTGAGGCACCACATTTTGCACGTGCTCGCAATTCACATACCGTACATTTTAACTGGTATAAAAAATTATAGTCATAGTACATCAAAAACTGCTCAGGCAGTTCACCATATAACCAGGATATTCCCAATTGTCCAATATGCGTGCCGACCGGCATAGACGCAAGTTCCAATATATCCTCATTAATATAATCGAGAACGGTATCGCTTCCTGCGGCAAATGCCATAGCTGCTCTGACTCCGAATGCAGTTTCTAAAAACTTTGACCATGCTCCATGTTTTCGATATTTCCGAATAGAAATATCCACATTCTCTTTTTTCTCCTGTCCCGGAAAAGCTTGCCAGTTCAGCGCTTTACAGATTCCTTTGCATTTGTCCTTACGAATAGATTCGCCTGCCTCATATCGGCTCCATGTTTTTGTCCCTACACCAGCTCGGGAAGCCGCTTCTTCAATAGTCAAACCCAATTCGTGTCGTCTGGATTTTATTTGTTTTGCAAGCAGTTCGCTGCCTTGGATTGTTTGAAGTACCATATCTCTCCTCCTTAATGACATGTCATCTTTATGTCATTATGTCAGTAAATAGCTATTTTGTCAAGACTGCTTCCTTTTTCTACCACTCATCTTCTGCACGCTTTCTTTCATATTCTGCTTCACGTTTATAATCTTCACTTAAAGTAAAATAAATTTCCGCTGTTTTAGGATATTCTACCTGTAGTCCTTTCGCATTTTTTAGATATCTTTGATATAAAATCATTTCTGATTTTCCTGCATCAACAGTATGAACACCACGTTTATTCTCTTCTGCTACAATATAAGAGCTCCGCAATGAATCAGAATCATATTCTTCTATGATTTCTCGTACAGCTTCACACGGATGATAATCATCCGCACCATTGGGAGAATATGCCAGTAATCGTCCAATTAAATGTCCAAATAAATTTTCTTGTTTTTGCTTGATCAACAATCCTTTAAACTCTTCTACCCATTTTTTCAGAGCCTCGTAAGATACTTTTCCATCTTTCTCCGCAGGACAAAATCTTGCTTTATCAAATCCTGCATACACTGCGCTTGCCAATTCACCTTTCCCCTTATTTCCAGATTCATCATCCTCCGTTTTATAAACAATACCTACCAGATCAGCATAAATTTTCGGATCATTCTTCATCCTTTTTTGCATGCATCTCATTTGTTCCCATTCAAGTATATTTCTACACAGCCATTCCACCGAAACTAATTCGGCACATTTTTCGTCATCTGTGATAAATGCATCCTGTAACTCTTTCAAGATCTCACCAATATAATATATTGTCATAGAGCTGGCAATACCGCCCTTCATATCGGAAATTTTAACTGTCGCATCATATAACTCTTGAATTGATATTTTTTCTCTTACATCATACAATAATTCAAAATAGTTATCGCATGTCCCATATTTTTCACATTCATTCAACGCCCATAAAAACACCTGATGTCCTGCATGATCCGATATTCTTGCCCGTGTATTCCTGCTCCAATACATTGTCTTGATTTCTTCATCTTCCTTCGCAATCAGCGCATTGACATCATCTTCTATAAACTCTAACGAAATCAAATTCACCAGAAGATTTTTATTATCGGATATCCTTTTTACCATTTCTATCACGTCTTTTAAATCTACTGATCCATATCTGTGTAAATATCTTACATAATCAAATACATGCTTTCCTTCTTTATCTTTTCTCATAAGAAGATGAAATACTTCTTCATCAAACATACCATCCGAATAAAACTGTGCCAGAACTTCTCCCAATATATTATCTTCTTGTACAGCCAATTCAATCAGCTTATCTAAAGAATATTTATTTTCTTTGAATTCTTTAAATCCTACCCTTATCTCTTCTTCTCTTAATCTTTGATTCTGTCTTAATTCGTTCAATATTCGATACGTTGTCTCTTCCCTGGATTTCCCTACAATATATATCAGCTCTTTGTTGATAGCACTTTGAAATCTTGATTCAAATTGTTCATCATCCAGTTCAAAAAAGTCCAATCCCATTCCCTTATACTTTGACATTCTTCTAATCTGAACATCAATATCCGAGACCGAATATAACACCACTTTTGCTTCGTTCAATTCTGCTATTTTACTTAATACCAGTTCAAATTTTTCTTCTATCGCAGAAAAGTTTTGGTCAATTTCTTTTTTCAAATCACCCAAATAGAGCTCCAGTGCTCTATCTGGGTCATTTTTTTCTAAATAATTGATAATTACTTTCATAAAATGATGAATATATGTTTCCGCTTGCATCACCGGGATTTCATAACGTATCATCAAATCATATAATTCTTCATGTAACAGTTCCGGAAATTCATATCCGCTTTTGTCCTTTAACTTTTTTGCTAATGTCTTCAGATTATCTTCTGAAAATACCAGATACAGATCAGATTCGAATCTTGTCACCATATCAGAATTATTTATAAAAAAATGGCCGGTATTAACAAATAATTCCTGCCATTTATGGTTATCTTTCATATCATCTATTTTTTTCTTTACGCCGTCTAATACTAGAGCATGTCTGAAAAACATTGTAAGTTGTTTATTTTAACGTAAACGGTGAAAACTGAGTACCTTTTTATCAGTCTCCATTTCTGCCATAATTAGACTCAACAAAGTTGAACTCGTCTAAAAAGTTGAGTGACTCGACTTTTTAGACTGACTATCATTTGTGGAGGTATTCACTATGGC
>ENA-ORUA01002942-ORUA01002942.1-human-gut-metagenome-genome-assembly--contig:-NODE-2942-length-12475-cov-2.860225_pt1 | contig 12475 bp, 24 predicted proteins | sample MGYA00242076_ERZ509201 | MGnify/ENA primary metagenome ERZ509201 (study PRJEB26280, sample SAMEA2338863) | human gut metagenome | biome: human gut; feature: human-associated habitat; material: faeces...
TCGCGCCGTTGTTTAGACGACCTACGCCCTTAGCAGGGGAGAAAATCCAAGCACTTTCAAACGAACTGCCGCGCAAAAAAGGAGTGCTCATGTAATGTTTTGGAAGTGCATTTTCTCGCCATCTGCCATCAATCCCCCATTTTACGCCCTGTCACATTTCAGCAAATCCCGACCTTTTGCAACGCTTTTCAGCGCTTTTGGCACAATTCGACACTTTTCGTTTACACTCTTTCTTGGATATTCCACAAGTCGGAAAGGATGTGTTTAAAAGTGCCCATCACTGATTCTTCCACGCTCTCGCTGCGCATTGCTCAGACACTCCGGCCTCTGGGCATCATCCGCAGTATGCGTTCTTACTCCATCATTGCCGACTGCCTGCGGCTTATCTGGGAACAGGAGGACCGTCTGGAAGCTGTCCAGAAAGAGGTCTATGAGCCGATTGCTGACAAGCAATGCAGCGACTGGACGGCTATTCAAAGCACCATCCGTCGGGCCGCACAGACCGCATGGCACACCAACCCTTCCCGTGTGCAGGAACTGGCGGGCTACCCGTTGGATGGCTGCCCCAGCGCTGTGCAGTTCCTTGAGATGCTGTACAACGATCTTGCTCGTCACATATAATATACCCCAAGCCGCTCCCCTGTAAAAGGGGCTGCGGCTCTTTTTATACAGTTGTTCCATCTGGAAATACAAACTCAGCACGCCATGTACATCCAAGTATGGTTGCAATCTGCTCCATTTCCTCATTAGTTAATGTTCCACGTTTTACTTTTTGATTCAGATTAGACGCGCTCTGCCCCATTTGACGTGCAAGTTCAGCCTGTGACATTCCCGAATATCCAAGCGCCATTTTAATTTTCTGTTCAATCGTCATTGCTGCCACACTCCTTTCCTATATTATACAGTATTTTCTAAATGTTAGCAACCCATTCAGAAATATTTTTTAGAAAATAATTCATTTTTTTGTTGACATTATTTAGCAAATGCTGTATAATTGTATCAGAGCAAGGGAGCCGGAAAGGAGGACTGGATGAACAAAGAGTTCTTCAAACTTCCCCAGGCTGTCAAGCAGGCAATCTGGAACGCGCTCCTTGAACGTTACAACAACAAAAAAGCGGCTAGTTGCTCCAACAACTAACCGCACAAGGTTAAGCCCCTAAGCACTACCAAAAAGGCTCCCTTGCTCTTATTTTATTTTGAATCATCGAAAATGTCAAGAGAATAAGAGGTTTTTATCATGACTGCAATTGAATCCGCATTGAAAACCATTGACTACGAGAAAGCACAGGATCACGGCAACTATGTCCCGCCCGTCTATGTGTTCCGTGCCGTGAACGAACGGAACGCCACCGACCCGTTCAGCTATGGCTATGAAATGTTCCTGCTGGGCGTTGCCAAAGGCCGCCGCATGGAAAAAGCTGCCCGGAAAGGCGGTGCTCACGCATGACCGAGAATGTCATCGTCTACCAGCGCGATGGTCAGCCCGCCGTTTCCAGCCGAGATGTGGCCGAACAGTTCGGAAAAGAACACAAAGACGTTCTTGAGGCCATCCGAAAGTTGATGGCGGAAAATTCCGCTCTCCTCCCGATGTTCTATAAAGACGAGTACACGACTGTCCAGAACAGGAAGATGCCTATGTACTACATGAATCGTGACGGCTTTACCCTGCTGGCGATGGGTTTCACCGGCAAGGAGGCTCTGGCGTGGAAATTGAAGTACATTCAGGCCTTCAACATGATGGAAGAGCGTCTCAAGGCCCAGGAGATCAAAGCCGCCATGCCTGCTATGGATGCCCGCACCATGGAAGCACAGGCCCGGCTGAACAACAGCCGTGTGGATGCTGCCAAGCTGCTCATGAAGCTGGGTGACCGTGCCGCCATGAACTACCAGCGTGAAGAGGTTTACGCCTACGCCCTGCACGCTTTGCTGGGCACTGCGCCTGAAGATACAAAACGCATTGAAGGCGTCAGCCGGTTCTGGCTGAAAGACTAATCTATCAGCAGCCCCGAGACATCTATGTTCCCGGGGCTGCTATTTATTTCAACTTATTCATGGCGTCCAGCTTTTCTTCCAGCGGGATGTGGGTGTAGCCCAGCGTGACCGCATAGTCTGTGTGGCCCAGCACTTCCTTTATAATGGCCGGGGCGACCTTTTCCACAGCCAGCAGCGTGGCCGTGGTGTGGCGCAGGCAGTACGGTGTCATGTCTGGCTGCAAACCCACACGCTGGGCCATGTCGTGCCACTCGGCATAGAAGGTTTTCTCGTCCACCTCGCACAGGCGCTTGGTGCCGCTGCGGTAGGCTTCCCGCACAAGGGGCATGATCTTGTCCGGGAAGATGATCTGCCGGGCCTTGCCGGCATCCGTTTTGATGCCGCCGGTGCAGTACTGTTCAGCCAGGTGGGTGTGCGCTTTCAGAATCGTGAGCATCTCACCGGTGCGCATTCCGGTGTAGGCCATGATGAGCCAGTACCGGCTAAACTCGTGGCCGGCATCGTAGTCCTGCCAGATCCGCTGCACCTCGTCCTCGGTCAGGGCGGTGCGTGTGCTGGCGCTGATCGGCGGAAGATCCAGCAGTTTTGAGTAATCCTTATCGGCATACTCGTACTTGAGGGCCAGCGTGTACATCTTGCTCAGCAGGGCCTTGATATCCCGCTTGGGGTAGTACCCACCCTCGCGGGCGTCCACGATCGGCTGCAGGTGCGCATAGCGCAGGTTCCGGATCTTGGCATTCTTCAGCGGTTCCAGCGCCGCCCAGGCCGTGCGGTAATGGCTGGCTTTGTCCTTGCTCAGCTTGGGCAATGTCTGCGCACAGATCATCTCCCACAGCTCCTGCAGGGTGGCGTCCTGGGCAAACTCCTGCCCGTTCAACACCAGCTCCCGCATCTCCGGCAGGGCCTGCACGGCATCCCGCTTGGTTTTGAAGCCGCTGCGGATCTTGTGGTAACGCACGCCATCCTTATAGATGTTGATTTCGGCACGCCACTTGCCAGCATTGCCGTACTGGTAGACACTCCCCTCCCCGTTCGACCGGGCACGGGGCTTCCGTGTGGTCACCAGCTTTGCGCCGCACCAGCAGCACCATGCTGCACCGTCCGGCAGCTCCTTGTGGCATTTCGGGCATTCAAACATTCTTTTCACCTCCAGAAGGGTACACTTTGACAAGCCTGCCCTTTTGGAGTACAATAACAGTTGGTTAGGTTGTCTTGTACCCTTGTGGGCAAGCCATTCTGCAAACGCTCTCGGTGTTGGTAGCACCGGGGGCGTTTTTTGTTTTATTCAGCTACCGAGGAATCCTCGGCAGTTGGAGCAATGTGCAAAATTTGCACATTGCTCAGCCTTACTTCTTCTCTACAACCTTTTCGCTGCGTTTCCGCCACTGGCTCTTCAAGCCGTCAATGTGCTCGAACAGATCAGGCTTGATGTCGGCCCACATCGGGTCGAGGATGAAATCCACACCTTCCCGGCGGGCAAGTTTTGCTGCCGGCACAAAATCGCTGTCACCAGCGATCAGGATGATCTGATCCACCTGCTTTTTATAGGCCAATGATGCAATGTCTACACCCACACGCATATCAACGCCCTTTTGCTGGGCCACAAAAACAAAATCATTTTCCGTGAGGTCCTCCAGCGTGCGCTTGCCGGACAGAAGATCACGGGTCACATCCGGACGAAGGTTGTACCCCATCTGGTTGGACAATGTACCAAGCCGCAGCGCAAACTTTCTGCGTTTGCGCAGCTCTTCCAGAAAAGTCTGCGTCCAGGTGTAGGTATCGGACTTATCCAGATCCACGTTCTTCTTTGTCAGCGGGTGGTACACGCTGCGGCGACCGACCGGCTCACAGTCATAGTAAAAGATCCGGTACAGCTGGCGTTCTTCATTGCCGTCCTTGTCATGAAGGTGCGCCATACAGTAGGCGTTCAGTTCCTTTGCCCTCTCCTCTGCCGTCTTTTTACCCCAAAGATGGGCTGCACGTTTGCGATAGAAACCACCGTCCACCAAAATTGCCGTTTTTGCCATTCAGGCCTGCACTTCCTTTTTGTAAAAAAATAAGACCCCAGGATTCAGCCTTCCCCATATCGGCGGGGGGCTTACTACCAGGGGTCTGTTAAGCATTTTGAAACATTTTGTTTCTGATGGTACCCTAAACGGATACACCCCTATTATATGCACTATTGCTGCATTTGTCAACTATTTTTTGTTTTATCGCTTTTTCTGGAACTTTTTCACGACTTTTCCGTTTGAAGAATGTTGCAGCTCTCACTCATGGATCCGGCGGATAACGCCCACCGCCAGGCCGATGATCTGGAGCTTGTTCATCTCCTCTTTCAGGTAGATGATCGGCTCATACTCCGGGTTCAGCGGCCAGAGCTCCACACGGTCAGGCCTTTTCTTCAGCTTCTTCAGCGTGGCAAAGCCGTCACAGCCGTCCAGCTCCATGACGGCCACGATCTCGTCCGTCTCGGCATCCTGCTGTTCCCGGATCGCCACCATGTCGCCGTCCTTGATGAACGGCTCCATGGAATCCCCTTGGCACACAAGGAACATGCTGGCCCGCCATTCCTTGGGGGACTGGTAGTAAGTTTCAATATTCTGCTGCGCAAGGATCGGTGTCCCACAGGCGATCTTGCCCACCACCGGCAGGTTCACCATTTCAGGCATTGTAGCAATTCCCTTCGGGATGGGACGAGGGGCGGGCTGGGAGTGCTCTGCTTCCATCGGTACGTCATAGCCCATAAGCCATGCCGGATTCACGTCCAGCGCCTCAGCAAAGACCTGCACACGATTTTGCTTTGCCTCATAGCGTCCATTTATATAACAACTTATAGTGCCTTCTGCTACCTTTGTTTTCTTGGAGAGGTCTGCGGCTTTCATCCCTCGTGCTTCGAGAGCCTGTGACAGCCGACTTGCGAAATCGCTCTTTTTCATTTGAACGTACCTCCGTCATGTCTTATTCACAGTATAGCGCTATTTTATAGAAAACGCAAGATATTTTTCAAAAACCTTTAGAAAACGTATTGACTTTAGAAATCGCAAGTTGTATAGTATTGCCAAGGAGGTGATACAAATGGATTACTTAAACCTGCTTGGACGCATCCGCGCCAGAGGTATGACGCAGAGCGATGTTGCGCAGGAAATCGGCATTTCTCCTACAACTTTGAACAAAAAGTTGCGCGGACACACGGACTTTACTCAGACCGAAATCCGTGACTTATGCCGCGTCCTCGCAATCCCTGACGCAGAAATCCCCGCTTATTTTTTTACCGCAAAACTTTAGTTTTCGCAAGTTCATTTCAAAGGAGGTGAAAGCGAGATGACCTTTGCACAATTTAAAAAGGCCATTCCCCGCATCAAGAAAAAGATGCAGGGATGGCCTTACAAAGCGGTCATCATTGACGGGCCGCAGGGCCCTACCGGCAAGACCACTGCTGCAAAGCTCCTGCGGGAACAGGGCTTGACAGTCTACGAGGATTGGGAAGTCCTACACGTCACTTTGGATGCTTTGCTGCCAGAATGGCAGGAGAGCGCTGAGAAACGTTAAATGTCCAGTTTACTGCTTCTCTGTTTTCAGTCCGATAACCGGCTTTCAGCATGGCTCCTTTGAATTCTCCATTTGTGAAGTACGAGTTTTCGCCGGGAGCAAGCTGAACCAGATGTTTCAGTGCACCGGAGCCACTTTTCGGATTGATGGACTGGATAGGATTTAGATTCTTCCGAATCCAGTCCAAAAGCAGCTCCTGTCGTTCTGTGGGCAATGCTTCAAACTCATAGGAATCGTCTGCCACAATTACACCTCCTTCCTGCTTTTCTCCATTTTACCGCAGGAGCGAGGTGCACACAAGGAGGTGAAGAAGATGGAGAACCACAAAAAGCCCAGCGAACCGCTGGGCAAGATGCCAACTACTCAATATTGCAGCACACCGCAACAAAAGCTTTTCCTAATGGAGTCAGTCGAACAAGACCCTGTGCAATTTCAACCTTTTGAAAACGCCTGTTGTTTTCTTCTGATGTGGCTTTCATAGCTTCAAGTGTATCTTTCAACTCATGCAGAATCGCCGTACTCTCAAATTCTTTGTAGAGCGATTCATCTGTTAGCCAAGCGCCATAGTTGATCTCTATAAGGCCCTGTCTTTCTAAAGAGGCTAACGAGGTTGCTTGTAATTCCAGGGAAGATTTGTCTTTCATTTTTTCATTAGCCAGAAAGCAATTGGTGAAAGCGATGCTGTGTTTATGCCCTTCCATTTCATACTGATACTGGACAACAGGATATATATCATCCTTGTTGAAAAGTTCTAAATTTTCAGCATCCAGAGGTGACATTTGTGCAATCATTGCCGGAAAAGACGGATGAACCTTACTTTGATAGCGTTCGTCTGCTGCATTTGCAAGAAGATTTTGAAACATTTCGCTGATTTGCGGCTCATCCATGCAGTACTTGACATTTTCGATAGCAGGGCCAACCACCTGCATACGAGGTTCAACCAAGCATTCCGCAGGTTTTGCATTCAACTTTTCACCCAGTGATTTTTTAAACTCCTCTAAGTCATGTGTTTGTTGTAAACGCATCTTTTCTGCTGAAAAATGGATTTTACTTGTTGCCATTGCAAGAAGATCTCCAAAAAGAGTTCCAATCTGATTAGCACCGGGGTTCAGAACAGCCTTTACAGGTTCGTCAATGCAACTTGGTACAGCATTGATGTTAAAGGTGTTGCCGCTATTCTTCTCATCACTCATCTTATCATTCCTTTCTTTGGGAGGTTCTATGGACAAACTTATTCTGATTATTAAAATACTCGTCACTGAGCAGAAAGTCAAATTTTATACAGCAGTCTGCCGTGTGTGCGAAAGAATCGAACGTTTTGTTGAAGTGCATCGAAAATAAGGAGGTCAAACCCACATGAACGACTTAACCACATTCTCAAACCCCGAGTTCGGGCAGGTACGCACCGTCGAGATTGACGGCACACCCTGGCTGGTGGGCAAGGACGTTGCTGTGGCACTGGGGTACAAGAATCCCGGCAAGGCCATCATCGCCCACGTCGATGAGGAGGACAAGCGGCTTGAGATGCTGCCGCAGGGGACAGATTCCCAAAATGGGAATGTGTCCCCCTCATCCAAGACCGCCCTCATCAACGAATCCGGCCTGTACAGCCTGATTTTGAGCAGCAAGATGCCCAAGGCCAAGGCCTTCAAGCACTGGGTCACCAGCGAGGTGCTGCCCGCCATCCACAAGACCGGCGCATACGAGAGCTTCCAGGCCAAGCAGCACATCGAGCAGCTGGAAGCCACCAGCACCCGGCTGAACGCCGCCATTCAGGCCGTGAGCGAAGCCAAGGCCGCCCTGGCCAACGTCACGGCCATGCGTGACGACTTCATCAAAGACCGGGACGATTTCAAGGAACACTTCCAAAAATGGAAGTCCCTGTACGGCGGTGCCTGCGACCGGCTGCGCAGAGCGGAGAACCTTGTGCAGCAGGCGCAGGGCGAGCTGAACAGCCGCATTGACCAGCTGAGCATCGTGGCCTTTGGCCTGCCGGGCTTTGACGAGATCATGCAGACGGCGATGGAGATTGCCCTGCCGGACAAGAAGGAGGAATGATCTATGGAAAAGACCCCGTTCCCCACCACGCTGGATGAGCTGGAGACCTACCCACAGCAGACGCTGACCGCCGAACAGGTGGCGCAGTTTCTGGGCTGCAGCGTGCAGTCCATCCGCAGCCAGGCACAGATCGACGCCGGAGCCTTGGGCTTCCCGGTGATCCTGTACGGCAGTACCATCCGCATCCCGCGGCTTGGCTTTATCTACTTCATGCGCTACGGCCGCACCAGCGTCCAGAAGCGCAGCTACAAGTAAGGAGGACATTATGACCACCACAATTATCCCCGCCCGTGAACGGGCGCAGGCCCCCATCGGCCTGCCGTACATTGCGCCGCTCATGGCGCACGCTTGGTTCCGGTGCGATATCACCGCAGGGCCTGGCATCTACAAGCTGGGCCGAGATGTGGCCGGGCTCAAGTCCGTACCCATCCAGATCTTTGCCAACGGTGAGTGGCACACCGTCGTGGGCTGGGACACCGATAAGTGCTACCCCTCGTGGAAGCGAGGGCTGAATTTGGAAGAGGAGGAAGAGGCATGAGAATCAAATCCACCGTTTTGCAGGTGCTGGCAGCCGCCTGTCTGGGCGCAGGCCTGCTGTATGCTATGGGCATCGAGGGCGGGGCCCAGCTGGGCGGCACGATCACCGACGGCGAGTTCACCACCGCCATGGTGCTCATTCTGGCTGCCCTTGCCCTGATGCGCATCAGCTTTGCCGTGCATGACGCCGAGGAGCGGGCCAGTCGGAAAGTCCACAAGCAGGCCAGGAACACCGTGAAGAGCAAACGGAAGGTGGGTTGATGCATGACCGCCAAGGAGTACGTCGAGAGCCTGCACAGGAAATACAGACGGCTCGCCCAACGCAACCGGGATGCCGTGACGACGGCCCGCTGGCTGTCCGATCAGTACCAGTGCGAGGGCCGGGCCGAGGCCTATGACATTGTGGCCGAGGAGCTGGAAGGTGTGCTGCAGCTCATGGAGGACGAGGCCCATGCCTGACCTTGTCAACAATGCCTTTTGGTACACCGTGTGGGACGCCAAAACCGGCGACCTGCTGGCCAGCGGCACGGCTGCCATGTGTGCCCGGCTGGGCTACGCCAGCGCCAACAGTTTTGCCGCTTCCGTCTGCCACTGGCTCAAGGACGGCAGGCAGCACGTCAAGTACATCTACCAGCGGGAGCTCATCCCGCGCAGCGAGGTGGACAGCCTGACGCCACCCCGGAGAAAGGAGCCCCATGAAACTCACTGACCGCAAGGCCCATGTGCTGGCCTATCTGGTGCAGGAACTGCCCCTCAAATGGCAGGACAGGGACTGTGTAGCACATCTGGCCGGGGCAGCCGCAAAGCTCAGCACGGCAGCTGCATCCATTGAGAGCAACGCAGCCTACTGCATCAAAACGGCAGGCTGCCTGGACGTCGATGAACTGACGCGCATTCCTTCCAACTATATCCGGGAAGCCGCCATGTCCTGTGGCACAGCGCTTGCCTATCTGGAACTTACCGCAGCCATGCAGGGCTGGGAACCGCGCCAGATCCTGCAGTTGGCCGATTCCGGCTATGAACTGGCCCACGGAGAAAACGGCTTTGAAAAGCCTGCCCGTGAGCACGGCATGGACGAAGTGGGCTATCACTACGCATCAGCTGACCAGCGTGCCGAATGGATCAGGGTGCTCTCCCGCCCCCAAAAAGAAGAGCCCGCCGGTGGTAACGACACCGACGAGCTCAAAGAATGATGGATTTCCACGCCCATCATCCTGATGATATCACATCGGAAAGGATTTTACAAATGAAAGGTATTTTGATCGAGCCGGGCAAGTCCCCGGAAGTCACCTCTCTGCCGGACACCCTGCAGGGCATCGAAGCCATGCTGGGCTGCGATTGCACGCAGAAGGTGCTGCCCCGCACCCCGGCGGTGCTGGTGTACGGCATCCTCGGCAAGGGGCTGAACCGCATCTACCGCGGGCAGAACATCTACGGCACCATCCTGTGCTACGGCTGGAAGAACAACAGCCTCGTGCCCCTGAGCAAAGATCTGCAGGCCGCCTGAAGGATACGGAGGTGCGGGTATGATGCCCTCCAAACTGGACGCAGCTGCTGCGCTGGAAAGCATGGACAGCATGGACGCTCTGCAAAGCAAGCCCCTGACCACCGTGCCGGACGAGATCCGCCCGGCGTTCGATTACTCCGGGCTGGATGCACAGACGGTGGATGACCTGCACTTTGCAGAAAAGGAGTACCAGCACGGCAAAAAGCTGGCCGAGCGCGGCCTCGTGCACATGGGTAATGCCATTGCTGCTGCCCATGATGCGCTGTGCGGAGTTGTCCAACAATTGGACAACTCCAAGCACGGCAACCGTGGCGATGATTCTTTCCGGGCATGGTGCTGTTCCATTGGCATCACCAAGTCAACCGCCTACAACCTGCTGCAGGTCTCTGCCCTGATGGACGGCAGCAGCCCCCGGCAGCGGGCCATTCTGGAAGCCTTGCCGCCCACCTTGCTGTACGCCGTGGCAAAGCCCAGCGCGCCGGCAGAGCTGGTGGAGAAGGTCAAGAACGGTGAGGTTTCCACGAACAAGGAGTATCAGGACCTGCTGGCCCAGATCAAAGCCGAGAAAGAGCGGGCCGATGCTGCCGAGGCTGAGCGGGACAAGCTGCTGGGTGCCCAGAATCGGGCTGCTTGGGCGGAAAGCCACATCCAAGATGTCGAAGCCCAGCGGGATGCCGCCCTTGCGGATGTTCAGGGCCTGACCGAGCAGAACATCCGGTTGAAGGACCGCGCCACTGCCGCCGAGGCCCGAGAGGAAGAAGCCTGGAAGCTGCAGAGCAAGGCCGAAACCCGGGCGCAGGAGGCCGAGAAGCAGCTGGAGGGGTCCCGGCAGATGGCCGAAGCGGCCAAGCTCCGGGGTGATAAGCTCAAGGCCGAGAACGACGCCCTGAAAAAGCAGCCCATCACCGGAGTTGTGGACAAGGACGAAGTGAAGCGGCAGGCGGAGGCAATGTCCCGCAACGCCGTGCAGGAAGCCCGGCAGCAGGCCGCCGAAGCGCAGGCCCGGCTGCGGCAGTATCAGGAGGACGCCGAAGGGCTGCTTGCCCCGGCACAGGCCTGTGCCCAGCAGGCGCAGTTCATTGCGGACAGCGTGCGGGCCATGTACCTGAACTGGTTTGGCAGCGCCGTTGCCGCCGACGCTTCGCTGGCCCAGATGGGCACCCCTTTGTATGCCGTCTGCGGGGAGATCATGTCCTCGCTGGAAGAAGAAAACACCATCAACCCCACTGCCGCCGGCAGTGAAGAGGACGCGGAACGGGAGGCGTTGTTTGAATGAAATTCGATTACAAAGCATTGATCCGGCTCATGAAAAAGAGCTACAAGGGCGGCGGCATCAAGATCATCCGCACCGAGCGGGAGCTCCGGGACTGCTTTTTCCTGTCCGGTGCCGGCTGGGCCCTGCTGATCCCCAAGGAAAAGTGCCCCGGCGAGGTCACCGGCCAGATCGTCACCTGGCTGGCCGACCTGCCCCGCATCGGGTATGCCGCCTGGGTGGTGAAGGGCTTTGACCCAAAGCCCCTGGAACCCGCAGAGCGGGACCTTGCTATTGCGGACTGCACCGCCCTGACCTACAATCTGGGCATGAAGCCCCTGCCCCTGCGCACCGAGACCGAGTTTCTGGTGCAGCTGGGCAATTTTGAGACCGCCGCTTTTGATCTGGACGCTTTTGCCGTGGTGGACGGCGGGGCAAACCTGGGTACCTTTGACCCCGGCGTGATTTTAGCCCGCTGGACAGACGAGGACACCGAGGCATGGTTCTGGATCTGGAACGATATCACCAACGTGCCCGAGATCGCCCGCACGGCGGCATCCGCCTGCCGCGTCTGGCACACGGAAAAGGAGAATTGACATGGTAGAAGTAACTGTCGCCACCCGAGAAAAATCCAAGCTCCGCATTGCGCTGGCCGGCGTGTCCGGCGGCGGCAAAACGCTGGGCGCCCTGCTGCTGGCCTCCGGCATGACCGGCGGGGATTTCAAGAAGATCTGCCTCATTGATACTGAGCACAAGCGCGGCCAGCTGTACGCCAACCGTTCGGATCTGGGCATCGGGGCCTTTTATTACATCGAGCTCACTCCGCCGTACTCCCCGGCCCACTACAAGGAGGCTGTGGACGCCGCCGTACGCACTGTCGGGCCGGAGGGCGTGGTCATCGTGGACAGCCTGTCCCATGCCTGGAACAGCTCCGGCGGCGTTCTGGAGATTAAGGCCGGCATTGCCGCCCAGCCCAACAAAAACAGCTATACTGCCTGGGACGAGGCCGGCCGCATCCAGAACGATTTCATCAACTACCTGCTGTCGGTCAACTGCCACACCATCTGCACCCTGCGGGTCAAGCAGGATTATGTGCTCACCGAGAACGACCGCGGCAAGCAGGTGCCGGTGAAGGTGGGCATGGCCCCCGTGCAGCGGGACGATGTGGAGTATGAGTTCGACCTGATGCTGAACATCGGCCGTGACCACATTGCCACCGCCAGCAAGGACGTGACCTTTCTGGACGGCCTGAACACGGTCATCACGCCGGAGCTGGGCAAGCAGCTGGCCGACTGGGCCAACGAGGGCAAAGAGCCGGTGCGCTGCGAAGCCTGCGGGCATCTGGTGTCCGCCACCGGCAAAATGACCCTTGCCCAGCTGGCAGAGTTCACCCGCAAGACCTACGGCAAGTGCCTGTGTGCCGCCTGCGCCAAAAAGGCCGAGCTGGCCCGCCGTGCCGCCGAGAAGGACAAGGAGGCCGCCTATGAAGCCCAGTGACGCCCGTGTCCGGCAGAAAAAGGACCAGCTGCAGCAGGCCCGCAACGCCCGGGGCAAAAGCTGGCAGGACGATCTGCTGGCGG
>ENA-ORUA01002962-ORUA01002962.1-human-gut-metagenome-genome-assembly--contig:-NODE-2962-length-12401-cov-2.386441_pt1 | contig 12401 bp, 10 predicted proteins | sample MGYA00242076_ERZ509201 | MGnify/ENA primary metagenome ERZ509201 (study PRJEB26280, sample SAMEA2338863) | human gut metagenome | biome: human gut; feature: human-associated habitat; material: faeces...
GCGAGCCGATCAGGCCGATGTTGGGGCCTTCGGGGGTCTCGATCGGGCACATGCGGCTGTAGTGCGAGTTGTGGACGTCGCGGACGGCCGTCGGCACGTTGGTGCGGCGGCTGGAGCCGGACTTGTGGCCGGCAAGACCGCCAGGGCCGAGTGCGGACAGACGGCGCTTGTGAGTCAGACCGGTCAGGGGGTTCGCCTGGTCCATGAACTGCGAGAGCTGCGAGGAACCGAAGAACTCCTTGATGGAGGCCACGATCGGGCGGATGTTGATGAGCGACTGCGGGGTGATCTCGTCGATGTCCTGAGAGCTCATGCGCTCACGGACGACGCGCTCCATACGGCTCATGCCGATACGGAACTGGTTGGCGACGAGCTCGCCGACGGTACGGATGCGGCGGTTGCCAAAGTGGTCGATGTCGTCGACCTTGAAGCCCTGCTCGCCGGCAGCGAGGGACAGCAGGTAGCGCAGCGTCGCGACGATATCCTCGTCGGTGAGCACCGTGACCTCTTCCTCGGTGGTGAGGTTGAGCTTCTTGTTGACCTTGTAACGACCGACGCGGGCCAGATCGTAGCGCTGCGGGTTGAAGAGCAGGCCCTCGAGCAGGCTGCGGGAAGCGTCCACGGTGGGAGGCTCGCCCGGGCGCAGGCGACGGTAGATCTCGATAAGGGCATCCTCGCGGGTGAGGGCGGTGTCGCGCTCCAGGGTGCGCTTGATCACATCGGAGTTGCCGAGCAGCTCGATGATGTCGTCGTTGGTGACGGCAATGCCAAGGGCGCGCAGGAACATCGTGGCGCTCTGCTTGCGCTTGCGGTCGATGGAGACCATGAGCTGGTCGCGCTTGTCGACCTCAAACTCAAGCCAGGCACCGCGGGACGGGATGATCTGGGCCTTGTAGATCTGCTTGCCCGAATCCATCTCGGAGCTGTAGTACACACCCGGGGAGCGGACGAGCTGCGAGACGACGATACGCTCGGTACCGTTGATGATGAAGGTGCCCTGATCGGTCATCATGGGGAAGTCGCCCATGAAGACGAGCTGCTCCTTGATCTCGCCGGTCTCCTTGTTGGTGAGACGGACGTCGGTCAGAAGCGGGGCCTGATAGGTCATGTCCTTCTCGCGGCACTCCTCGACGGTGTGCGCGGGGTCGCCGAACTGATGCTCGCCGAAGGTAACCTCGAGAACATGGTTCTGGCTCTGGATGGGGCTGGATTCCTTGAACGCCTCACGAAGGCCCTCGTCCTTAAAACGCTCAAAGGATTCCCTTTGAACAGAGATAAGGTTGGGGAGCTCCATGGCCTCCGGGATTTTCCCGAAGCTGACGCGCTTGCGCTCAGTGGCAGTGTATGCGTAGGTCACCAGGTTTTTCCTCCTTCACGGAAATGCTCGGTGGGTTGGCGAGGCATAGCTTCGCCAGTTATCGCAACCTAATAGTTTATCAGGTACCGACCGTTGGGCAAGAAAAGCCTTGACGCGATTGAGTTTTTGGAGTAGCAAAGTTTTTCGACAGAAAACACGCAGGTAGATATATGTGTATCGAACATCTGTTCATATATTTTCTGTGAACAGAGGGCCGGCAATCGCAGCTCTTATAAAAAACGGGCGCGAACCGAGGTCCGCGCCCGTAAATGTCGATGCCCGAAGGCTTATTTGCGCATCAAACCGCCGCGTTCGTCGATGGCGTCCCAGAAGGCGCCGGCAAAGCGAGGATCGTTTGCAGCCATGAGGGCGTTGGTGGCCATCCAGCCAGATGGGGTACCGGTATCGTAGCCCGACAGCGGGTCGATGACGACAGCATACATGGCCTCGCGATCGAGCGAACGTGCCATGGCGTCGGTGAGCTGAATCTCGCCGCCCTTACCGGCCTGCTGATCGGCCAGCAGGTCCATGACCAGCGGGCTCAGCAGGTAGCGACCGACGATGTACAGGTTGGACGGAGCCGCCTCGGGAGCGGGCTTCTCAACCAGGCCGCCGATACGCCAGACAGCGCCCGGCTCTGCATCGGCAACGTCCTCGGCACCCTCGAGCGAACCGGCGCGCTCACCGGCGATAACGCCGTAGCGGCTGACTTCCTCGGGCGAGCAAGCAGCGACGGCGATAACCGAAGCGCCACCGTGCTCCTTGGAAACGGCGAGCATCTTGTCGCAGATGTCGCGGTTAGGCACAACGTAGTCGCCCAGAAGAACTAGGAAGTTCTCCCCTGCCACGGCGTCGGCAGCAGAGCGAATAGCATGGCCGAGGCCCTTGGGCTCGTACTGATAACGGAAGTCGACCGGCATACCGCCAGCGTGGGCGACGGCGTCGGCATAGGCGTTCTTGCCGCGCTCGCGCAGCAGGTTCTCGAGCGAGCGATCGGGCTGGAAGTAGTTCAGTAGCTCGGGCTTACCGGGAGAAGTAACGATGATGGCATCGTCGACCTCCTCGGGATCGAGCGCTTCCTCGACGACGTACTGAATGACGGGCTTGTCGAGCACCGGCAGCATCTCTTTGGGCGTGCACTTAGTGCCAGGCAGAAAACGCGTGCCAAGACCGGCGGCGGGGATGATTGCCTTCATGTTATTTCAAAGATCCTTTCGCAGGCGCAAAAGCGCCCCATGCGTGCGGCACACAGCCGCAGACCAAATTGCGATACCCAAGTATCTTACCGCTGGAGCTATATGTCGCTACAAGGCAGAGACAATTCTTCAGCAGGTCAACGCAAATTATTGCTCGAATGGTGCAATTTTATTGCCCAACGGCAAGGCACCCGATACGACGCAAATCACAGAACATGGCAGTTTGAGCAACCGATGTCGAGGGACCGAAAAACAAAAAAGACGGGGCTCGCAATGCGAACCCCGTCTGCAAAGAAATCTGGCGAGAAAGCCTGATTACTTGAGGGTGACAGCAGCGCCAGCAGCCTCGAGCTTCTCCTTGGCAGCCTCGGCGTCCTCCTTCTTGGCACCCTCGAGAACAGCCTTGGGAGCGCCCTCGACGACCTCCTTGGCCTCCTTCAGGCCAAGGTTGGTGAGCTCACGGACGGCCTTGATGACCTGGATCTTGTTGTCGCCGAAGCCCTCGAGCACGACGTCAAACTCGGTCTTCTCCTCGGCCTCAGCAGCGCCAGCAGCGGGAGCGGCGACAACAGCGGCAGGAGCAGCGGGGGAAACGCCGAAGGTGTCCTCGATAGCCTTAACGAGCTCGGAAGCCTCGAGAAGGGTCATTTCCTTAAGAGCATCGATGATCTCATCGGTGGTAAGCTTAGCCATTTCTAAGTCCTTTCGGTTTCCGTGCGGATGCACGGAGATCAGTTAAAACACGGCGCGAATGCGCCAGGGGTGCGGCGTTGCCGCCGCGGGTGAAAACAGCGACTAGGCTGCCTTCTGCTCGGAGACCTGCTGGATCGAACGAGCGAGACCAGAGGAAACGCCGTTGACGCAGACAGCGATGTCGCGAGCGAAACCGGAGATGAGACCGGCGATCTGGCCGAGAAGCTGATCCTTGGTGGGCAGCTCAGCGATAGCCTTAACATCATCAGCGGAAACGGCCTTGCCGTCGGAGATACCGCCCTTGATCTCAAGGACGCCCTTGGACTTAGCGGAGAAGTCCTTAAGGGCCTTAGCGGCCTCGACCGGCTCGGACTCGTAGAACACATAAGCGACGGGGCCGGCGAGAATCTCGTCGAGCTCGGGCTGCTCCTGGTTCTTGAGGGCGATCTTGACCAGGTTGTTCTTGTAGACCTTCATCTCGGCGCCGCACTCGCGAAGCTGATGACGCAGCTCCTGAGCCTGCTTAACCGTCAGACCGTTGTAGTTGACGACGAACAGACCGGCGTTCTCGGCGATACGGGACTCGATCTCTGCAACCTTGTCGATTTTGTACTGCTGGGGCATGAATTACACCTCCTCGAATTCTTTCCGGGCACGGTCCGCCACAAGGACGTGACGGGGGCATGTCCAAAAAGAAAGCCCCCGCGCTGCATGAGCGACGGGGGCGAGAAGACATATCTACTCGACCACCTCGGCTGGCGGGAAGTCCCATTAAGCTCGCGGGCGATGCCCGTTTGCACCGGCTGTCTCTGGCAGCGGATTCGTGCGTGAACCGAAAGTATTATGGCGGGGACCCCGGCGTCGGTCAACGGCAACCCTGGCTGCACACAATTCCACCATCTCGGTCGCGCCGCCAAAGGCCAGGCGCAAGCTTTTCGCTCGGTCAGGTCCTGGGCTCGCACGAAGAGCACATTTAGTGCTCTTCGGCTCGTGCGGAATCTACGAAAAGCTTGCGCCTGGCCTTTGGCGGCGCGACCTGTGTTGACTTTGGGGCAGCCAGGGTTGCCGTTGGCCGGCGCGCCCCACGCATAACCCTTATGTCGGTGGGCTGATGTGTTGCGTCCCTGAGGACTACAAGGTCGAAATGAAGGTGGACAGGCGGTGGAGGCCTTCGTCCAGGTTTTCGTCGGAGACGCAATAGCTTAGGCGGATGTGGCCTTCGGTTCCGAAGCAGTTTCCGGGGACTAGGGCTACGTTTGCCTCTTTGATGGCTTTGATGCAGAAGTCTTCGCTTGTTAGGCCGAATTGTTTGATGCTGGGGAAGGCGTAGAAGGCGCCTGCCGGTTCCACTACGTCGAGGCCCATGGCGTCTAAGGCTGCGAGTACGCGCTCGCGGCGGACTCGGTAGACTTTGAGCATGGGGGCTGGGTCGACGGTGAGGGCTCGGGCTGCGGCGTCCATCTCGAAGGAGACGGCGCTCGATACTAGGTATTGGTGAGCTTTTGCGATCTCGGCGATGACGGGGGCTGCGGCTGCGAGCCAGCCCAGGCGCCAGCCGGTCATAGCCCAGGGCTTGGAGAAGCTCTCGATAACTACCGTCTGATCGCGAAGCTCCGGGTGGCGCTGGGTAAAGCGCTCGTAGCCACCCACATAAACCAGGCGGTTGTATACGTCGTCGCAGACCACGTAGATGCCCGCCTGCTCTGCCACGCGCGCCACGGCGTCGAGCGAAGCCGCGTTGAGGATGCAACCCGTAGGATTGTTGGGCGTGCAGATGACGATGGCCTTGGTCGCCGGCGTCACGCAGGCACGAAGCGCCTCCTCATCAATCTGAAATTGCGCAGGCTCCGTATCCAAAAAGACCGCTTTGGCGTGGTTGGCCACGACGATGCTCTCGTACAGGCCAAAGGCCGGCGTGGGGATGATGACCTCGTCGCCGGGGTTGAGCATAGCCATGAATGTTGCCGACAGGGCCTCGGTCGCGCCGTCGGTTAGGATGACCTCGTCGGCCGAAAACGTAAGGCCCGCGTCCCCCATGTAGGCAGATAACGCCTCACGCAAGGCGGGGCGACCGTTGTTGGGCGGATAGTGCGTGTCACCGCGGTCCAGTGCGGCGATCACCTCGGCACTAATCACATCGGGCGTGGGAAAATCGGGCTCGCCGAGCGCAAGCGCGATGCACCCCGGGTGCTGGGCGGCGAGCGCGTTAATCCGGCGGATACCGGAGGGCTTGAGCATGGCAAGCGAGGTATTCATGGGCAGACGCATGGCGTTCCTTTCGTAAGGGTTGCACTAGGATAGCGCGGCGGGGCGCCACCAGACGGTGTAACCTAAACGGAAACGAGCCGGAAAGGAGATGGCATGGAGACAATCGCGCGTGGCGACGTACCAAAAACACTGCACACCATTGCGTATATCAGTATTCCCAAGAGCGCCGATCTTGAGTTTTTGCTCTGGGACTTGCAGGATGCCATCGCCGCCTATGCTCAGCTTTCTGGCACCGCGCTCCCCCGCCCAGTCGACTTGAAGGCAAATGACGCCGGCAGCGTTGCCGATGGCATCGTGCTGGCCATTGAAGATGTGGCTGACGATGAGACGTTGACAGCTATCGAGCAGGCGCTTGAGCGCTTTGGCAGTACGGGAGCGCGTGTCTATGCCGTGATTCGAGCCGCACAACGGGGCGCTGAGCAGGCGCGTGGGACCGCCGTTCGCCTGCACAAGGCATGTGAGCGCCATGACCAATTGTGGTGTGGCGGCGTTGCCATCTGCGCCGGCAGCGGCATCGCAGCGCTTCGCCATTCCCCACGCATGGGCCTCTTGCGCCGACCATTTTCGGAAGCGATGGATAAGCTTGTGGGCGCTGTGCGCATGGGCTGCTCCGTCGAGCATGCACAGCGACTTGGCGGCGGCAATGCCGCCAACGTCGACGCCGACGGCATGGTTTGCGCCGAGCCAGCCGTGCCCGCGCCGATCTGGCGAGGCGTTCTGAAACGTCTGGGCGCCCACGCTCAAACAAAAATCTAAATTAAATAACAGCCCAGTCAACGGCTTCGTGCCAACGCTCGACAAGACGCTCCAGGCGCCAGGCGGCATTGGCAGGACTTGTCGAGGGCAGGACGATGGCGGGCAGCCCCGTCCGATCTTGCAAGTAGCGTTTGTAGAGTCGCCCTGCCGTACCGCCGTTACAGACAACGAGCTCGATCGACGCGGCATCGGTAATGCGCTCGATATGTGCCGGCACAACGTTGCGGATGCTCGCGTCGCTCGAGCCCTTAATGTCGCAGCTCTCGATTGCATCCCACAGGGCCACGCCGCCGTTCAGCAGCATGGCCCGCTTGGCGGCAATGGAGGCATCGAGCGTCGCGGGCTCACCGCTTGCCAAAGGATCGCCCTCGTTGGGCGGCACAGGCATACCGAGGCACGTGGCCATCACACGCCAAAAGCGATTCTGAGGGTTGCCGTAATAAAAGGCATTGGCGCGCGAAAGCACCGAGGGAAACGACCCGAGCACCAAAACGCGCGAGTGCTGGTCGAACACGGGCTCAAACCCATGCTCAATATGCTGATAGCCCTCGTCCGGCGCGGCCACGAGCTAGGCCCTCAACAGATAGCGCACCTCGTAGGGCGCAAGCTCAAGGGAGCCCGCCAGCTCGACCGTGGGCACGCCGTCGGCAAGCAAATCGACAAAGGAGCCGTTGAGCTCGCCGGCGCCAAAGGTGTAAGGCTCGTCCACGGCGTTCACCGCCACGAGCACCGTCGCGTCGTCGCAGGCGCGCTCGAACAGCAGCTGCTTGTTCTGGATCACCACATTGCGATAGGCACCGTAGTTGAGAGCACGGGCCGCCGCGTCGTTTGCCGAGCGCAGGTGCGCCAGCTGCGTGATGAAGGCCGTCAGCTCGTTGGGCGCAGGCTCATCGAGCGCAGGGCGCAGTGCCCAGTCGCCATCGGGGCCGCCCTTTTCACCAGCAATTCCCCACTCGCTGCCATAGTAGACGCACGGAATGCCCGGCATGCCAAAGAGCATGCCATAGGCGGGACGCAGGCACGACTTGTCGGTGAGGATGCTTGCCAGGCGCGGCACGTCGTGGTTGTCGACAAACGACAGCAGGTGTTTGCCGCGGTAGATGCACCAGGGGTCGCCGCCAAACTGGCGATGCAGCGAATGGGCGATCTCGAACATGTTGACCGAGTTAAAGCTGGAGTACAGGCCCTTGTAGCACTCGTAGTTGGTGCAGGAGTCGAGCATCTCGTCGTTGACGATTTGGTTGTAGTCGCCGTGGAGCGTCTCGCCGATCAGCACAAAGTCGGGCTTGAGCTCACGGGTAAAAGCGTGCAGGCGGCGCATGAAGTCGCGGTCGAGCATATAGGCAACGTCCAAGCGCAGGCCGTCGACGCCAAAGACCTCGGCCCAGCGACGCACGGACTCAAGCAGGTAATTGACCACGGCGGGGTTTTGCAGGTTGAGCTTCACAAGCTCAAAATGGCCCTCCCAGCCCTCATACCAAAAGCCGTCGCCGTAGCACGAGTCACCGTCAAAGCTGATGTGGAACCAATCCTTGTACGGCGAATCCCACTTGCGCTCCTGCACATCGCGGAAGGCCCAAAAACCGCGGCCGACGTGGTTGAAGACGGCATCGAGCACCACGCGGATACCGTGGGCATGCAGTGTGTCGCACACGGCGGCAAAGTCGACATCCCCACCCAGGCGGCGGTCGATATGGCGCAGGCTGCGCGTATCGTAGCCGTGGCTATCGGACTCGAGCGGCGGGTTGATGAGCACAGTGCCAACGCCGAGTTCCTGCAGGTAGTCGGCCCATTTGGCAATCTTCATGATGGGCGCATCGGGGCTAGCTGTGGCATCGGCGGCCTGGGCGAGCTCATCCTCGGCAACGGGGGCGGCGTTTTCGCGCGGAGCTCCACAAAAGCCCAGCGGATAGATCTGATAGAACGTCGTCTCGTATGCCCACATAACAGCCTCCCGGAAATCCTTCACGCAACGCCACCCATTGTATGCCCAGCTTGTATCCTCTCCCCAAAATAAGTTGCGGTGGAATAGTTCCTGCTTGGATCTTCAGAGGCCTTAAACAAGAACTATTCCACCGCAACTGATGAGGAGGATGTGGCTAGGCGACGGGCTTTGCGCGGCGTATGGCCGGGAACAGCACGGTGATGGCGAGGATGACGCCCACGACGGCAATCGTCCCACCCGCGAAGCCGATCCAGGCGATACCGGGGCCCGAAACCACGGCTCCGCCGATCGCGGTACCCGTGCCGATACCGAGGTTGAACAGGCCCGAGAAGATCGACATGGCGACGGCCGACGAATCTGCCGGCGTGTGCTTGATGAGCTCGGCCTGAAACGCCACGTTAAAGGCCGTGGCGCAGCAACCCCACAGTGCGCAGACGGCAAGCACTGTCACGAGCGACGATGCGGCCGGCCCCATGAGCAGCAGGGCCACCGGCACGCCGGAGAGCGTGATAGCCAAGAACGGGAAGCGATGCCCATCGAACAGGCGGCCAAACAGCCAGCTTCCGAGCAAACCAGAGCAGCCAAACGCCGTCAGCGTCATGGTAATGGCGCCCGCATCGACGTGCGCGACCTGCGCCAGGAAGGGCTCGATATAGCTGTAGCTTGCGTAATAGCCGGTCGCCATGAAGACCGTGACTGCGTAGAGCGCGATGAGGAGCGGGTTCTTGAGCAGCTCGGGCAGCTGTTTGACGGTAAAGCGCTCACCCGCCGGCATGGCCGGGAACACCGCTGCCTGGTAGACGACCGCGATGGCTGAGAGGCCCCCGACCACGGCAAACGTCATGCGCCAGCCCACGGCCAAGCCAATGGCGACCGAGCGGCAGGCCAAAGATCTGCGCGATGGACGAGCCCGTAGCGATCATGCTGATGGCGAGCGCGCCGTGGCGAGTGTCGACCAGGCGCGAGGCCATAATCGAGGCGACTGACCAGAACACGGCATGTGCGCAAGCGACCACCAGGCGCGCGCAGACCAGGATGGGATAGGTCGGCGCCACAGCGGACAGGAACTGACCGAGCGAGAACACGGCCAGCACGCCCAGCAGCATCCGCTTGAACTCAAAGCGCGAGGCGAACACCATGAGCGGCAGCGACAGCAGCATGACGCCCCAGGCATAGACCGAGATCATGATGCCCGCCTGGGCCTCGGTGAGCGAGAACGACGCGGCGATATCAGTCAAAAGGCCGATGGGCATAAACTCCGACGTGTTGAACACGAACGCACAGCAGGTGAGCCCGACGAGTGGGAGCCACTGCTTGAGCGTGATGCCGTCTTGCCTTGTCTGACTCATATATAACATCTCCAATCATTTTGAGCGGAGGCGATTATATAGCAACGGCCCCGCATCCGTCAGTACAGATGCGGGGCCGAAAACAATTCGATACACAGAGGTTGCGCCGTCAATTCATAACTAAGCCAACCCCAGCAATATGCCCGCCGAATGCACGACAAACGCCACGATCCAGGCAACGGCGACCTGAAACGCGAATACGGCCACGGCATAGCGCGCGCCCAACTCGCTCTTGACGGCGCCGATTGCCGCCACACAAGGCGGGTACAGCAACGTAAAGACCAAGAACACGTAGGCGGTAAACGGCGAAAACATGGTCGACAGCGCCGCGGGCGACGTTGCGCCCAAAAGCACCGTGAGCGTCGAGATGACGCTCTCCTTGGCAATGAGCCCCGTGACGAGCGCCGTCGAGGCGCGCCAGTCGCCAAAGCCGAGCGGGGCCAACACCGGCGCGATGATGCTACCCAGACCGGCAAGCAGGCTTTGCGACTGGTCGGCGACCACGTTAAAGCGGATGTCGAACGTTTGAAGGAACCAGATGACCACGGTCGCGGCAAAGATAATGGTAAAGGCCTTGGTGATGAAGTCCTTGGCCTTATCCCATGCCAGCATCACCGTCGTCTTGACGCTCGGCAGGCGGTAATTGGGGAGCTCCATGATAAACGGCACCGGGTCGCCCTTAAATGCCGTGCGGTTGAGCACCAAAGCCGCGACGCAGCCGACCACGATACCGATCAGATAGAGCGAGACCATGGCGGGAACCGTCGCCTGCGGGAAAAACGCCCCGCACAGCAAGCCGTAAACCGGCAGCTTGGCTGAGCAGCTCATAAACGGCGTGAGCATGACCGTCATCTTGCGGTCGTGCTCGGATGGGAGCGTACGGGTCGACATGATAGCTGGCACGGTGCAGCCAAAGCCGACGAGCATGGGCACGAAACTGCGGCCCGACAGGCCAAAGCGACGCAACACCTTATCCATGACAAAGGCCACGCGCGCCATGTATCCGGAGTCTTCCAGAATGGAGAGGAACAAAAAGAGCACAACGATAATCGGCAGGAAGGTCAGCACACTGCCCACGCCCGTAAGCACGCCGTCGACAGCCAGCGAGCGCACCACGTCGTTGGTACCGAACGCCTTGAGGCCCGCATCGGCCGAGGCGATGATGGCAGCGATACCGTCCTCCATGAGTCCCTGCAACGCCGCGCCGATCACGCCAAACGTCAGCCAAAAGACGAGGCCCATGATCACCAGAAACGCCGGAATGGCTGTGTAACGACCTGTCAGGATGCGGTCAATCTTGACGGAGCGCACGTGCTCGCGGCTCTCGTGCGGCTTGACGACGCAACGCCCGCACACGTCGCCGATAAAGCTAAAACGCATATCGGCCAGCGCAGATAGGCGGTCGGTGCCGGCCTCGCCCTCCATCTGGGTGATGATGTGCTCGATAGCGTCGAGCTCGTTGCGATCCAGGTGAAGCGCCTCGGTCACCAGCTCGTCGCCCTCAACCAGCTTGGTCGCCGCAAAGCGCACCGGGATGTGCGCCGTCACGGCATGGTCCTCGATCAGGTTAGCAATGCCGTGGATGCAGCGATGCAGCGCGCCGCCGTCCGGACCGTCGGGCGCGCAGAAGTCCAGGCGACCGGGGCGCTCGCGGAACCGCGCCACGTGCAAGGCATGATCCACCAACTCGCCGATACCCTCGTTGCGGGCAGCGCTAATGGGAACAACGGGCACGCCCAACAGGCTCTCGAGCAAGTTGACGTCTACGGCGCCGCCGTTGGCGGTCACCTCGTCCATCATGTTGAGCGCGATGACCATGGGGCGGTCAAGCTCCATAAGCTGCAACGTCAGGTACAGGTTGCGCTCGATGTTGGTGGCGTCAATGATGTCGATGATGGCGTCCGGACGCTCGTCGAGGATGAACTGACGGCTCACGACCTCCTCGCCTGTGTACGGCGACAGGGAGTAAATGCCGGGCAGGTCGGTAACGCTCGCCTCGGGATGGTTACGGATGGTGCCATCTTTGCGGTCGACCGTCACGCCGGGAAAGTTACCGACGTGCTGATTGGAGCCCGTCAGCTGGTTGAATAACGTGGTCTTGCCGCAGTTTTGGTTGCCGGCGAGGGCAAAGTGCAGCGGCGCGCCCTCGGGCACGGCCGTCTTTGCCGCACGGGGCGAATACGTCCCCTCGCCCAGGGCCGGATGCTCCGTCGTGCCGATTGCGGCGTTAGCGCGCGGACCCGTATCGGTGTCGTGAATACCCACGAGCTCGATGCGAGCGGCATCGTCCTTGCGCAGTGTCAACTCGTAGCCACGCAGGCGGATCTCAAGCGGATCGCCCATGGGGGCGTACTTCATCATGGTGACTTCGGTGCCCGGCGTTAGACCCATGTCCAAAATATGCTGTCGGAGTGCCTGATCGTCCGATGCCACCGATGCGACAACGGCGTCCTTTCCAATCTCGAGTGTATCGAGCTTCACGTCCGTGTTCCTCCCCCGGCGCCCACAGGGCGTTGCATTTTGTTTATCTTGGCTAACCGTTTGCCATGGCTAACCATTTAACCACGCATGATAGCGCGAACATACGACGATGTTCAATCAACAGATTGTTGCAAGGACCGTCCCCAAGTGCCGGCACAAAAGGAACGTCCCCAAGTGCCGCATCTGAGCCATGGCAACGCCGATGTTTTGGCGCGAACAGACACTATGACCCAATCCGAGGGCACTAAAAAGATAGGAGCCCCCGCTCGTGGCCGCGGGTCGGGGCTGCGACAATGATGTTGAAGTGCCATAGGCGCAGCCGCGCCGCAACGAGGGTGGGAGGCTCCCATGCCAAA
>ENA-ORUA01002964-ORUA01002964.1-human-gut-metagenome-genome-assembly--contig:-NODE-2964-length-12391-cov-2.420963_pt1 | contig 12391 bp, 11 predicted proteins | sample MGYA00242076_ERZ509201 | MGnify/ENA primary metagenome ERZ509201 (study PRJEB26280, sample SAMEA2338863) | human gut metagenome | biome: human gut; feature: human-associated habitat; material: faeces...
ACAGCCACTTGCCAACATAGGACTTATCGTAGAAGCCGGGGGTGACCGAGGCCAGCATTCGCTGGGCACTCTCGCTGGTAGGAAAATTTTCGAGGTCAATTTTCTTCGCCCTCATCCCGCTGCACCTCCTAGCTGAACTTTACCGTGCCGGTGGCAGGGTATTCGATATTCGCCAGCGTGATATTATTCATGCTGCCGTTCATCAGGAAGGTGGAGAAGTCTGTCACGCCGGGGATGTCAGCCAACAGCGGGCGAACATCATTGTAGCGCAGGACATTATTTGCCTTTGCCTCCCCATACAGAGCTTTGACCAGCTCGCCAAACTGGGAAGCGATTTCCTCAGCAGTGGTATGCTCACTGTCGTAGATAAGGCCAGTACAGGTATAGTCCACCTTCACAGTGGTGGCTGCCGCACAGGTCAGCTCGGCGCAGCCGGTAGGCAGCAGGCGGGCCGACCGGTCAGCAGGAGACACAATGTGGTTGAACACAGCGTCCAGCAGCTCCTTGTTTGCGGGCTGCCCGTTACCGTCTACCAGAACAAGCCGAACCGTGCCGGGGCCTTTCCACGCCGGGTCAACGATGCAGTCACCAGCTCCGGCCTCTTTTGCCCACCGCTTGTAGTCGGTATCGTTGCCGAGGTAGGTCATAGAGTTGCTATACTCCACAGCAATCCGATCATAGAAGTCATCGTTGCTCTCGCGCTCAGTACCGCCGGTGATGCTCTCTTTATTGGTGATGGCCGTGATATTGTTGATGGGTTTGAGCATCAGAATCACGGTATCGGCCTTCACGTTGGAGCCGGTTCCAGCTTCAACGGCTGTCACCTCAATGTCGATGCTGCCGGCATCAGGGATGGTTGCCGCCTCATTCGACCGGAACTCAATCGAAGGGCCATCATCCGTGGCCGTGGTACAGAACACCGTGCCAGCAGCCAGCACCGTGCCAGCAGAGCCGGTGACGGTCACCGTGCCGGTAGCGCGGACAGCATCGTGACGGGTCAGGTGGACTTGCTGCCCGTGCAGGTCAAGCCATTCGTCCCACGCGGACTGCGGAAACGCAATCATAATAGCGCGGGCCAGATGAAAGTTTATAAGCTCGGCCTTTTCCAGTGCCGTAGGGCGTGTCATGTCGTATGGGAAGCCGCCGGGCATATCGTCAATGTCATCGGGCAGCTCGGCCATCATCCTGCGGTGGATTTCATCAGCAGATGTCCCCTCCATGAAGTCCGGCATATTAAATTCAGGCTGCGTATCGCATCATCTCCTTTCTTTCAGATTGAGATTTGGAACTCGCCCCAGTTCACGCCCTTCACCACACAGGAACAATGCAGCTCGTCACCGTCCCATGTGAACTTAAAATCGCGGACGTATTCGGTGCGAGGATTGACCTTCAGAGCCTCAGTAATGGTGCGTTCCACCATGGACTGCGCTACCTCCCGGTTATCGTCCTTCACACTTTCCATCTCTGTGCCAATGGAGCGAGGGTATGCCAGGCACTGGTACCGCTCGGTCTGGGCAGCCTTAAAGCACCAAATCATGAACGCTTCGCGCCCGTCACAGTCCAGCACCCTGTTTGAGCCATCCCGAACAAAATCGCCCGTCTCAGGGTTCCACTTCATACTGCGGTGGTACTCTTTATCGAGCTGCTCTTCCTCGTTGATAATCTCCGGCACATCAAAGGTCTGGTATAACTTTTGAGCCATTGTGCCCACCTCCTTTACGAGCTGACCACAATATCAATGACAACGGCCTCGTTCTGCACCCATGCCACGAGAACACGGTCACCCGGTTTCAGGCTCCGCATCTTCTCAGGCACGAGAACGTGGTGCTGATGGGCACCTTCAGGGCCGCCACCTCCCGCGCTGCTCTGCGGCGGGTCTGGAGGGTCAGGCTGGCCGGAAGCGGGGGTGCCGATAGTTCCCTTCACAGGCCCATGAACGCTATTCAGCACAAAGGTTTTGTGGTCGTGTTCGCCGCTGCCGGGGCTGCCAATATTCTGCGTCTTGGCAAGGATGTCACCAACCTTCCCGTAGGTCAAGCTCCGCAAAACGTGGTACTCGCCCTTCGGGATGGGTATGGGGAATGTATTCGTCAGCAGGCTCTCGTCATCCTTGATTTCGCCAAAGTCCAGAACAAGAGAGCTTTCGCCCTCCATCTGCTTTCCGATTCGCTTTGCAATGGTCTGCCCCAGCCGGTTTGTACCGGGGCTGGAATCCATATCCATAGGCGTTCACCTCCTAATCGAACGTGCCTTCATCCACCCATCCGTATACGTTGCTGGAGCTATCCACATGGATGAGGTGCCACGGGTGCGCCCCTCCATTCTTTGCGCAGGACGGGTCTTTGGTGATTTTCGCCTTTCCAGCAGTAGCTTTGTAGCCCTTCGCATCGGCATAGCTGCTGACGTAGTGGGTGCCGCCGTGAAAATTCACAATGTCACCCACGGAATGCTTGCCCCCAGAATCGCCACCATCATCGGGAGCCTTCAGGAGGTCAAGCGTCATGGTCAGGCTTTCAGCATTATGCACAACGCCGCGCACATAATAGCTGCCCTGCGATGTGCCGGCTTTCAGACAGACGAGATGCCCTTTCCGCAGCCATGGGATGTCCGGAGTGTTGACGGATACTTCCTCCACAACCTTGCCGTCCTCATCGAGAATGGCCTGTGCCGCAGATTTAGCATCGGCCAGCTTTTCGTCTGAGCCTCGGCGGTAGATACGCGGCCGGGTGCCGTATTGGGTAAGGCCATCCAGAGTTGCCTCGACTTTACTTTGGCCGCTCTTATTCTCTTGTCCAACGACCTTGACCTTCGTTACAAGGTCTTCGGTGCTGAGGCTGTTGCTGACGGAGATGGTGTTGTCAAGCTTGAAAACGTAGACATCATCATTGCCGCCAAGTGGAACAATTTCGGCCTTGCCCTTCGTGGCCCGGATAACGCACTTCTCGCCGCCCTTCTTTACGGCATCATCCAGCAGCTCCAGCATGATATCCGAAAGGTACTTGTTTTTGAAGGTCAGCTTTCCGTGTGTGGCATTCGGCCCCTTATACTGCCCAAGGGTAACACCCCATTCGTCCAAAATCTTTTGGATTGCAGACTGTGTGCCGGTACCATCAGGCAAATACACATTGTCCTGACTCTTTTGCAGCTTGTACAGCTCATCATAGCAGATGCAGGACAGGTCAGATGCAGAGTTTCGGTCTTGCGGGTTCCACTTCTCCACAAAACCACGGGCCACCTCACCATTGAAGGAACCGCCATCGCTGGCAGTTACCACGATAAGGCTCCCCAGCTTCACAACGCTGGAGAGCTGGCCTTTCGATGTGGTATCATTCCGGGCCTTGAAGGTCAGCCGCATGGAGATTTCCTTGTTGGCTTCTTCCCAGCCCAGAGCTTCGATATAGTTTTTGATGTTGTACTGCGTTCCATCATCGCCGACAACGGAAACGCTGTACTTCAGCTTTGCAACATCGACCATGGGCAGCCTCCTACGGAATAATCAGGGAGGCCCCCGGGTAAATCCACTTGCCGCTGTCGCTGCTCTTTTTGCCGTGCTTTTTAGCAGCAGCTTCGATAGCATCTTTGTTGGCATCATAGATTTTCTTCCACTTGGAGCCATCCCCGTACTGCTTCTGGGCAATCTTCCAGAGGCTGTCTCCGCTGCTCACGGTATAGCTCTGGCCAGAACCAGTGCTTGCAGCAGCAAGGTCAGTGCGCGGGTTGGTTTTCTTCACATAGGAATCGGTGTTCAGTTCATCCGTTGTGTAGATTTCGAGAGGTTTTTTCTGTGCAAAAGAGATGTCGTACTTCAGGTTTCCAAACGCACCATACCCGGTTGTGTGGAAAGAAGATATAGTAACGTCAATATTCAGCCAAATATCAGTGATGATAAGGGTCAGAACAGTTTCGTTGTCTACATACTCCTCGATGATGCTGCGAGCAGCAGCAGGGAGCGTCCAGAACATTCTGTTTACGATGGTTTCATTCCGGCGCGGGAATCCAAAAAATTCCCCGCTCCAAGAAACCTCCGTGACATCAGTTCCACGCGGCACCTTCACAGTACCGCGGGAAATGGTGTCGAATGTCTGGTATTTTGCTCCATACTTCACCTCGACCTGTTCAGGCAGAGGGGTGAAGAAAAACGGCGTACCGCCTCCTGCGGGAATCAGGCAAATCATGCGCTCACCCCCTTCAGCGGCATATTAGAGAACCCCTCGTCAAGCTTTGTTGCAAGCTCGCCGCCGATCTCGTCTGCCATCTCTTTCATGTGCCGCCGGATAACGGCCATGATTTCGTCTTCGGACTTCTCGCCGCCAGTGATGTTGAACTCAGGGTTTACATCAACCTTAACCGTAACTTCAGGTCGCACGGTCACACTCTGGGAGGTAGAGGCCACGTTCTGAGAGCTGGAGCTTATGGATGCGGTGGAATCATCCTCAGAGAACAGATTGGAGGCCACAGGAGCCTCGTTTACAGTCTGAGACAGATAATCTACCGTATCGGAGGAAAACTCATTGTGGCGGCTCGTGTGGCCGTCATAATAGCTGTCCATATAGTTTCTGGTCACCGGGCTTGTGTAGCTGCTGGAGCCAGAGCCAACCAGACCGCCATTTGCATGGGCAGTCACGCCGAGGATTTCTCCGGCTTGCTGGTACAGCTCAACAGCCCGCTCGCGCCTTGCGGGAACGAGCGGAATAATCATCTCAGGGCCTTCCTCACCGACCCACGACAGCTCGCGGCCATTCACCATGCCGCCGGTTGCGTGGCCGCCGATGCTCATACCATGATAGCCAGCAGCATACGGAGTGACAGTCTTGCCGGTCACCGGGCTTGTGTAGCTGCTGGAACCAGAGGAAGAGGGAGCAACGACACTGTTCATGGAGGAGTGAAGATTGAACTGGGCGTAGACATCTTTTTTGAACTTGGTAGCAGAAACAGCATCCAGCTCATCGTCTACTGCGTCCCGGGCCGCTTTTCCCAGACCGCTGCCGCGGATGGAATCAGCGAACGAAGCAGGCATAGAGTCCGCAACTGCCTTCAGCCGCTCCACGAGGGCTGCCTGCGTTTCGGCATCCATGCCGTTCAGGTCGAACCACTCCACAACATCAGAGTTCGTCCAGTCTGCCACGTTGGGCTTTTCCTTCAAGGCCGCGTCCATAGCCTGCTGCAGCTTCTCGGAGGTCGTGCCTTTCAGGTCGGGCAAGATACCGTCCAGAGCAGAGCTATAAGCTTCAGCAATAGAATCAAGCTGGAAAGATTCAACACGCACTTGGAGGTCGGACACCTGTGCATGATAGCTATCCGTAAGAGCCTGCAGCTGGCGGTTATATTCGGCTTGGTTGATGTCTCCACGGTCAAGCTGGAGCCGAAGGTTGGTCACGTTCACTTCCAGAGCCTCATCGTACTGGCTGGTCATGCTGCTGACCGTGTTCTTCAGTTCCTCTTGCAGGCTGGCAAAGGATTCAGCATCCAGAGCAGCCCCGCCGTATTTGATTTTCAGGGTATCAAACTTGGCATTTTCCTGCGCCGTGCTCACCTGATTGGTAATATCCTGAATCTGCTGCTGCAAGCTCAGGATTTCGCTATCGCTGTCCAGCTTCAGAACGCCACCGTTCAGCTTAATATTGGCATCTATGGCGGTGTTGAGCTTTTCCTTCAGCCCATCCAGCTGGGCATCAATGGCAGAATAGGTGGCATCCAGACCGTCCGTGTTGGCATCTTCGCCCATAATGAGCTTGAAGGCCATACTTGCCTCGTAGTGCTTGTTTTCGAGGTAAGTTGCAGTGCTGGACAACGTCTGGTCAATGCTGGAGCGGTACTCCTTCACGTCCGCTTCGGTCACATGGGTGCCGAGGCTCATCTTCCAGTTTTCTTTTTCCAAGCTGCTAAAGGTGGACTTTACGGAGGAAAGAGAGCTTTCGACATCTTGCACAGCGGTGGAGAAGTTGTTAAACATCGTCTCTGCGCCGTCAAAAGCAATGGAGGAGGCGGCCTCCTTGATTTCAGTCAGGGAGAGGTGCAGGCTGCCAAAATGCTCGATAAGGTCATCAGACACGGCCCTCTGGAGCATGGTATTGAACTCCTCAGTGGTCACGGTTGTGTCCTTCAGGGCCTCGGTCAAAGACTTGGTTTTGAAGTTCACGCTGTCGGTGGAAGAACCGGTGATCTCATAGACCTTCTGGAGCTTCTCGTTGGTCAGGGCCTCAGCTTCCGCGCTCTCCTGATACTCCTTTTTGATGCGCTTGCCCTCTATATACCCGGTCAGGCCGCCAATACCAGCACCAACAAGGCCGCCGACAACAGTACCCACACCGGGGATAAAAGAGCCGAGCATGGCACCGGTAGCAGCACCAGTGGCCACGCCGCCAGCTTTCCATGCAGCAGACTGCCCATAGGCTGCCTGCTTTTCCTTATCGCTGGACTTCATAGCAGTGTAGGCGTCAATGCCGGCACTGATAAGGGTTGCGCCAGCAGTAACAGCACCGGCCACAGCTCCAGCACCTTCCAAAGCGGCCATGCCACCAGACAGGGCACCAGAGGTGCTGCCGAAGTACAGACCGGCCTTGCTGCCGCCGCCCACAGCATAGCCAACATTTGCAAGGCCGCCCAGAACGCCAGTGCCAGCAACCATAGCGTTGCCGGTAGACCCAGCGACTGTTCCGGCCAGAGACGCGCCGCCAAGGGAAGCCTGTGCGCCAAAAACGCCCTTTCCAATAGTCCAGACATCTTTGCCAACACCCACAGCAGGCATTGCAGCTTTCGCGATGATAGCGGCAGACACAACAGAGCCGATGTCTGCGCTCTTGCCTCCCGGCAGCAGCTTTCCAGCACTGGAGAACAGGTTGCCAATGCCAGACAACAGGCCGTCTTTGATGGTGTCAAAATCGAAGCCATCGGCAAAGCCCTGAGCAAAAGCCTTGCCCACAGATGCACCCTCATTTACGGAATCGGACACATCAATGCCCAGCAGCATCATCAGCCCAGCACCGATGCCAGAGCCAATGCCGCGGCCAACATCTCCGGCAATATTGGAGACCATAGACTTGCCGGTGTTCTTCCACCATTCGCTGAAAGGCTCAGCAACGATTTCATTCCACGCCAGCTTTACACGCCCGCCAAAGTCGGCATTCTGCCACTCATCGGACGCGGTCAGGTCACGCATCTTTGCCTGCATGACATCGTATTTGCGGTCAACGAAGTCCATAAAGTCGCTCAGGGCAGCTTCGACATCAGGCATGGCGGCGGTCAGGCCGTCTGCTACATCCCGGACGTAGTGATTCAGGCGGCTGCCAAAGCTGATTTTTACGCCATCCACAGCAGATTGCAGCAGCGTGATGGAGCCAGACAGGTTGTCAAGCTGGGTGTCGGCCATGCGCTCGGACGCGCCAGCAGCATTGTCAATGGCGTTGGCCAGCTTGTTGTAGTCGGTCTCGGAGGCATTCAGAATGGCCAGCAGTCCCTTCTGAGAGTTTGTGCCGGCAATGGCATTCGCAACGCTTGTTTTCTGCTCGTCATTCATATTGGCGGTAGCATCGCGTAGTTCTTCCATGACATCCACCAAAGGACGTGCGTTGCCCTGAGCGTCAAAGAACTTGATGCCAAGTTCCTCCAGAGTATCACGGGCATGGTGCGTATTTGTGGAAAGTCTTGTCATGATGGAGTTGAGGGCAGTACCAGCCATGGAAGCTTTGATGCCGCTGTTTGCCATCAGGCCAGTCATCAGGGCAACATCCTGAACGGAGTAGCCCAGAGAACCAGCCATAGAAGCCGCAAACTTGAATGTTTCGCCCATCATGCTGACATTGGTGTTCGCATTGGAAGATGCAGCGGCCAGCACGTCAGAGAACATTCCTGCATCGGAAGCCTTCAGGCCGAAGGCGGTCAGTGCATCCGTTACGATGTCAGAGGTCGTGCCAAGGTCTTCGTTCGCGGCAGCGGCCAGCTGCATAATACCGGAGATGCCATCCAGCATATCTTCCGTTTTCCAACCGGCCATGGCCATATAGTTAAAAGCCTCAGCAGAATCAGTGGCGGTAAATTTTGTGGTTGCGCCCATCTCTTCGGCCTTCTTGGTCAGCTGCTCCAGCTCATCAGAATCAGCCCCGCTCACGGCCTGCACTTGCGACATGGCCGCCTCAAAGTCCTTTTGGGTGTTGATAGTATCGGTCAGCCCCAAACTCACCCCGAAAAAAGCCCCCGCTTGAAGCAGGGGATTTTTTAGCAGATTCAGCAAGGTTCTAACCGGCGTGGTGGCAAAGTCCAGAGCTTTCAGGGTGAAGCTCCACGTCTTGCCTGCCAGAGATTTTACGCCGCCACCGATTGTATCAAGAACAGGAGAGATGTTCTCTTTGGCCTCCAGATAAATCTGGTACTTTTCCTTGGCCCACTTTGCGAGGTTCTGCTGGGTTTTGTTGGCCTGCTCATCAAATTTCGAGACGTATTCGCGGCTCCTATCAACGGACTGGCCAGCTTTATCAGCAGCATCTCCCAGTTTCCCCAGCTTTTTGGTAGCATTGGACACACCGGGGTCGGTTTTGTCAACGGTTTCAATAGGGATTTCGATTCGGATTGTTTCAGCCATTTTCGTCCCCTCCCTTCTGCATGGATTCAATGGCTACCCGCATGGAGGCAAGCATAAAAGCCTGCACTCCGGGCGGCTTCAGGTAGAATTCGTCAGGGGTTATGCCGGTGCGCTGGAAGATGTGATGCAGCAGGCACAGCTTCCCGCCGGACTGTATCAGTTTTTTGCAACTTCCTCCAAATCGGACTCGTAGCCGCTCAGCTTGTCGATGGCATCGATGACGCGGTCTTTCTCGCCAGCCTTCAGACAGTAGTCGATGAAATCCAGAGGCCCCAGAATCTGGAGGCCCTGTGCAAGCAGAGCATTCCAGATGGCCTTGTTGCCCCACAGCTTCTTGCGGTCATCTTCGGTGGTTGCCTGATAGATGATCTCAGAACGGTACTTCACGCTGTAGGTGGTTTCAGGCAGCTTCACACCCAGCTGCCTGCTGCGGACATACTTGGTGTGCTTCTCCTTGCAGTCGTTATATTCAGTGGCAGTCAGAGGGTGGATGTTAAAAGCAAAGAGCAGCTTGCCAGAGCGGACAATCTCAATGCGCTGGGTTTCGTTGGCAAAACCAGCGGCACCAATCAGGCCCTGAATAAAGTTCTCCTCATTGGCCTTGACAACGCTCTTGGCCTCATCCTCGGTGTACTCGGTATCATCGACCTCAGGCACAGCAGCTTCGGAAGTATCAGTCATAAGGGAAACGCCTTTCTTAAAGTCAGCCATCTTAAATGTCTCCTTGTCATAATATAAAAATAAACATGAGGGGAAGCTCTTTGCCTCCCCTCATGCGGGTTACAGAACGGGTATCAGGTTACGCAGCCTTACGCGGCCAGCAGGCTTGCCAGCTTCGGGGGCTTGTTGACGAAGCAGTTAAACTGCCGCTTGATGGTATCGCCCACGGTGTAGTTCTGGATGTCGATATCGCCATCAGGCAGAACGTCACGGTACATGACGCGCTCCTCATCGCCATCGCGGCCACACAGAGCACCCTGAATGTTCCAGCGGGGAGATTCGCCGATTTCCATGGCCGCCATCACATCGGTGAAGAACTCCTCACTCATAATGGTGATGGCAGAGAAGCTCAGGGTGACGGTATAGCTACCGGGAGTAGCGTGTTCCTGCATATCGCCCAGCACCTTGTACTTGGAGTTGGCGAAGTTCACAGTGGATTTGAAGGTTTCGATATACGCCACCATCACGCCGTTCTCGTTATAGACAGAAGCGTCCTTGCCAGAACGGGTGCGGCGGAAATCGCTCGCAGAAGAAGTGTTACGCATTTAGATTTCCTCCTCTCACTCGCTGTCCGTGGTTGCGAAACGGAACAGGAAGTCGGTGTAGATGTGCTCGGCAGAATCCTTGTCGATAACATCAATCTGGAACCATGCACTGTCACCGTTGGGGGTATACGCAGGGTTCAGAGCAACGGTGCCAGAAACCAGCTTGCTCTCGGCCACCATCTCATCGACAATGGTCTGCAGGGCACTGATAATGGCAGCGCGGCCAGCATTATCATTGTCAACCTTACCAACCATGTTGTCGTTGGTGGTATTGCAGCGGCGAATCAGCTCGTAGCGGGTCTTGGTGCGGCGAATCTTCTTCCATCCCTCGTCACGGTCAGCAGGCGGGGTGACAAGGGTGTTGATTGCGCTGTCAATCCAGACATGACCGGACTTGTTCATGCTCAGCACGATGCAGCCCTTCTTTTCGGCCTTAATGATCTGAGTGTTGGACAGAGGCTCGCCCAGACCAGAGAAGCCGTTGATAACGGTGTGGGTCAGGGAGGAGCTTGCGGAAGTCGCGCCGATCAGACCGGCCAGCCGGGCGGCTGTCTGATAGCCATCCAGCATGGTATCACCATACTGTGCGGAGGCGTTCAGAACGTACATCATGCGCTCGTCATTGAAAGCAGCGGCATGGGTCATGCGGTCATCAAGAGCAGTGCCCTTTTTCTCGGCAACGACCGCGGTCATCAGGCTGCCGACATCCATCATGCGGGACATGAAGGACTGCACCAGCAGATGCACGGCGTTGTCCTCAGTATCCACGCACAGGGTATTGATCTCAAAAGGCTCCACCAGCTCCAGAGCATCAGAATACGCACCGTTGTTGACGGTGGGATTCGTGCCAGCCGTAAACAGGGTCTGAGATACATCTGCCAGCTCCTTGGCGGTCTGGCCGGTCTTTGCAGCTGCGGTGAAGTTCTTGGCAGCGGCAAAGGCCTCGACCAGTGCGCCAGCCTCGCCAGCACCGGCCTCAAACTCCACCTTCTCCACCTGTTTGGTGCCGGAATAGATGATGCACTCCTTGACGCTCTCATCAGCCAGCGTCTTGCGGACGGTGCAGGTCAGGGGCTTTGCACCGGGGTATTTCGCGGTCAGGGTAACGGCAGCAACAGGGCTTTCGCCGGTGCTCTTCAGGTCGATGGTTGCGGCAGTGCCGCCAGTGCCAACGCGGACAGCAACGATGGTCTTTGCGCCACCAGCCACAGCCTGAGCAATGGCATCAGTGGTCAGAGCATCGCCAAAGGTGTCCGTATAGTCCTCATCAGAGGACAGCTCAACGGCAGCACCGAGAGGGCCAAAGTCTGCGCGGAACAGAACGGCGGTCACGCCGCCCACTGCACCAGCCGTATCGCCGGTGCCAGTCTTGCCGATGTGGTAATACGCACCGGGGCGAACCTTCTTCTCGCCGGGGGTATAGCTTCCAGCCATATTATTTGACCTCCTTGCTCATAAAGGCTGCCACGATTTCCTTTGCCTTGGAGAGAGGGCAGCTCTTGATATTTGCGGACTTCATGGCAGCTTCAACGCACTCGCCAAACAGTGCCATGGAATTCGCTGCGAACTCGCTGACGGTGTACTCAGCCTCAGCAGGGGCCTGCACAGTGTCAGCAGCAGCGTTTTTCGTTGCCATAGGTCATACCTCCTAGTAATTGATATTGGGGTGTCTAAGCGGGTAGCCGACCGCCTTGTAGCGGAGAAGACCATATCGCCCGGTGACGAAAATCTGTCCGTCCTTCAGGTAGTCGGATTTGAGGTTTGCAGTCAGCCTCTCCATGAACATCGGGGAATCATCCAGCATGGTGACTTCGCCATCGAGGGAGAGACTGTTGAGGACAGCCGCAGCCATCTTCAGGCGGGTGGCCCCGTCAGGACACAGCAGGGAGATGGCAATCTTCCCGTTCATCCAGACAACCGTGTTGGTTTCCTCCAGCTTCTCGATTTCGGTAAGGCGGCAGTAAAAAACCGGGGCTTCTTTCGAAGCCTCAGTTTCATCTGCCATCTTATCAATTCCCACCACGATGCTGTCAGGGTACAGGTCTTTGATGTACCGGGCCATCGCCATGATGGGGTCAGGGTCAGTCGTTTCCTGCTGGGGGTACTCCATGATGTCGAAGCGGATTTCAGAGCCAATGAGAAGCTCGTTCTTCTCTTCGGTCATCGAGAAGCCCTCAGTCCGCGCCCACGCAAAGGCGTACAGAGTGCCGTTGTCATCCTTGAGCAGGACATCTTTCAGGGCCTTCTTGACAGCTGGTTCGATAAGCTCAGGGACAGCTTCAGAATCGTTCCGGCAAATAATGGCCACGGAAAGAGTGCCAGCACTCTTGCGCTCCCCATCGGCCTGCATATCAAAATTGAACACAGCCCGCGGGTACTGCGTGGCGCGGCCCCATCCGGATTCCCGGTCTCCCGGTGCTTCAGGAGTGAAGATAGCAGGCTGCCCGGCGTACCGTGTAAGGTATTTGGTGAGGTTTTTGGCCTCAGACAGCCGCTTGTAAATCAGCTCTTCAAGATTCATTAATTGGACTCCGCAGCTTTCAGTTCG
>ENA-ORUA01002972-ORUA01002972.1-human-gut-metagenome-genome-assembly--contig:-NODE-2972-length-12355-cov-2.396667_pt1 | contig 12355 bp, 10 predicted proteins | sample MGYA00242076_ERZ509201 | MGnify/ENA primary metagenome ERZ509201 (study PRJEB26280, sample SAMEA2338863) | human gut metagenome | biome: human gut; feature: human-associated habitat; material: faeces...
GCATTTTACATTCTTCTCGGAATGGAAACTCTCGGACTTAGAATGGAGAGAGCCTGTAGCAATGCACTGAAACTTGCTAAACATCTTGAAGAATATAAAGACCTTACGGTCAATTATCCGGGACTTGAGAGCAGTGATTGGCACGAAACAGCACTTAAGGTATTACACAATGGATTTGGAGCTATCATTACAGTAAGAGTCGGAAGTAAAGAAAGAGCATTTTCGATAATGGATGGTCTTAAGATTCCGAAAATTGTGTCAAATATAGGTGATACAAAGACTCTCATAGTCCATCCGTCATCAACGCTCAATGTTCACAGTTCTGAACAGGAAAAGAAAGATGCAAATGTTTTTGATGATATGATTCGCATAAGTGTCGGGATAGAAGATATAGAAGATCTTATCGAGGATTTCGACAGAGTATTAAAAGAAAACTAAGTTCATTTGTTATAAAATGGCAGATGATGTGCAAAAACATTTTGGAAATAACAGAATGTATGCAGAAAAAATACCATTAAAGTATGAAACTTCATATTAAAAAGGTTTCATAAACAAGGAGGAAAATATGGCAGTAGATTATGCAGCATTAAAAAAAGGCGGATTTATGCGTCAGAAACAGAAAAATAATTTTTCACTCAGATTGCAGGTTGTAGGTGGAAACCTTACAGCAGAAAATCTTGTAAAGATTGCTGAAGTAGCTGAAAAATACGGAGACGGTCATGTGCATCTCACATCAAGACAGAGTGTGGAAATACCTTTTATCAAGATTGATGATGTTGATGAAGTAAAAGAAGAACTTGCAAAGGGCGGATGTAAGCCTGGTGTGTGCGGTCCCAGAGTTCGTACTATCACAGCCTGTCAGGGAAATCAGATATGTCCTGGCGGAAATATTGATTCGTACGATATTGCAAAGAAACTTGACAGCAGATATTATGCAAGAGAACTTCCTCATAAGTTTAAATTTGGTGTAACAGGATGTCAGAACAACTGTCTTAAGGCAGAGGAGAATGATGTAGGAATCAAGGGAGCAGCTATCGTTTCGTGGAAACAGGATGCCTGCATAAATTGTGGAGTGTGTGAGAAAGCCTGCAGGGAAGGTGCAATCACTATAGCAGACGGTGTTGTTAAGGTTGACGAGTCTAAGTGTAATTACTGCGGACGCTGTTCAAAAGCCTGTCCTACTGACGCATGGGATGTAAAGACAGGATACCTTGTATCATTTGGTGGATTATTCGGAAATCAGATTGTCAAAGGTAAGGAATTGCTTCCTGTTGTTGAGTCAGAAGAGCAGCTTTTTAGAATTACTGATGCAGCTATCCAGTTCTTTGATGACAATGCAAAACCAAGTGAGAGATTTAAGTTTACTTTGGACAGAGTAGGACTTGATAAATTTGAAAAGGTTATAAAGGAGGCGTACAATGGCTGATTTTGAGATTGATGAGAGAGTAGATATTACTGATGTAGTCTGCCCTATGACTTTTGTTAAGGCAAAGGTGGCAATGGAGGAGATAGAAGTAGGACAGGTGCTCGCCGTTACAATGAATGAGGGTGAGCCGGTTCAGAATGTTCCAAGAAGTTTTAAGGAAGAAGGACAGCAGATACTTAAACTTATTGACAATGAAAATGGAACATATGACCTTATCGTTAAAAAGGTTGAAGAATAAATCTGTTGAAAAATAAAAAGCAAAGTTCTTTAAATAAAGCTGCTTTCAAATAGGTAACTTTATTAAATATAAAAATAAAATGTGATATGTCATTTAAAAGCGGCATATCGCTTAAAACAGGAGGGCGAAGAATGGCAAAGAGAGTTTCTAAAAATGATTTTGAAAAGGAAGTATTACAGTCAGAACTTCCGGTAATTGTAGATTTTTACTCAGATTCATGTATTCCATGTAAACAGCTTTCACCTATCCTCGGTGACATAGAAGATGATTACGAGGACAGGGCAAAAGTTGTAAAAGTAAACATCAATTTTGATGAAGAACTTATGGAGAAATATGAAGTCATGGCTTCGCCAACTCTTGTCTTTTTTAAAGACGGGGAAGAAAAAGGCAGAACAAGAGGTCTTGTAAAGAAAGCCGAGATAGAAGAAAAACTTGTAGCTTTACTTTAAAACTATCAGGCGGCAGAGCGGATTGCGAATATCCACTTCATTAAAAATATGAAAACAATCGGGGGAACTTTTAAATAAGATCTGTCCGTTAGATATATAAGATAGAAATTATAACTATAAATAGGAGGATTAAGAGATGACGATTACAATAGCAGGCGAAAAGAAAGAATACGCAGAGGGAACAACTATTGCACAGATTATTGAAGCTGAAAAGGTAGAGAATCCACTTTATGTAACAGTTTCATTAAATGATGATTTTGTTGATAAAGATACATTTGACACAACAATAGTTAAAGAGGGAGATTCTATTGAATTTCTTTATTTCATGGGAGGGGGAAGTTTCTAATGGCATTTACTAATGAACAGATGGAACGCTACTCAAGACATATCATCTTGCAGGAAGTAGGCGTTAAAGGACAGAAAAAGCTGTTGAACAGCAAGGTGCTAATAATCGGTGCCGGTGGACTTGGTGCACCCGCCGCAATGTATCTTGCAGCAGCAGGCGTTGGTACTATCGGTATTGCGGATGCTGATGAGGTTGATCTTTCAAATCTCCAGCGTCAGATTATTCATGGAACTGCTGATGTAGGCAAAGCAAAAGTTAAGTCTGCAAAAGAGACAATGAATGCAATGAACCCTGATGTAACAGTAAATACATACCGTACATTTGTAACATCAGAAAACATCATGGATCTTATAAAAGATTATGACTTTATTATTGACGGAACAGATAACTTCCCGGCAAAATTCCTTATCAATGATGCCTGCGTAATGGCAAAGAAACCATTTTCTCATGCAGGAATCATCAGGTTCAAGGGGCAGCTTATGACTTATGTTCCGGGAGAAGGACCATGTTACAGATGTTGTGTATTCAAAAATCCACCTCCAAAGGACGCAGTTCCTACTTGTAAACAGGCTGGTGTTATCGGTGCAATGGGCGGTGTTATCGGAAGTCTTCAGGCAATGGAAGCAATCAAATACATTATCGGTGTAGGGGACCTTCTTGTAGGAAAACTTCTTACATATGATGCACTCACAATGCAGTTTAGAACAGTCAAACTTCCAAAGGCTGACGGTAAATGTGCCGTATGCGGTGACCATCCGACAATCACAGAGCTTATTGATTATGAGCAGGCAGAGTGTGACGGCAAATAAGATTAAGCAAATGTCTTTTGTGGCAGGTGCAGATTTGAGCAAAAACAAATAGCGTTTATGGTATATGCAAATTTGAGCTTTGTATAGCCACTTTGCAATAAGTTGCTCAGAAACGAGGAATAATATGCTTTTTTTAACAAAAAATGATTATGACAAGATTTTAAAACATTGCGAAGCCGGACTTCCTGACGAGGCTTGTGGCCTTATCGGTGGAACAAAGGATGGCAATGATAAATATATCAAGAAAGTTTATCTTCTTACAAATATTGACCATAGCAATGAGCATTTTTCAATGGATCCCAAAGAGCAGCTTCAGGCTGTAAAGGATATGCGTCAGAACGGACTTGAACTTCTTGGAAACTTCCACTCTCATCCGGAGTCTCCGTCAAGACCATCTGAGGAAGATAAAAGACTTGCATATGATTCAAAAGTCAATTATCTCATCTTGTCTTTAATGGACAGAGAAAATCCTGTGTTAAAGGCATTTATCATAGATGAAGAAAAAAATGTGACTATAGAGGAAATTAAGATTACAGAGTAGACCGGGCGAGGTCAACAATAAAAAATGGGCGTTATAAAAAGGACTGTATAATATGCAGTCCTTTTGTTAATATATAGAAAAATGCAGTAATGCCGTCTTATAAAAATAGTGATGATTTTACAAAAACTTGACATTCATTTTACTATGCTGTGATAGTTGCGGCATAGTTTTTTTGTTACTCTTGTGTTGTAAAGAAAGAAGTGCTTTATGATAACTATAAAAAAAATAACAGGATAAAGCATAGGCTTAGTTTTGTGTGTACTTATTAAGAAATTACAGAGAGGACAAAGATTATGAACGAAAATGTTAAGGTAGTGTTTGGTTTGCTTGGCGGTCTTGCATTATTTTTGTATGGCATGAACAGTATGAGTGATGCTTTGCAGAAAGCTGCCGGGGAAAAAATGAAAAAGATTCTTGGAATTCTTACAAAAAATCCCATTATGGGTGCACTTGCAGGTGCGTTGGTAACAGCAGTTTTACAGAGTAGTTCGGCAACAACAGTCATGGTAATAGGTTTTGTAAGTGCAGGACTTATGACTCTGCCACAGGGTATTTCTGTTATATTTGGTGCTAATATAGGAACAACTATGACGGCACAGCTTATGGCATTTAAAATAAGTGATTATATATATCCTCTGATATTTATCGGATTTATCATTAACTTTGTGTGCAAACAGGAGAAAGTAAAACAGGTCGGCCGTGTCATTTTTTCGTTTGGGCTTTTATTTGAGGGTATTGAGATTATGGGAAGTGTCATGAAGCCGCTTGCTACAAGTCCGATTTTCATTGACCTTATGGGAAAAGTAAAAGATATTCCGGTTCTTGGTGTGATGCTTGGATGTGTAATGACACTTGTTGTGCAAAGCAGCTCGGCAACTATTGCCGTTTTACAGAATTTTGCGTCACAGGCAGGTCCTGATGGAGTGACAAGTGTTATCGGTCTTGGCGGTGCGATACCTATTTTATTTGGTGACAATATCGGTACTACGATAACAGCTCTTTTGGCATCTATCGGTCAGTCAAAAAATGCAAAGAGAACAGCGGTGGCACACAGTGTATTTAACATAACGGGAAGTATCGTGTTTATGTTTCTGATACCGGTCTTATCAAAGTTTGTAAGATATATCTCACCAAAAGGAAATGAAGTTGATGTAATCTCAAGACAGATAGCAAATGCACATACGACATTTAATATAGTCTGTACTTTGGTATGGCTTCCTCTTATACCGGTGATGGTAAAAATTGTTAAATTCATTGTGAGGGGTGACGAGGCAAAAGAGAAAGCAGTATTTACCGCAAAATATCTTGATGACAAACTGATAAATCAGCCGACAGCAGCATTATATCTTGTATCAGAGGAGATAAAACGCTCAGCTTCATATGCCGCAGAAGCTTTCAGTCATCTTAAAGCAGCCGTAACGGCAAAAAAAGATGGAGTGGCAGGACGGAAGTTTAATGAATATTCAGAATATGTAAAAGTATTGCAGGAAAGTATTTCAACATACATATCAAAAATGTTCTCAAGTGGAAATCTTACAGAACTCCAATCGGAACAGACGGCAGGGCTGCTATGTGTATCAAATAATATAGAGAGAATAGCTGAGAGATGTGACGAGATAGATAAGTCTTATGAAAACCTAAAATCAAAAGGGTATAAATTGTCAAATGAAGCAATTAACGAGGTAAAAGAGTGTATGGAACTTTCGGGAAAGTTATTTGAAGAAGCGATAGAAGCGGTAGCGACAGGTGATGATAAAGTAATAGATAAAATGACGAGAGATAAAAATAAAATAAGAAAGAAAAACAGACAATGCAGCAAAGCACATTTTGGCAGAGTGAAAAATAAAAAATGCAGTAAGGCAATGTCTGGAGATTATACGGAAATCCTCCAAAATATCGGAAGAATAACGGATAACTGTGTAGGAATAGCCGAAGAAGCAATGGACAATGTAAAGTTTATGACACTTAATGCTGAGGAGATGGAACAGTATGGAAATGTAATAGACTTTTCACAGGCAAAACAGGTGGAGGGCACAGAAGTATAGAAAATACATATGATGTAAGGGTTAAAATATATTTTGCCACCGACATCATAGGATTAAAGGGCAGCTTAAATATGGATAGCTGCTCTTTTTTTGGCATAAATATATATGATATGTGGAATAATCGTTATTGTTGATGTCTGCGGTGCAGTCAGAAGTGGAGTAATTCACTTAGTTCAAAGTAGAGTGAAGTTTGTTTGAAGTGATATTGAAGTTTGTTTGAAGCGACTTTAAAGTTGACCGCGAAGTGATATTGAAGTATTATTGAAATGTTGTAATCAAAGGTGTCAAGAGCAATATTTTACAGAACAAAACCTGAAATGGTTACATTAAAATAAAAGGTAATGGTTAGATATAGAGAGTACATTTATTAAAAATTGGAGGGAATATGCGAGATTTAGTTATTATAGGAAGCGGACCGGCAGGTCTTTCGGCAGCAGTATATGCAAAAAGAGCCAAACTTGATGTAGTTGTGATAGAAAAAGCAGGATACAGTGGCGGACAGATAGTATCAACAGAGCAGGTGGACAATTATCTTGGATTGCCTGAGACAGACGGCTTTACACTTGGAAGTAAATTCAGGGAGCATGCAGATATGCTTGAAACTGAGTTTATCGATGCAGAAGTAACAAAAATAGAAGAGATAACTGACACAGAGGGGAAAAAGGCATATAGGATAATTCTTAATGCCGGGGAGTCCGTCGAGACAAAGACAATAATAGCTGCTACAGGGGCATCACACAGGAAACTTGGAGCCGCAGGTGAGGAAGAACTTACAGGCACTGGTGTATCATATTGTGCAACTTGTGATGGTGCATTTTTTAAGAAAAAGGTAACAGCCGTGGTCGGCGGTGGAGATGTGGCACTTGAAGATGCAATTTATCTCTCGGCTTTATGCGAAAAAGTTTATCTTATACACAGGAGAGACGAATTCAGGGCAGCAGTAAACATTCAGCAGAAAGTAAAAGAAACACCAAACATAGAGATACTTCCGTTTTATGAGATAAAAGAAATAAAAGGCGACAATAAAGTATCGTCAATCAAACTTGTGCAAAACAAAACAGGTGAAGAAAAAGAACTTGAAGTGTCAGGAGTGTTCGTAGCTGTAGGAATGAAACCGGTAACGGATATATTTAAGGATTATGTCGAGCTTGATAAAACAGGTTATATAAAAGCGGGTGAGGATTGCAAGACAAGCAGCGAGGGAATCTTTGCAGCGGGGGATATAAGGACAAAACCGCTCAGACAGGTAGTGACAGCAGTTGCGGACGGAGCAACGGCAGGGCAGTCGGTTAAAAGATACCTTAATGGCAGATAATAAATAGGATTGTAAAGATATCGAAAATGGACTATTTGTGACCTATGACAAAAAAGAAGTACAGTAGATAATTTTTTAGATGAAGCATTTGAACTGCATGAGCCTTTTGAAAAAGACTGCATAAATTCATTACTGGGAATAATGGTATCGTCAAACAAGGAATTGTTTGACAGTATAAAGAATGGAGGGACAGGAATTATGAATGAGGTATTGAGAGAATTTTTTAAGGATGAGATAAAGGCAAATGAAGAACAGGCAATGAACAGGGGCTGGGAAAAAGGTCGAGAAGAGGGGCGAATAGAGACTTTATACAACGATTGCAATATGTCAGTGCCGGATATAGCAAAAAAAGTTTCAAAATCTGAAGAGTATGTAAAAGAGATTATAAAGAAAATATCAGCAGCTTGTCTGTAAAAGTGTGGTAATGTAGCTGAAAAAACAGTAAATGCAGATAAAAAATAGCATTGTAAAAATATCAAAAATGGACTATTTGTGACCTGAATAGTCCATTTTTTTGTTGAAAAAAACGGAAACGGTTTTTTGACATGGGTGTGTTATAGTCGTAAATACAGGGAAATCAGCAATGATTTTCATGTGATTTAGGTGATTGCGAAACTGGTTTTATGCTGAGTTAATTGTGCAGTCATAACAATTTAATCAAGGATTATCACAATTTCGCAAATGTCTAAATAATTTGTGAAAGGAGGATTTATATAATGTGAGAGACAAAGACACTGATGATTAAAAAAATATTATAGAAAGTGAGGAACGACTATGATTAGAAAAACAGATTTAAGAAAAAAAGCAGGTAAGTTTTTTGCCGTGATGGCTTCAGCTGCAATGGTGGTTACATCAATACCAATGAATTATGGATATGCCAAAGCTGATAGTGTGCAGATAGTTTCGGAGGATGATGACTCTAAAACATCAACAGTCGAGAAAAATGCATCGGATGTGGCTGTTTTAGAAAAGATAATAGCAGAGCAGAAAGAGAGAGGTGCAAAGATAAGTGAAGATTTGGATAGTTCACAGTATAGCTGGGAAGAAATTGACGGTGAATTGAGACTGACTGGAATTAATTGGGATGAAAAAACTCTTCAGGGAGATATTTCATTTTCAGGGTTAAGTGAACTTAAAAAGTTGAATTGCGGTTCAAATAATTTATTTGTACCAGGACTATTAACAGAATTAGATGTAAGAGAAAATACAAAACTTGAATCATTGGCTTGTAGTGGAAACCGGTTGAACAAGCTTGATGTAAGTAAAAATATAAAATTAAAAAGTTTGCATTGCAGCATGAATCAGTTGACGGAATTAGATTTAAGCAACAATCCGGAATTGGAATATTTGTATTGCAACGAAAATAAGCTGACAAAATTGGATGTAAGCCGAAATATGAAAATAAGACAATTAGTTTGTGCCGGAAACGGTTTGACTGAACTTGATACAAGCAATAATATAAAATTAGACTATTTTGATTGCACTAAAAACAGTTTGACTGAACTTGATGTAAGCAAAAATGTAAAATTATATGATCTGAGCTGTACGTCAAATGAATTACAGGAATTGGATGTAAGTAAAAATACGGAATTAAGTAATTTAAAGTGTTCATCAAATGAATTGCTCAAACTTAATGTAAGCAATAATATAAAATTGGGTAAATTAGATTGCAGTAATAATCAGTTAGCAGAGCTTGATGTAAGCAACAATACGAAATTGCAGGATTTATTGTGTTCGTCAAATAATCTGCATAAGATTGATGTAAACAATAATTTAGATTTAGAGAAATTTGAGTGTTTCTCAAATCAGCTGACGGAATTGGAAGTGAGTAAGAATACAAAATTAACAAAATTGTCCTGCCAGTCAAATCAGCTGGAAAAATTGGATGTAAGCAATAATGCAGAACTAAACCGGCTGCTTTGCCATGATAATAAAATTACCGTACTTGATATTTCAAACTGTAAATTTCTTATAGAATATGAAAATGGAGAAAAGGATGCGTACGGATATATTCATTTGAAATACGATGAAAATGTTAAGCTGATAAACGGTAAAGCACCAACTGATGAAAAAAATGCATCAGATGTTGCTGTTTTAAAAAAGATAATAGCAGAGCAGAAAGAAAAAGGTGCAAATGTAAGTGAAGATCTGGACAGTTCACAGTATACTTGGAAAAAAATTGACGGTGAAAAGAGGCTGACCGGAATTAAATGGGATTATGATCAGGTTAAAAAGGGTGTTCTTCAGGGAGATATTTCGTTTGCAGGGTTAAGCGAACTGAGAGAGTTGGACTGCGGAGCGCATAATAGAGCGGAAAAAGGACTATTAACAGGATTAGATGTAAGCGAAAACACAAAACTTGAATCATTGGATTGTAATGGAAACCGGTTGACAGAACTTGATGCAAGTAAAAATACAGAATTAAAATATTTGGATTGTGGTGGAAACCGGTTGACTAAATTGGATTTAAACAGCAATCCGAAATTACAATATTTATATGGCTATGAAAATCAGTTGACAGAACTTGATGTAAGTAAAAATACGGAAATATTTTATTTGCATTGTGAAGGAAACTGGTTGACGGAACTTGATGTAAGCAAAAATGAGAAATTACAAATATTGGATTGTGCCAGAAATCAGTTGACAGAACTCAATGTAAGCAAAAACATACAGTTAAATGAATTGAACTGTTCATCAAATGAATTACAGGAATTGGATGTAAGTAGAAATACGAGATTAAGGAATTTAAAGTGTTCATTAAATAAATTGATTGAACTTAATGTAAGTAATTGCACTAAGTTGACAGAACTGTATTGTGATGGAAATGAGCTGCAGGAATTAGATGTAAGTAAGAATACAGGGCTTAAAAGTTTAAATTGTGAGTGTAATCAGCTTACAATACTGGACATTTCGGATTGTGAAGAACTTGTTGCCGGGAATTTGGATTGTGATGCTGAGGTTATGGTTATAAGAGATAAAAATGCGAAGCCGACACCGCAGCCGACAGCAAATACTGACGATAAAAATGCATCAGATGTTGCAGCATTAAATAAGATAATAACAGACCAGAAAGAAAAAGGTGGAAGTGTCAGCAAAAATTTGGACAGTTCACAATATACATGGACCGGTAATGACGGCGAAAAGAGACTGACAGAAATCGATTGGAGCAATAGAGTAAAGGGAAGTGTTTCATTTGAAGGATTAAGTGAATTAAAAAAATTAAATATCAGTCTTAGTAAAATATATAAAGAAAAAAGATATTCCGGTAAATTAACAGAGTTAAATATAAGTGAAAATACAAATCTGGAATATCTGGATTGCAGTTATAACAAATTAAAAAAATTGGATGTAAGTAAAAATACGGAGTTGACATATCTGAACTGCCAAAATAATCAGTTGACTAAACTTGATATGAGCAAAAATACACAATTAACAAAAGTATGGTGTAGTGATAATCAATTACCGGAACTTGATATGAGTAATAATACAGAATTGACATATCTGAACTGCCAAAATAATCAGCTGACCAAATTGGAAGTGGCTAAAAATCAGAAATTGAATGGGCTGTATTGTGACAATAACAAATTGAAAGATCTGGATATAAAAAATAATGCCCAATTAATAGCCTTATCCTGCGATTCAAATAATTTGACAGATTTGGATTTAGAAAACAATGCATGGCTAATGAGTTTGAAGTGCTCAAATAATCAGTTAAGCAAATTGGATATAAGTAATAATACGAGATTGTATGAGTTATATTGTGACAATAATCAGTTGACTAAACTTGATGTAACAAATAATACGAATCTTAAGTATTTACGATGTCAGGATAATAAAATCACAACACTTGATATTTCAAATTGCAAAGATATTATTGATAAATATTTGAGTGGAGACAGAGCTGATTTCTGGTATGATAAGGATGTTGAGATAATAATGGATACAATTTCAACACCAACACCAACTAAAAGGCCAACGGCAAGTCCGAGTACAAAACCGACCAAAAAACCAACGGCAAGTCCGAGTATAAAACCGACTAAAAAACCAACGGCAAGTCCGAGTATAAAACCAACAGCTACTCCGACTGTAAAGCCGACGGTAACTCCGAGCGTAAAGCCGACAGAGATACCAACAGCAAGACCAAGTGTAGCACCAACGGGAGTGCCAGTGGCAAGTCCAAGTACAGCACCAACAAAAGTGCCGACAGCAAGTCCAAGTGTAGCACTGACAGAAGTGCCGACAGCAACTCCGACAATAAATTCAACGGAAGTACCGACAGTAAGTCCAAGTATAGCACCGACGGCAACCCCGACAATAAATCCAACGGAAGTACCGACTGAAAAAGCTGTGGCAGCACTCAATGTTAAAAATACCTACACAAAATATTTAGGAGACAAAAAATTCAAATTAAATGCTAAAACCGATAGCGATGGAACAGTCAGATACAAAAGTTCAAATACTAATGTTGTAAAAGTTTCATCGAAAGGCGAGATTACGATAGTCGGCTGTGGAGAAGCAAAGGTTACAATATCTGTCAATGAGACAGACAGCTACAAGGCAGTTACTAAAAAAGTAACAATAAAAGTCCTGCCGGAAACCGTGCAAAACTTCAAGGTAAAAGCATTGTCAGGCGGCAAAATAAAATGCACATGGAAAGGAAAGAGTACGAAAAACACAAACTGCCAGATACAATATTCATTGAACAAACAGTTTAAAAATGTTAAGACATTTGCTTCAAAGCCGTCATTAAAGAGCGGAAGTTATAAGGGCAAAGGACTTAAAAAAGGAAAGACTTATTACCTCAGGATAAGGGCAACAGCAAAATCCGGAGGAAAGAGTTACACGGGAAAATGGAGCAAGACCATAAAAGTTAAGGTGAAGTAAAAATATGAGTTAAGCATTATCTGGATATATACAGGTATTTCAATACTTATGTAAATGTATTTATGTACTTATGGGGATGTAATCTTTGAGAAAATTGGATATGAAAAAAGGGTAGATAAGATATAAAATATAGTACACTCAAAGATTACAAGTGTGGCAGAAAGAGTTTATACAGTAGAACATGAATATGGAAAGACGGACTATCTAATATATAGATAGTCCGTCTTTTCTATTATCTTTATTATTGTATAGTGAAAAATTGAGAGGTGATGTATAGCTAAAAGATATTATCAATTTAAAAA
>ENA-ORUA01002980-ORUA01002980.1-human-gut-metagenome-genome-assembly--contig:-NODE-2980-length-12336-cov-3.031675_pt1 | contig 12336 bp, 10 predicted proteins | sample MGYA00242076_ERZ509201 | MGnify/ENA primary metagenome ERZ509201 (study PRJEB26280, sample SAMEA2338863) | human gut metagenome | biome: human gut; feature: human-associated habitat; material: faeces...
TTGATTTCTTCATTTTCTTCAAACCAAAGCTTTGCAATGTCAAGTCCGGTTACTTTTGAAGCAAGCTCATATACGGCTTTACTCTCTTCACAGGCATCATAGAAATCTTTGCCCATTCCAATATACTGCGCTCCCTGTCCAGGGAACATGAATACAACCTTACTCATTTTCTTCTCCTTATTTCCGATTCATCAGACGTTCTGCCTCTGATACGATAGAAGTAATAATTTCCTTACAGGACAATTCATCCTGTATCATTCCGGCAATCTGACCTGCCATCAGACTTCCATTTACCACATCGCCGTCCATCACTGCTTTGCGGAGGGAACCAAGGGTAAGCTGTTCTAATTCATCTAATGTTGCGCCTTCTTTTTCCATCTTCGTAAGAATAAAATTGGTAGTTCCGTTTAAGATACCCGAAACCTCAAGTATTTCATCTGCGGTAATACACTGTTCAAGAGGTCTGATGATAGGTATTCCTCCTGCAACACTTGCCTCAAAGAAGAAATTAACATTCTTCTCCTTGGCAATTCCTAGCAGTTCAGCGCCGTGTTTTGCCACAAGCTCCTTATTGGAGGTACACACGCTCTTGCCCTTTAAAAGAGCTGATTTTACGAACGAGTAAGCCGGATTGACTCCTCCCATCACCTCGACAATAACTGAAACATCATTGTCATTGAGAATAATGTTAAAGTCATGAACAACCTTGTTTTCAATCGGTGTTCCCGGAAATTCCTTAAGGTCAAGAACATACTTGAGATTTATTTCCTGTCCTGCACTTTTTTTAAGCACATCTGCGTTTCTGCTCAATACCTCAACAACTCCTGAGCCTACTGTACCATAACCTAGAACTGCTACATTTACCATCCTACTTTTCCTCCATCAGCTGCTTTGCGTCTTCCGCCTCATCTGCGGTGAGTAAATTATGAATATCAATTATAAGTATAAGCCTGCCTGCCTTATTGGCAACCTTCACAAAATATACTGTATCATGGTTGGTTGCTATGCTTGGGAAATCCCTTATCTCATCCTCCTGAAGATCATCAATCTCCTCGACCTCATCAACCTCTATAGCTAACTTCATATCCGGAAGGTTTGCAATTATAAGCTTGGTATCTCCCGGAGCCTGAGGAAGCTTGAACTTGTCCCTGAGGCTGTACACAGGAATTATATCACCTCTTAGGTTGATAATGCCCTTTATGCTGCTTGAAGCATTCGGAACACGGACAATATCCTGATCCTTTTCAATAGCATTTACATACTGAATATCTATGCCATATAACTCATTTCCAACTCTGAACACAATCGGTTTTAAAGCTTCTGCCATGATAATCCTCCTTTATTCCTCTGTTGTCCCTTTTTTTCCAAGACTCAGCCACTTAAGATAAGCCCCCATGAAGCGGTCCAAATCTCCATCGAGCACTGCCTGGGCATTACCCGATTCCTCACCTGTTCTGTTATCCTTAACCATGGTATAGGGCTGAAGCACATAGCTGCGTATCTGGCTTCCCCAGCCATTCTCCATGACTTCACCACGTATATCCGCTGTCTTAGCCGCATTCTCTGCCTGCTTTAACAGAAAGAGCTTAGCCTTCAACATCTGCATTGCCTTATCCTTGTTCTGGTGCTGTGAACGCTCATTCTGACACTGAACAACGGTACCCGTAGGAATATGTGTAATTCGTATAGCTGATGACGTCTTGTTGATATGCTGTCCACCCGCACCGCTTGAACGGTAGGTGTCTATCCTTAAATCGTCCTCATTGATGTCTACATCCAGATCTTCCTCTATATCCGGCATGACATCGCATGATACGAAGGATGTCTGTCTCTTGCCCGCTGCATTGAACGGAGATATGCGGACAAGTCTGTGAACTCCGTGCTCAGACTTAAGATAGCCGTAAGCGTTAAGTCCGTTCACCTGTATTGTGACTGACTTCACACCCGCCTCATCGCCCTCAAGCAGATCCAGCGTCTCGACGGCAAATCCCTTGCTGTTAGCCCAGCGCGTATACATTCTAAGAAGCATTGAAGCCCAGTCACAGGACTCAGTTCCACCCGCACCGGCATGCAATGTAAGAATAGCATTGCACTTATCATATTCTCCCGACAGCAGTGTCTCCATCTGAAGCTTCTCAAACAGCGCCTCGAAATTATCAACAAGCTGGCCTATCTCCGGTATCAGACTCTCATCATTCTCCTCGTAAGCCATCTCAATAAATTCCTCGGCATCCGTCTTATCCTTTTCAAGCTTCTTAAAATCTTCTATATCAGCCTTGAGTCCTTTAAGCTCCTTCATATAGCCATTAGATTTCTCAGGATTATCCCAGAAATCCGGTTCCTCCATATGACGCTCAATCTCCTCAATTCTCTTTGACTTATCAGCTAAGTCAAAGTGAATCCCTCAATTCGGTTAATGGCTGTTCGTATCCGCCTAAGCGGAACTTAAACTGATCAAGTTCGACCACTAATCTCACCACCTTAAAGTTATTATTTTTATTATACATAAAACATTATTTTTTGCAATTAAATTTTTAAAGTTTTAGCACAGTACAGTTATGCATTCCTTCCGCAACAGTTCTTATACTTCAGTCCTGAGCCGCAAGGACATGGATCATTTCTCTGAATTTTCTTGTCCTCACGCTTAACCGGAGCCTTTGTTGTGCTCTCGTCACGGTTGGTTCCCGTAACCTTGGCAACCTGTTCACGCTTCTCTGCCTTCTGCTCAATCTTCACATGAGTTACAAGCCTTACGGTATCCTCCTGAATTCTTGCAATCATGTTGTCGAACATGTCATAACCCTGCATCTTATACTCAACAAGAGGATCTTTCTGACCATACGCATTGAGTCCGATACCCTGTCTTAACTGATCCATATCATCAATATGATTCATCCAGTTGGTATCAATCGCCTTTAACAGACACACTCTCTCTATCTCACGGATATGTTCAGGCACTGGGAACTCTGCTTCCTTCTCAGCATAGAACTTCACTGCGCGCTCCTCAACACCCTGAATGAGTTCCTTCTTATTCCTGTAACCATCTTCAGGTGTCACCGGCTCAATAGGGACAAGTCTAATAAGATTCTCATTGAGTTCAGCGTACTTCCACTCGGAAGGATCAGCATCGCCGTTGATTGAATAGTCAATATATCCCTCAATCTTATCCTTCATCATCTTGATGATATCGTTTCTGAGATTCTGACCGTCAAGCACCTTGCGTCTCTCTGCGTAAATAGTCTCTCTCTGCTCGTTCATAACCTGGTCATAGTCAAGCAGGTTCGTACGGATGCCGAAGTTATTCGTCTCAACCTTCTTCTGAGCACCCTCGATAGCCTTTGACAGCATGCTGTGCTCAAGTCTCTCGTTCTCCGGAATCTTGAGTGCATTGAACATCGCCATAAGCTTATCAGAAGCAAACAGCCTCATAAGGTCATCCTCAAGTGAGATATAGAAACGCGACTCACCCGGATCACCCTGACGTCCGGAACGTCCGCGGAGCTGGTTGTCGATACGTCTCGACTCATGTCTCTCTGTACCTATAATCTTAAGTCCGCCTGCTGCCTTCGCTGCGTCATCAAGCTTAATATCCGTACCACGGCCTGCCATATTGGTCGCAATCGTGACCGCACCATGCTGGCCCGCCTGAGCAACTATCTCTGCCTCAAGCTCATGGAACTTGGCATTAAGTACATTGTGCTTGATTCCTTTCTTTTTGAGTAAATTGCTTACCTCCTCAGACTGCTCTATTGTAATAGTACCTACAAGAACAGGCTGTCCCTTCTCATGTGCCTCAACTACATCATCAACAACCGCATGAAGCTTCTCTTTTCTTGTCTTATAGATGACGTCATCGTAATCTATTCTGGCAATCGGTCTGTTGGTTGGAATCTCAATAACATCCATTCCATATATCTCACGGAACTCTTTTTCCTCAGTGAGAGCCGTACCGGTCATACCCGCCTTCTTCTCGAACTTGTTAAAGAAGTTCTGGAATGTGATTGTGGCAAGTGTTCTGCTCTCACGTCTTACCTTAACATGCTCCTTTGCCTCGATAGCCTGATGAAGTCCGTCCGAGAAACGTCTTCCCGGCATTATACGTCCTGTGAACTCATCGACAATAAGCACCTCATTATTGGCAACAACATAATCCTTGTCGCGGAACATAAGATAATGCGCGCGGAGGGCAAGAATCACGTTATGCTGTATTTCAAGGTTCGCAGGGTCGGCAAGATTCTCAAGGTGGAAGAACTTCTCAACCTTTCTTGTTCCCTGCTCGGTAAGGTTGACCGTCTTATCCTTCTCACTTACCACAAAGTCACCTGTCTCCTCAAAGCCCGCACCCATAATAATATCCATCTTGGATATATCGTCATTGTTGCTTGTACCCTTCTCAAGCTGTCTTGCAAGGATATCACATACCTCGTATAACTTAGTTGATGAATTTCCCTGACCGGAAATGATGAGCGGTGTTCTCGCCTCATCAATGAGTACTGAGTCAACCTCATCGATAATGGCATATCTTAAATCACGAAGAACAAGGTTCTCCTTGTATACTGCCATATTATCTCTCAGATAATCAAAGCCAAGTTCATTGTTGGTAACATATGTGATATCACATCTGTATGCTTCCCTTCTCTCCTCCGGCTTCATGTCATTTAACACAACTCCGACCGTCAGACCAAGGAAGCGGTGAACCTGTCCCATCCACTCTGCATCACGCGAAGCGAGGTAATCATTGACAGTAATAACATGAACACCCTTGCCCTCCAGTGCATTAAGGTATGCCGGAAGAGTTGATACAAGTGTCTTACCTTCTCCTGTTCTCATCTCAGCGATACGTCCCTGATGAAGGATAATACCACCTATAAGCTGTACCCTGTAATGCTCCATTCCTATAGCACGCTTAGCAGCCTCCCTGACTGTGGCGAATGCCTCCGGGAGAATATCATCTAATGTCTCTCCATCAGCAAGTCTCTTCTTAAATTCATCAGTCTTAGCCTTCAGCTGTTCATCGGTCAGAGCCTGCATTGACGGACGGAGCGCCTCAATCTTATCCACGATAGGATAGATTCTCTTAAGTTCATGCTCACTATGTGTTCCAAAAAGCTTCTGAATAATTCCCATACAATATTATCTCCTAAAATATAAAAATATCCCAATTATCAGTATTCTAACACCTTTTCATAGGGTTTGTAAAGAAAGTTTTAGCTTACATTCGGCAAAGCATAAAAAAGAGGTCTCCACAGAAACCTCTGTGAAGACCTTCAACAATCATATTACTCTGTATTTAATCAAGCTCAGGCTCAATAAGACCATAGGTGTTACCCTTTCTCTTATATACTACATTGACCTCACCTGTCTCTGAATTGGAGAATACATAGAAGTTATGTCCGAGCAGCTCCATCTGGATGCATGCCTCTTCAGGATCCATAGGCTTAATTCCGAATCTCTTGGAACGAACTATCTTAACCTCTGCCTCTTCCTCATAATCTTTGTCAATGTAATCCTGGGTAAACACATTTCCTGCTGCCTGCTTAGACTGTATAATCTTGTTCTTATACTTCTTAAGCTGGCGTTCAATAACCTCCTCTACAAGATCAATTGAAACATACATATCCGAGCTTGTCTGCTCTGAACGGATAATGCTTCCCTTAACAGGAATTGTAACCTCAATCTTCTGTCTGTCCTTCTCAACACTGAGTGTTACGTTAATATCTACATCCTTATCAAAATACTTCTCAAGCTTTCCGAGCTTACTCTCAACTGCACTTCTTAACCCCTCTGTGACTTCGATGTTCCTACCGGTAATTGTAAAACGCATACTACCAACTCCTTTACCCTTTAATCCATCAGATAGTATCGATGTTATTCCGCCCAATTAATAAAGCAAATTATCAATTGTGTGAATATTTACTATCTAATATGTGAATATTATACCATATATCTGTAAATTTTCAAGAGAAATATGCATTATTCTATTAACTTTATGTGAACTTTTACTGAACAATAAATATTTAATTGTCAAGTGGTTTTATCGTTGTTTTTTGTCGAAACTTGCGATTTATAAGAACTTCACAAAACATTTTTTCGTGTTATCATCTATGAAATTGTGTTTATCCACCACACAATTCAATGTGGATAATGTGGATAACTTGGTGTATAAGTCAAAAACTCTTATAAATACGGCAAATCTTAATGTGGATAAATTCGTGGATAACTCATTTTTTTGTGGATAACTCATTTTTATGTTTCATAGCTATTACATACATTTTGTGCATATTGCATAAAATGTACATATAAAGATACCTGCAAATTAAGTATCTTATGTTAATCAGTACCAAAAAAGCTACAATATATATTTCTCCACAGAAGCAACAGCATTGGCACCATCAGCCGCAGCTGTAATAATCTGCCTGAGCTGCTTGGTTCTGATATCGCCCGCAGCATACACTCCGGGAACATTTGTGGCACAGTCTTCACCCGCCACAATGTAGCCTGCTTCATTCATCTGCACGCTCTTATCAACAAATGCCGTCACCGGCTGCATTCCGACAGCAAGGAATACTCCATCAACAGCAAATTCATCTGTATTCCCTGTTATTTTATTCTTAACCTCTATTGATGAAACCTTCGCCTCACCTGATATTCTCTCCACCGTGCTGTCCAGTACAAGCTCGATGTTCTCCGTATTCTTAGCCTTGTTCACAAGGCTCTTTGCTGCACGAAACTCATCCCTGCGATGGATAAGATATACTTTTTCACACATTCTTGCAAGATATATTGCATCCTCAACCGCAACATCACCTCCGCCGACAACCGCTGTAATCTTATTCCTAAAAAAGGCGCCGTCGCATGTTGCACAGTAGGACACACCTTTTCCTGTAAATTCTGCTTCCCCCGGTATTCCCGCTTTTCTGTGTACAGCACCGGTTGCAATAATTATGGTCTTAGCCTCATACTCTTTCTTGTCCGTTACAACCTTCTTAACCTCACCTGCAGCATCCATAGATATGACATTCTCCGTAACGAAACTGACGCCAAGCTTCTTTGCATGCTCAGCGAACTTCATGCCCATTTCAAATCCACCAATGCCCGGAAGTCCTAAATAGTTATCCACATCATAGGTTGTGAGAACCTGTCCTCCCTGCATCATGCTTCCTTCTATGACAATAAAATCAAGCTCAGCTCTTGCAGCATACACCGCCGCCGACATGCCGGCAGGACCGGCGCCTATTATAATCAAATCATACATAGTGAATTTCTCCTTTTTATTTACTGTTTTGACACCCTGACCTCATTTCTATATTGTATCAAATTAAAGTATGTTTATCCAGCAAAAACATTTTTGCCGCATATATCACAAAATTATTGTATTTTTTGCGCTTATCCTTACAATAAGATGGTACACTGTTATTTTAAGCTTTATATGGAATGGGGATAATCAGCTGAATAAGACTGTTTTAATCACAGGCGCTTCAAGGGGAATAGGGCGCGCCATCGCATTAGAATACGCAAAAAGGAAATACAATATCGTGATATGCGCAATAAACGGCGCCGCACTCGAAAATACCGCAGATGAAATAAGGGCGCTTGGTGCTGCCTGCCTTGCCGTGACATGCGATGTAGGAAAATACGCTGATGTTGAAAGACTTTTTTCTGAAGCCACCGGACATTTCGGTGATATTGATGTTCTCATTAACAATGCCGGAATCTCACACATAGGGCTTTTGCAGGACATGAGCATTGAAGAGTGGAACAATATAGTGAACACCAATCTGTCCTCCGTGTTCTCCTGCTGTAAGCTGGCAATTCCGGGAATGGTGAGAAAGCAGAGCGGTTCAATTATAAACATAAGCTCCGTATGGGGAGTGGCAGGTGCCTCCTGTGAAGCTGCCTACTCTGCCACCAAGGGCGGAATAAACTCCTTCACAAAGGCGCTCGCCAAGGAGCTCGCTCCATCCGGAATCAATGTCAATGCCATTGCCTGCGGTGTCATGGACACAGACATGAACCACTGCTTCAGTGAGGAAGAAATGCATGATATAATAGAAGAAATCCCCGCCGGCAGGATGGGAGCCCCTGATGAAGCGGCTTCCCTCGCATTATCAATAAGTGAGGGTACCAGCTATCTCACCGGTCAGGTCATCGTACTGGACGGGGGATATATTTAAAATACCTGCAGCAGTGCCACAACAAGCGGAATGGTGACAAGCGACAACGCGGTTGTGACCACGATATTTCTTGTCACAATTCTTGTGTCCGCATTATGCTCATTCGCCATCATAACCACCATGGATGCCACAGGCATTCCATTGGTTATTGTGGCAATGGATGTGTAATAATCATTTACGCCGATAAGCCTGCACACCAAAAGTGTAACCATCGGAATAACAAGAAGCCTTATTATCGCAAATCCATAGCTTCTTATATCACTAAGCGATTCCTTTACAGGATACTGTGCAAAGGTGGCTCCAAGAACAAGCATTGACAGCACGGAGGTCACGTTTCCAATCATGTAACAAGTCTCATATATAACTCCATCGTCTCTTATTCCCGCCACAAATATTATAAGTGCAAGCAGTATAAGGATAAAACCCGGTGTCACAAGAGCATGCACAAGCTCCTTGATTTTCTGCTTTTTAGTTTTACTTTCTGTCTTTCCGGCGATATTCCCCGTGATATTTACATCGGCTGCTTTTACGCCAACTGCGGCTGCACCTTCAATGCCTCCTCCTGCAGCAGCCGTCGACATAGCAGCCTTTTCAAAGCAGTACACAGCATAAGTGTAGATAAATATATTGAAAGAAAAGTGCAGCATTGAGGAATAGAACACCGACGCATCGCCAAGCACCGACTGCAATACCGGAAAACCCATGAATGAGTTGTTGGAAAAGACAAGCATACATTCATAGAGCGGTCTATCCTTCGGGTTGACCCTGAATATCCATGTGACAAATCCGGCAAACAAAATAAATCCTACATACATGAGTATCCCTGCACCAAACAATACCAGAACACCAAGCCTGTTTTCCGTTGAAGCACTGAGAGCCGTGGAAATTATCCACAGCGGTGCTGTCACCTTCACTACCATCGATGAAAGCTTCTTGCTCGTCCTCCCATCAATAATATCAAATCTATACAGCACAAATCCCAGCACCAGCACAATAAAAAGCTTAATCATGCATCTGGCGATAACCATAATGTCCATCAGTTGATTCCTCTCATTCCCTTAACTACATTCTTTCCATACTCGCTTATAAGCGCTCTTATTGTCCGCCTAACCATCCTGCCCTTCTCAGGCTCCATGGAGAACATCTCCTTCGCCATACTGTTTAATGTAGCGGGCTTATACTTTTCAAGGTCGGACAGATAGTTGACACCGGCCCGCGTGAGCATATCATATACCGCATCCACAAAGGCAACCCGCTCATCATCGCTAAGTCCCATAACCCATGCACTTATGGTCTTATCTATCACAAGGCTTTCCTTTGAACGCTCATCAAGCTTGACAAAACCATTTCTATAAACCTGCCAGTTCAGTCCATCGTGCTGCATTATTCCCTTTCCGGTGCTCTTTACTACCTCATAGCTGTCTCCATGCTCTAAAAGCATACCAATAATTGATGTCTCGGGTACAATAGTTCTTACCTTATCCTTAATCTCTAAATATGCCTTCTTTTCAAGCATTGATTCAAGAAATCCCGGTCCATCATTATTATAAATTGCAATAATTCTCCTTTTCAGTCTGTCATAACACATTGCTGCGGCGTATATCGCAAGGTTGCCTCCCTTTGAATGTCCTCCTATTCTTATCAGCCTGCCATCATGCGGAACCGTCTTTTCCAGATACTCCACCGCCTCCTCCTGTGAAGGGACAGGCATCTGATATGCCATATTAAGATCCTCCTTCCACCCTAATATGGTATCATCCGTACCCGAATAGGAGACAAAAAGTGTCCCATCGGACAGATATACATGAAGTGCCGAAAACTGCTCCTGATTTTCAAAGTCATGTTTGTCAACATATCCTGCAAGTACCGCATCCGCGAACCGCCTGCCCTTAGCCATCTCAAGCAGGAGAAGCCCTGCATTGCGTTCCAGCTTACAGCTTTTTTCCAGCCTGCCACTCTCATCCAGCTTAAGAGCTGCCTCTTTAACAGAAATCGGCCGAAGCTTCCTTCCAAGCTGAGGCTCCGGAACTATACCATCAAGACTTGCATAGCTGAGCTCTGCAAGTATGAGATTATCAACCTCGTTGAAGGGCATAACTGAAAAATCAAAATCACCATACCACTCAAGATAATCCATTATATTACCTGTCATCATACGGCACACCTCCATTCTAGTTTGCTGTAAGTACTTTTATATACTGTTCAACCCTTTCCTCCCAGTTGAAATTTTTAAGATTAGCATATCCCTTTGAAATTAATTCCTTTGCCAGCTCCGGCTGTTCTGTGAGCTGTTTCATCTGCGCTGCAATCTCATCTGTATTTTCCGGGTCTGCCATAATTCCTGCATCCCTCACAACCTCCGGAAGAGATGTTGCATTTGATGAGATTACCGGAACACCAAGCTCCATTGCCTCAAGAGGCGGAAGCCCGAAGCCCTCTATCAGCGATAGAAAAACCAGCCCCTTTGAATGTGCAAAGAGTGAATAGAATCTCCTGTCATCCATAAACTTATTGCAGTGTATGTGCTTCTTCACCTCATCCGTAAGAGCAATATCCGGATTGTTCTCAAACATTGACAGGTCAGGAAGTCCGGCAACCTCCAGATCATACGGCTTGTCCGTCATTTCGTAATATTTTGCGTATGCCTTTATAAGCCCGGCCGCATTTTTATGCGGCAGCCTGGAGGTTATTCCGTAGAAATACTTTTCCGGAACATTTGAAAGCTCCTCAGTCTCCATGTTATGAGCTTCATAGCCGTGGAGTATAACATATGTCTTTTTCTCCGCCTTCGGCACAATTTTTAATATATCCTGCTTTGAGTACTCTGAAATAGTGATAACTTTATCCGCAGTTTTTATTGAGCTCTTCATTCTGAGCATGACATATGCATTCTGAACGCGGTTAAGCACTCCGGGAAAATGCTTAGCATAGTAAAACGGAATGAGGTCATGGACTATAATGACATCCTTCACCGGATCTAACTTATCAGTGACAATCATCAGGGTCTTATGTACAGCAGCACCGTCGATTACCAGATCGATCACTTTTCCTTCGATAAATACGATAATCCAGGAATACATCGGTAAACGCCAGTCACCGAAAGCAACAACCGTCGACAACGTAATGGTACAGTCGACAATAATCACCAAAGTTCCAAGCGATATGTGGGTATATTTATTCAAAATCATAGAAATGATATCGGATCCTCCGGAAGTTGCCCGTGCCTTAAAGATCATACCGATCCCGATACCATAAACAATTCCTCCGAAAATAGCGGACAACAACTGTTCGTTCAGTAACGTACGATCCGTAATACCGGGCTCCAACAAGGCATCATAGCCGTATAAATAGTGGATGAGACGCATAAATGCCGGAATAGCGAACGTACAGATAATGGTTTTTACCCCGAACATACCTCCCAAAAAGTAAATTCCCAACAAGAGTAAAGGAACGTCCATACACAGGGCTGCAATTTCAGTCTCCCACCCCCACAAATGGTGAAATACCATAGACAATCCGTAAGTTCCTCCGGGAGCAAACCCATAAGGCTCAGCAAACATCACCGCCCCCAAGGCAAAAACAAAACATCCGCCCAACAACCAGGCATAGGTTATAAAAAAATCTTTAGAGAGAAATTTCTCTTTCGTAACAAATCCCATATTGACTTTAGATTTATGATTTTGATTTATGATTTAACGCCGCCAAAATTACGAATTGTTTTCGGCATTTTCTTGGCATAAAATATTTTCAACATGTTTTGTTTATATCTGTATATCAATCTATTAAACAACAAGACACAGGCATATTTATACAAGAAAGAGCATATTTATACAAAAACAGGAAATCGCATTGAAAACGATTGAAGCCCTATACGGCAATAACAGGATAAGGTGAGTAATCGTAAAGTTGTATTTTCCCTTTCAAGAGGGATTCAGGAACATCGATCAGCCGTTGATTGCTACTTCCCCTGAAAAGCAAATCGGTATCCCGCAAATGCTGATTAAAACGTCCATCTACCAAAACATCGATATAAGGCAAGATTTGTGCCAACCGGGCAGACCGGCACACCTCTTCATAGCGATAACCGGTATAACACCAAATATTCTTTTTGTTTTATTCATTATTCTACACCTTTTCAATCTTATAACCAATTCCCCAAACA
>ENA-ORUA01002995-ORUA01002995.1-human-gut-metagenome-genome-assembly--contig:-NODE-2995-length-12303-cov-2.516492_pt1 | contig 12303 bp, 9 predicted proteins | sample MGYA00242076_ERZ509201 | MGnify/ENA primary metagenome ERZ509201 (study PRJEB26280, sample SAMEA2338863) | human gut metagenome | biome: human gut; feature: human-associated habitat; material: faeces...
ATCCAAAACGAAGCATATAATATAAGAAGAAATCATGCAGTTCATAAGGGCCCACCAAATCTTCTGTTTTCTGGGAAATAACACCGTCTACCGGTGGAAGTAATTCAGGGCTTACCGGTGTATCTAAAATGTCAAGCAGTACCTCTTTTAATTCCTGTTCCTCGCTCGTATCCGCATAATAACGTACCAGATGTCTTACCAAAGTTTTTGGTACAGAACAGTTCACAGCATACATGGACATATGATCTCCATTATAGGTTGCCCAGCCAAGCGCCAGCTCTGACATATCTCCCGTTCCAATAACCATTCCATTTGTCTGATTGGCAATATCCATCAAAATCTGTGTTCTCTCACGCGCCTGAGAATTCTCATATGTTACATTATGAATTTCCGGGTCATGTCCAATATCTGAAAAATGCTGCTCTACCGCTTTATTAATACGGATTTCACGCAGGCTTGCGCCAAGCTTCTTTGTGAGCGTTACTGCATTGGAATACGTTCTGTCTGTTGTTCCAAAACAAGGCATTGTCACACAGACAAGATTCTCTCTTGGAATCTTCAACATATCAAATGCTCTTGCCGTTACTAATACTGCAAGAGTGGAATCAAGACCTCCACTGATTCCGACAACTGCCGACTGACAGTGGGTATGTGCCAGACGCTTTTTCAGACCCATTGCCTGAATGGTAAGAATCTCGTCACAACGCTTTTCTCTGTCAATCTTATTAGAAGGAATGAACGGTGTACGCTCAAAATAACGGCTGAGTTCTGTTCGTTCTTCTTTCAGCCGGAAATAAACTCTCTCATAATTTTTATCTGCGCCTTCTGTCACAAAAGTTGTCATTCTTCGTCGGTCTGCCTCTAATCTTTGCAAGTCAATCTCTGTCTCGATATAGCTATTCTGGAATCTTCTTGATTCTTTCAAAATAGAACCATACTCTGCAATCATGTTATGTCCACTATACACTAAATCCTGTGTAGACTCTCCCTCACCGGCACAGGAATAAAGATAAGCGCATACCAGACGAGCAGACTGCTGGGATACAAGATTACGGCGGTAAGTATCTTTTGTCGTTGTCTCATCACTTGCTGACGGATTACAGATTACAGTTGCCCCTGCTAATGCATGATGGGTAGATGGTGGCAGTGGACACCATAAATCCTCACAGATTTCACATCCAATCACCAATTCTTCCATGTTCTCACAGCAAAATAAAAGATTCATCCCAAAAGGTACATCCTTACCACCAAGACGAATCTTTCTTACTTCCTCTTCTCCCGGAGCGAAATGTCATGCCTCATAAAATTCTGAATAGTTTGGCAGATAATGTTTTGGCACAACGCCTAATATTTTACCGCCCTGTGCAAATACCGCACAGTTATAAAGCTTATGATTCACTGTTAATGGAAGACCTAAGACGATTACCATATCCTGTCCTTTTGTCTCCTCTAAAATAGCAAAAAGCTGATTCTTTGCCTCATCAAGTAACGTCTTTTGTAAAAAAAGATCATTACAAGTGTACGCAGTAAGAACAAGTTCCGGAAAAACTAAAAGCTTCACTCCATTCTTATCTGCCTTTTTCATTACTTCCATTACCTTTTCTTTATTGTGAATCGGATTGGCAACTTCCACATCGACAGATGCCACTCCGACTTTTAAAAAGCCGTCTTTCATAAAAACCTCCAAAAATACAAAATGGGAATCCTAAGTACCTTAGTCTTCCCATTATTGTAATCAATTATTTATCTTTTGGCAACAAACAGTATACGAAAAATGTGTATATCACAAAAATTGTGACAACATCTTCATAAAAAGCTTACTCAAGGAAATCCTTAAGCTTTCTGCTTCTGCTTGGATGACGAAGTTTACGAAGTGCCTTCGCCTCAATCTGTCTGATACGCTCTCTTGTTACGTTAAATTCCTTACCAACTTCCTCAAGAGTTCTTGTCTTACCATCATCAAGTCCAAAACGAAGTTTAATAACGTTGCGCTCTCTTTCTGTAAGAGAAGCCATTGCCTCTTCAAGCTCTTCTTTAAGCATGGAAAAAGATGCAGAATCTACTGGAGAAAGAAGAGATTCATCCTCAATGAAATCACCTAACTGGCTGTCCTCTTCCTCACCGATTGGTGTATCTAAAGATACGGGATCTCTGGATGTCTTTAAAATCTCATCAATCTTGGCAACCGGCATATTCATCTTCTTGGCAATCTCTTCATTGGTAGGTTCTCTTCCGAGTTCCTGAAGTAACATTCTTGAAGTACGAAGTGTCTTGTTGATTGTCTCTACCATATGTACTGGTACACGGATTGTCTTCGCTGTATCGGCGATACCTCTTGTGATTGCCTGACGAATCCACCAGGTAGAGTAGGTACTGAACTTATTACCCTTCTTATAATCAAACTTCTCAACGGCCTTCATCAGACCCATGTTACCTTCCTGAATAAGATCAAGGAAAGACATTCCTCTTCCAACATACTTCTTGGCAATACTTACTACAAGTCGGAGGTTTGCCTCAATAAGCTGCTTTCTCGCCTGCTCATCACCTTTCTCAATACGCTGCGCCAGAAAAACTTCTTCTTCCGCAGTAAGCAAAGGAATATTACCAATCTCTTTTAAATACATACGAACCGGATCCTCTAAGCTTACACCTTCAAGAATATCCGCATCGTCAATAATCTCTACTTCCTCTGCATCATCGTCTATAAAATTATCATCGTTATCTTCATCTTCGTTGGTATTTAAAACATCAACGCCCTGTTTTTCAAAATAATCAAGAATCCACTCAAACTTCTCCGGAGTTAACTCAATATTCTTAAATGCATCGTTAATCTCCTTATACTCTAACACATTTTTATTCTTATGTGCCTGTTTGAGAAGCTTCTCCATGATGTTCGAAAAGACTATTCTTATATCTTCCATTCTGTTCTCCCAACTCTAATTATAACTAAACTTTCTGACTGTTTCCTGATTCTCTCCAAATACTTTCAATATAAAAAAATAAAATCAAAAGCTAACGAAGAAAAAGAATCCTGCCCGGCAGAATTCTCCGACTGCGGACGGCTATTATTTACTGCCATCCTGCTTATATATCCGTCAAATCAGTCTGACTGCTGTGCCATATACTAAAACCTCAGCAGCTCCCTGCATTACTTCGCTGGAGGAATAACGCACACATACTACTGCATCTGCACCCATCTGCTCTGCGTTCCTTACCATCTTATCTGTTGCAAGCGTTCTGGCTTTCTCCATCATCTCCGTGTATGAAGTAAGCTCTCCACCCACTAACGTTTTTAAACTGTTCATGATATCCTTACCTGCATGAACTGTTTGGACAGAAGAACCTTCTACAATACCTAACGGCTCGATTTCTCTTCCTGCAATTCTTTCTGTAGTAACTAATAGCATAGCTCCACCTCCATTGCGAGTAGCGCACTCAACCTATTATAATCTCATGTTATCAATAGAATACTCCAAAAAGAAAGCTTTGTCAACAAAAAGTGAGGGGAACAGACGAAAATCTTTGAAAACTACAATTTTCAGATTTCAAAAAGAAGAATTTCTTCCAATAGTTCATCGCCTTGTAGTTTTCAAACCTTTTCTGACTTCTGCAATGCCCTTTTTGTGGCAAAGCAGATGGGGAAGTTCGGGGTTGCAATCTATAGTTAGTACTACTTTTCTGTATACTTTTTTGAGCAATCCGACAGTCACTTTCTCTATAGCGGCATCTTCCCAGCCAAAGCACAACCCTCAGTAAGATAAACAGACCATATTTATGGCCTCGGAGCAAAGGTTGGATGCGAGCGCATAAGCGAACATTCAACCTGCAGCGACTAAAGTCACAAATATGGTCTGTTTATCTTACTGAGGGTGTCTCCCTTTGCCTGCGGCAAATTACTATTTAATGTTCAGAATCTTTTTCACTTCTTTGCACATATCTTCCGTTTCGCATACAGTATCATGAAGAACTGCTGCACTTCTGATATCTTCGATTGCCTGTGGTACTTTGACACCAGACAGTTTCTCTAATTCATCAATGAGTTCAAAATCTGTCTTACTGTCATAAGAAGAATCAATCGCATTCATGACGCTTCTTGTAAATTTATATGGGCTTGCTGTAGATGCGATAACCGTTTTTGTGGTATCGCCTGTTTCTTTTTCATATTTTTTGTAAACAGATGCTGCTACCGCTGTGTGGGTATCAATGATGTAATCTGCTTTATTGTAAACTTCTTTGATGGTCTGTGCTGTCTCTTCTTCTGTTGCATAGTTCCCGTAGAAGTCTTTCATCTGTTCTTTCATGTCATCGGTAATTGTATAAACACCGTTTGTATTCAGTTCTTTCATGAACTCATTGTTCTTCTCGGCATCTCTTCCCGCAGTCTGATAAATGAGACGCTCTAAGTTACTGGAGATTAGGATGTCCATTGATGGAGATGTTGTGAGGATAAAGTCTCTGTTTCTGTCGTAGCATCCTGTTGTGAAGAAGTCAAAGAGTACTTTATTCTCGTTAGATGCACAGATTAACTTTGCGATTGGTACTCCCATCTGTTTTGCGTAGGATGCTGCTAAGATGTTACCAAAGTTTCCTGTTGGAACAACTACGTTAATCTGCTCTCCGTCAGAGATTTCTCCGCGGGCTAATAATGTAGCATAGCTGTATACATAGTAAACAACCTGTGGAACAAGACGTCCGATGTTGATAGAGTTTGCGGAGGAGAACTGGTATCCTGCTTCGTTCATTTCTTCTGCGAGTGCTGCGTCAGAGAACATCTTCTTTACTCCTGTCTGTGCATCATCGAAGTTACCTTCGATTCCGATAACGTATGTATTCTCTCCACGCTGTGTTACCATCTGTTTTTCCTGAATAGGGCTTACACCATGCTTTGGATAAAATACGATAATCTTTGTTCCTGGTACATCAGCAAATCCTGCTAATGCCGCCTTTCCGGTATCTCCAGATGTTGCTGTAAGAATGACGATTTCATTCTTTACCTGATTCTTCTTTGCGCTTGTTGTCATTAAATAAGGCAAGATAGAAAGTGCCATATCCTTAAATGCGATAGTTGCTCCGTGGAACAGCTCCAGATAATATGCATCATCTTTCTTCACTAATTCTGCAATATTCTCTGTGTCAAACTTTTTATCGTAAGCACTGTTAATACAATGTTTTAACTCTTCTTCTGTAAAATCAGTCATGAAAAGCTTCATAACTTCATAAGCAACTTCCTGATAACTCATCTTGGAAAGTTCTTCTAAAGATTTATCAAGCTTTGGAATATAGGAAGGAACAAAAAGTCCTCCTTCTCCGGCTAAACCTTTTAAAATAGCTTCGGAAGCTGTTGCTGTCTCCTGATTATTTCTTGTACTTTTATAAATTAAGTCCATGTCTACCTCCCGTGTGCGGTTGTGCGCCTGGCGCACGTCATTTCGGTTTTTAAATCAAATAAACGCCATCATTATAGCATACGAAAATCTTTTTGTATACGCATAATTTGCAGGTTTTCACTCTCATTTATTCTTTTTTCTGTTTTTTACAAAAAAATTCGGACTATTTTTCTTTATTTTTCACAATAATTTAAAAATAATTATTGGCTGGCGGCTACTCTTATACCTGCATTTTTATCTGTCTGACTACTCTCTTGCCTGCTTTTCCATCTGCCAGACTGCCAGAGCCAAAAAGGCAATTCCCATAAGGATGCACATAATACTCGCTGCCTTATAAAAAAGGAAAGAGAAAGCCTGGGTTGAACTGTCGATGCCGATTCGCCCGCAATAAAGATTCATCAGGCCGCTATCTCCCGTAATATTCCCATAATATCCCATATATGCTGCCAGCGGATTTATCAGGCTTAAGAGCAGGCACAGACTTATCGTGATTGGTGCCAGATTATCCATTCCTGATACAGAGATAGATATCGTTCGCATAATTTCTGTTCCTAAAATCGTTCCCAGAATGAACACTGCCTCAATGACTGTATTTTGTGCAAATGCCCAGATTCCTTTTTTACAATAACTAAAGGAAAAAATGGAAACGGAAGCACTCCAGAATGTACAGATAAACAGCATAATCCCAAGACGGATAATCTTTCTCCACGGCAGGCCGCTGTATATACAAGACAGGGAAATGATAGGCAGGCTAGATATAAATAACATCATATATACGGCAATAATCACCGAAACTCTGGCAATAATAAATTGCTTAGAAGAACCTGGAATCATTACAAATTCTTCTAACATATGTTTTTCTCTATCTGTTGAATAAAATCCCCATACCGAAAAAGGCATGAGTACAAATATCATTCCAATCTGAATCGTGCTTATAATTAAAAACTGATACAGATATGCAGAAGTATCGTAGGAATAGCCTTCCTGAAAGGACTCTGCATTAAAAAACATAAATAAAATTGTGATAAATGCCAGTATCGCATTATAAAAAATGAGCATCATGGGAAGCCGTATATTTCTTCCTTCTTTCAGCCATTCTACTTTTAAAAAGGGATTCCACATAACTACTACCTCCGGAAAATTTCTTCTATGTCCGCCTGGTCCCGCATATAATTATGAATCAGTGCACCAGATGCAACTAAGTCGGTAAGAAGTTCTGCTTCTTCCTTTTCTCCTCCGTTAAATCGGAAAATCACATCATCCCCATCTACCGTAACCCGGTCAACAAGAGGATTCTCTTTCAAAACTTCCAGTGCCTTCTCCATCTGAGCTAAAATATGCATTCGTACAGGACTTTTACATAATGCCTCTGCGTACACTTCTTCTACCGGACCAAAGGTCAGATTCTTCCCAGACTCCATAACAAGAACATCCGTAATGAATCCCATCATTTCTGGATACATCGGAGTATTTAAAATGATGGAAGTCCCTTTTTCATGGAGGGTGAGCAAAATTCCTATCATCTTTCTCCTTGCTGTCACACTCATATTATCAAACGGTTCGTCCATCACCAGCCATTCTGGTTCCTGTAAAATGGCCTTTCCCAAATATAAAAACGGTAAGGTTTCTGCCGGCAGTTCACCGATGAATGCTCCCTCATATTCTTTCATATCAAGAAGTTCCAGAACTTCCTCAATCCTCCGGCTCCGATATCGTCCTCCTACCTTATACAGTGCCAGGAACAATTCGTAATATTCTTCTACCTTTAACAGACTGTAAAAGCCATATTCTTTAGACATATAGCCAAAATTACAGTACGCATTTCCGCCTTTTTCATAAATAGAGATACCATCTATATAAATGTCTCCTGTTTCCGGCTTTTCCCCACCAGAAGCAGCCTTAAGCAACGTGGACTTTCCCTCTTTATCCTCACCCAGTAAGGCGAGTATCACTCCATCCGGGGCTTTCAGACTGAAATCATCTAATACTTTTTTCCCTTTTCTCTGAATAGAAATATTTTGAAAATCCAGCATTCTTCTCCCCCTTTACTGCTTCTTATAAATCAGTGACAGCACCGGTGCTGGTCCATACTCATCCGACGCATCCATCTTATAAGTAATCCGCATTTCTCCATCTCCTGACAAGTAACTGTTCAGGCTTTCTCCTGTTATATAAGATTCTGTCGATGATAAAATCCTGTCTCTTTGTCCGGTACTGTAATTATACGCATATATCTTTCCTGTGAAATTATCCTTATTTCTTGCCAGTGCTTCTATTTCTTCTTTGTCAAAGACATAACTGACTTCTGTCTTATTCTCCTCTAACGTATCTTCCTCTATAGCCAGTCCTTCTCCTTCCTGTTTCAGACAGGACATATTGATATTTAAAATATGCTCTCCGGTTTCTTCTTCTAACGTAAAATGATTAATCATCACCGTCACATGATTTTTCAAAACATTATCATCAGAAAACAACTTAAAGTCATTCTCACTTGTAACACCGACAACCAAAAGTTCTTCTTTTGACTTTTGCGTATTCATGTAAGTCTGTTGGAGATATTCCATAATATTTCCTGTAACTGTATTTTCATTTTCTGTACCAAAAGCAAAATTCTCTTCATCAAAATGATTCCAGCACTTCACCATATCTTTAGAAACAGACGCCTTTTCCCCTGCTTTTACACTTTTAAGAATCGCATACTGATTCCCCCGAATTAAAATAACTCTGGAAAAATTATTCGAAGAGGTATTCGTGATATTGCCATAAAAACTTGTATACGTTGTAAAAATATCCTGCGTAAATACTTCCTTTTCCGAGGCGCTTTTTGTATTGCCTGACAATTTCAAAATTCTTGAAGTTCCTGGCACACTCTCTTCAAAGGCAACATCAAAGCCTTTTTGTGTATTATTAATCGTAATATCTTCTCCGGAAGTTTTTATATTTTTTCCTACAATCGTCCGGTAATTATAATCCATCGGTATGACGGAAGTAATTGTCGAAAGAAAATTCACATTGCCCTCTACTCCCTCATCATTTTGATAGAGAAAATAAATATTTTCCTGCTCCTTCTCACTGTCCGTCACACGCAGCGCGGAAAAATAGCTATCGCCAGAGCTTTTCATTCCCCTGGAACGGATAAATAATCCAACGGTAAAAACCAATGCAAGTACAGGAACTATAATCCAGATGTATTCCCTTTTTTTGATTTTACACAAATAATAATATGCAATGGTTACCATCAGCAAAATATAGAAAATAAAAAATACCCCATAAAAAAACGTATTCGGAAGCTGTGACTTCATAAATGCATATAATGCCTTTTTTACATACCAAAGACTCGTATCGCTGCTTTCGGTATCTTCATCTTTTCCCATAAAATGAGAAAGAATCTCTACTGCTGCTTTATCTCTCACACTCCATTGTAAAAATGCAGAATTTGTCAGGCTAAAACGAAGGATTGAAATCTTTCCGCTCCCTACTGCTGCAGTATAACCTATTTCCGGTTCGAAATCCCCGTAAGCTTCCCATTCATATTTTTGTGAAAGCTGAAGATTACTCATAAGAATCGGCAATTCCTGTACTGTATTATCCGCATCTGCCAAATAAAGTTCAGAAACGACGACATCTTCCTGTATAATTCCAAATGTCTTTTCCAGCCCCTCAAAAGAATCTATCTGCTGGTCGCCCCCGGCAATCAGTAGTTTCCCGCCTGACTTCAACCAGCTTTTTAAAGCACTTTTTTGTTTTCCAGACAAACTTTTCGTATCAAAAGAATCAATGATCATTCCATCTAACCCCTGAAACTCTTCTTCTGTCTGTGGAAAACTATTTTTTGAATAGCAGACCACCTTCACTGACTCTTCGTCCGATTCTTCTCCTATTTTAAGACTGTTTAAATAAGACAACTCCTTTGACTGTCCACTCAAAACACCAATGAGATTCTCCGCCTGTTCTGAAAATGCTCCGTTCCGATTCTTCGCATCAGAAAAAGAGACATCTTCTGACAATTCCGTAACACCAAAAGAATCCATAATTTCAAAACAAATTGCAGAAGGATCACCAAGTTGCGGAACATTTAAAACAATCTTTTCCTTCTCTCCTGCCTTACATTTCACTGCAGACTGGTAGGCAATTCCCTTGCCATTTTCTCCCGGAAGAGTGACTTTCATTACCCCGGTAAAATCTTTCTCTGCAGCAAAGATATCTAAAGTAACCGGCATCTCCTTATCTTTGGCAACATAACCTGCCGCCCCAAAAGTTACTGTTCCCGTACAATTACTCGTCTTAAACTTATAACAATAGCCATTCGTCCCTTTTATTGTCTTTTTATTCCACTCTACTACTTCACTCTGACTACGCTGTTGGTGCCGACAGCCATAGAACCAGAAAACAACCGAACAAAGCAGTACAAGAAGCAGTAATATAATTTTTTTGTAAGTACGGAACAAATCATTAATCATTTTGTATTCCTCGTATCTTTGCTATTATTTTCCGGTATTTGGCATATGAGCCTGCACAACCGGAAGTTCTATCTGGAATCTGGTTCCTGACTCATCGCTGGTCGCCCAGATATTTCCCTCATGAAGGTTGATAATGTTCTTTGCTATTGCCAGCCCAAGTCCTGTACCTCCAGTCTTTAATGATCTTGAGTTTTCCACCCTGTAAAACTTATCAAAAATCTTGTCTAGGTCTTTTGCCGGAATAATCTTTCCGTAATTGACAATTGCCACAAATGCCTTCTTATCTTTTAAACCGGTATGCACTTCTACCAGCTTTCCATCGGCCCCATATTTAATCGCATTCGAAATCAGATTGCCAATCGCTCTTGCAAGCAGCTCGCCATTTCCCTCAATATTCAATGCCCCCTCATAAAAATCAGTACGGCATTCCAATTGATGGTCTATGAAGCTTGGATAAAATTCATCAACTAACTGAGGCACAAAAAGATTCAAATCAAGAATCTCCTTCTTTATTTTGACCTTATTCCTGTCATATCTTGTATAATCAAATAAATCCTTAACCAAAGTTTCTAACTGCTTTGCCTTTGAAGATACAATGCCAAGATACTTCTGTTTTTGTTCTTCCGTAAGAAAATCTCCCTGTGTCAGCAGATCCAGATAACCAAGTATTGAAGTAAGCGGCGTACGAAGATCATGTGCTACATTCGTAATCAATTCGTCCTTCGTCTTTTCCACTGCCTTTTGTGCTTCCATCGTCTCATAAAGATTATGACGCATCTCGTTAATAGACACTGCGATTTCTGAAAATTCATCCTCTCCACGGACAGGAATCTCCTCCATCAAATCACCAGACTTCATACGTTCCACACCGCTGATAATTTCTCTTACATACGTTACAAACTTATTTGATATGAGAATAAAATAAATAATCAGAAGCAATATCGTAAATATAGCGATAACCCAGGCATCCAGTGCTATCGACTGTGACAGCGTAAATGTGCCAAAGGACATCTTCCCCTGCCCGGATGCTCCCCACACCTTCTTATATTCACCGGCTATAATCTCCGTCTCATATAAATAGATTCCCATAAATATAAGACCTTCCGTTATAAAGGTAGCAATCAGGCTGAAAAACATGTACATGACCATCTTAAAACGGAAGCTTTTAAATCGTTTAACCTTCAATTTTGTAACCTACCCCCCATACAGTTTTTAAAATTTTCGGGCTTCGGGAGTTATCTTCTATCTTCTCACGCAGTCTTCGTATATGAACCATAACAGTATTATTTACTTCGTATACCTTCTCGTTCCAAACCTTTTCAAAGATTTCATCAGTGCTGAATACTCTGTCTCTGTTTGAGGCTAATAAATATAAAATATCAAATTCAATCGGAGTCAGTGCAACTTCCTTGCCGTTCTTCTTCACTACATGAGCCGCCTTGTTAATCGTAAGATCCTGAATCTCAATCTCATCCTTGCTGGCTGGCTGCTGTTCTTCCCCTAACTGAATTGTTGTGTAACGCTTCATCTGAGACTTCACTCTCGCAAGAAGTTCTAATGGATGGAACGGTTTCGTAAGATAATCATCCGCTCCCGTTCCAAATCCGACAATCTTATCCATATCTTCTGCCTTCGCTGACAAAATAAGAATCGGGATATTGCTTGTCTTTCTTATCTCACGGCAGACTTCTAATCCATCAATTCCCGGCATCATAATATCGAGAATGAGCATACGGACTTCTGGATGTTCCTTCAATGTCTGTAAACACTGCTCCCCATCCGAAGCTTTCAATACCTGATATCCATCATTCACCAGATAAATCTCCACAAGATCCGCAATCTCTTTATCATCATCTACTACGAGAATACTAGCATTCTTTTCCATATCTTTACCCTTCCTTCACGTCTTTTTTTGTTTTATATTCTATCATAAAATGAATATAAAAGTCCTTACAAACTTCTTACCTTGACATTTTTGACCTTATTTGCTAGAATGATGAACGATGCTTTTTGCATCTTATATGGTTTTTAAGAGTCGGATAAATGATCGCTTCCCTTAGCTACCGAAAGGTCTGGGAAGAGGAAAGTCCGGGCTTCACAGGGCAGGGTGCCGGATAACGTCCGGTGGAGGTGACTCCAAAGATAGTGCAACAGAGATATACCGCTGGCTTATGCCAGTAAGGGTGGAAAGGCGGGGTAAGAGCCCACCGATTCTCTGGTAACAGAGAATGCCATGTAAACCTCACCCGAAGCAAGACCGAATGTAAAACGATAATCTGGCCCGGATTGTTTTCAGGTGGGTCGCTAGAGGCTGCTGGCAACAGCAGAAGTAGACAGATGATCATTCACGACATAACCCGGCTTATCGTCCGGCTCTTTTTAACAAGTAAATTTCACAGACTATGATGCGCGCAGCTTTTAGTTCTGTATAACGAAAAAGAATTTTTTATATAACA
>ENA-ORUA01003006-ORUA01003006.1-human-gut-metagenome-genome-assembly--contig:-NODE-3006-length-12284-cov-2.980375_pt1 | contig 12284 bp, 9 predicted proteins | sample MGYA00242076_ERZ509201 | MGnify/ENA primary metagenome ERZ509201 (study PRJEB26280, sample SAMEA2338863) | human gut metagenome | biome: human gut; feature: human-associated habitat; material: faeces...
ACGCTATCGGTACATTGAAAACTAAATTATTGCCTCTGGCAACTGTTATAACCCCAAATATCCCGGAAGCGGAAGTGCTTTCCGGTATGGAGATAAAGACAGAAGCAGATATGGAAAAAGCAGCAGAAATCATTTGTAAAACCTTCGGTTGTGCCGTGCTGTTAAAAGGCGGACATCAGTTAAATGATGCCAATGATCTTTTGCTCCAAAAAGGAAAAGAGCCGGTATGGTTCCACGGAAAGCGGATTGACAATCCAAATACACACGGAACCGGCTGTACGCTTTCCTCTGCGATTGCATCAAACCTTGCGAAAGGGAGAGATCTGGAAACTTCCGTAAGATATGCGAAAAATTATATTTCCGACGCACTTGCCGCCATGCTTGATCTTGGAAAAGGAAGCGGACCTATGAACCATGCATTTGCAATAGAGGGAGAGTACGTGCGATGAATGAAAAAAAAACTTCCGTTTTTTCAAACGGATTGATTTGGTTTGGTGCAGGAGTATCTCTGGCAGAAATTCTGACTGGTACTTATTTTGCACCGCTTGGTTTTGGAAAAGCAATGGCAGCAATTTTGCTGGGTCATCTGATCGGTGGGCTGATGATGTTTGCCGCTGGAATGATTGGCGCAAAAGAGCGTAAGAGTGCTATGGAAACCGTAAAAATGAGTTTTGGTGAGCGGGGAAGCCTGCTGTTTGCGGTATTAAATGTATTGCAGCTTGTAGGATGGACCGCAATCATGATTTACGATGGCGCGCTTGCAGCGGATGGTGTTTTACATACCGGCATCTGGGTTTGGGCGATTATCATAGGTGTTTTGATTGTGGTATGGATTTTTATCGGACTTACGAATCTGGGAAAGCTCAATACCGTAGCCATGACCGCGCTTTTTATTTTGTCCTTAGTGCTTTTTAAGGTGATCTTTTTTGGTTCCGGAAGCATGGCTGCAATTGTAGATGATGGAAGCCTGACGTTTGGCGCAGCCGTAGAGCTTGCCGTAGCCATGCCACTTTCGTGGCTGCCGCTGATCAGCGATTATAAGCCGAAAAGCCGTTTACAGCAACGCTTGTCAGCGTTGTGGTTTACAGTCTTGTCAGCATTTTTATGTATATGATCGGTATGGGGGCTGCCATCTTTACCGGCGAGTATGACATTGCGCAGATTATGTTAAAAACAGGATTTGGTGTTGTGGGACTTTTGATTATTGTATTTTCCACCGTTACGACAACGTTTCTAGATGCCTATTCAGCAGGTGTTTCGAGCGTTTCCATTTCTTCCAGAATCAAGGAGAAATGGGCAGCGATTGTGGTTACGGTGATCGGAACGGTTGCAGCGATTGTTTATCCGATGGATAACATTACCAATTTCCTGTATCTGATCGGATCTGTTTTTGCTCCAATGATTGCCGTTCAGGTCGCAGATTACTTTTTATTAAAAAAGGCCGATGCCGAAAAATCGGCATTTCAGTGGCGGAACCTGATCGTGTGGCTGATCGGTTTTGTTATTTATCGTGTGCTGATGCATGTGGATACACCGGTTGGAAATACACTGCCGGATATGGTGATTACGGTGATTCTTTGTGTGGTTGTGGGAAAGGCTGCAGAGACGGTCAAAGCAAAATAGAAGTTCTGTTTTGAGAGCCAACGTTTTTGACGAGGATGTCAAGCGACCGGAAAATTTTGTACTATTGGTGCTTGACAGTGGAAGGTTTGGGATTGACGGGTGCGTCAATGTGCTGCGCGGGCTGTTTGGATAAAATCAGACGATAAAGTAATAATTTAAAATGTGGGCATCCGTGCACACCAAGCGATATCCTCCTTTTGGTACAATTGTACTATAAAATAAAAGGAGGATATTTGCTTATGAAGAAAAAACTGAGTGCGCTTTTTATGGTATTTGCAATGGTACTGAGCCTATTTTCCGGGCTTGGTGTAAATACGGTATGGGCAGATGATAATGAGGGTGGGGGCACAGACAATGTCATTACTGGTCTGGCGGCGAAGGACTGGTTTGATTATGATGACGAAGGACAGGTCACAAAGCCGAAGGATCAGGCAGAGTGGTCGAAAGAACTGTGGTCTGCAGTAGATGGATTGATACTGTTGGTGCAAAAACTTGAAAATGGGGTAACAACGGGAAGTGCAATCAACGCAGATGCACTTACACTGGCGTATTGCGGAGACGAAGATAAGCCGGATAATAATTTACAGACAGGGAATGTGGGATCAGTTTCACCTGTGGATTATAATAATGATTATGTGCAACTGAAATTCACAAAGACCGGATGGTATAAGCTTTATCAGACAGCGGATGCATCGGATGCAATTGTGATCAATGTTGGCTATAAAGAACTTGGTTTTTATACAACAGAGACAAAGACACCGGAGAGCGCAATGGAATCCGCCGCTTTGTATACATTTACACCACAGGACTCCAATAGTATTTATTTGATTACCAACGTGCCGGATGACGTTACGTGGGATGGCAGCCTGAAGTGGGAAGTAAATGCGAATGGAAAAAATATTGATGAGAGTCAGCAGGGACGATATTTTGAGAAAACTCTAATAACAGGAACGGAAAGCAGCAAAGATAAGACTTATAAAATCACATTAAAAAAGGGTACGTTTGACTGGATGGATATTCGTGTGAAAGCAACCGGAACCATTGGTGAGAACGGTTCTGAACCGTGGACTCCGGAAGAAGGAATAACGATCCATTATGACGGTAATGTGGTAGGATTCAGCGCAACGCAGGAATTTGACTGGAATGATGCTGCAGGCTGTCCGGTTGTCAGACCTGATGCGACGTACAGAAAAGAATGCTGGGCAGATTTCAGTCATTCGGCACCTTATCAGTTTGCAGAAGTTAATGAGAACGGAGAGGTAGAAAAAACATATACCAAGGATCAGCTTACGATTGAACCGATGGCCGATGGAACCGGAGATGCATATCTTCTGCAGGACAAGAAGGTTATCAGAATTAAATTTAATGGCGTTGGTACCTATAAAGTATATGCAAAAGACGATCCGGCTGATTATGTAATGATTTCGGCAGATTTTAATAAGGTTGGATTGTATACCTCACAGACGGTGAGCGTAGATACAGCATGTGATTCCGAATCCACTTTGTGGAGAGATGAATGTAATGAATTGTATGTGATTCCGCATGGTTTGGATGATGGTGTGACACCAACATACAATTTCTCTGTAATTCCGGCAGATTCGGATCAGCCGATTGCATATGATGGTTATTATACCGTAGAAGATTTACAGAATGGAAATCACAAGATTGTAATTAACAAGGATAAGAATGAAAACTTCACGGTTTTAGTTACGATGGAGTGGACGGAGAATGGAAATACAGAGATTGCAGAAGCTTCTGTTTGGTCAGAGAACAGAGGTCAGGAAGCTGATGAAACAGGATTCGTAGCTAAAGCGGATGTTGACAGAGAAAACCCACAAGTTCCGACAGATGTCAACTGGTATTCCGGCGTTGGTGCATATTATACGGATGATGTATGCATTGTATTTGCAGATATCGATGACGAAGGAAAGATAACTTATGTGACAGCAGATCAGTTATCGCTCATCGATGAGAATGGAAAATCGGTTGGAAGCATTAAGGCGAATGCAAAGAATCCTAATTTCTGTGATCTGGAATTCCCGGAGACCGGAAATTATAAAGTAGTAAAGAAGACAGATCCAAAAGCTGTTGTTAATCTGAAGGTGTATTATCGAGAGGTTGCATTTTATAAGAACACAACAGTTTCGAAAGATTCTTATCTGTCTTCGGTTAAAACAGACTCTGACAACCAGGTATTTTACATGGTAGAGAATCAGGGAGAAGATTACATCATAAAGAATGTTGAGCTACATGCTGGAATCTATGAGGATGGAAAAGAAGAACCTACATACTTTACAGACAGTACAAAGTATTTTACTTATGAAGTGGTAAATGCCAGTGAACCATATGTTTATAAGATTACATTAGGGGCAAAGGCAGATTTTCCGGAAGAATTCTTTATCGAAGTAAAGGCGCAGATTCAGGATGCGTATGGCACTTACGATACAGATGGATATGTATGGATTTATACCGATAAAGACAGCAGCGACAGTGGAAACACAGGTGGTGGATCTTCTGGTGGTTCCACAGGCGGTGGATCTACAGTTACACCAACACCGACACCGAATCCGGGTGAGACAACCACGGAAACAAAGACAGAGACTACCACAAACAGTAAGGGAAATACAGTAAAACAGGAGACTACAATAACAAAAAATCCAGATGGCTCCGTAGCTTCTACAACAACCAAATCCGAGATCGAAAACATTGCAAAGAATACTTCTGCAAGCGTTAGTGTAACCAAGGATGCAGAAGGTAAAATTTCTGCGGCAGAGGCAACTGTAGAGAATACTGTAAAACCGGGAAAAAGTGATACCGTTAAGACTACAATCTCTGCAAGTGTTGTAAAGCAGATGACCGATGCAGCAGGAACCACAGATCTGTCCATTAAGCAGACGGTAAAGGATACTAAGGGAAATGTACTGTATACTGTAGAGACAAAGGCGGAGGATCTGGCTGCAGGAAAGAAACTGACACTTGTAAAAATTGAAAATGGTAAGAAAGTTCTTGTGTCTAAGCCGGTTACCGTTAACAAGAACGGTAATGTAAGCGTCAAAGCAGAAGAAGGTGAGTACCAGCTGCTCAATGAAAAAGAGACAAAGGCTTTACAGAAAGAAATTTTAAAAACAGTAACACCAAAGACGGGGAATGTGTCGGTTGACAAAGGAAAAAAGACAACCGTAAAACTGAGCAGTAAGCTGGATATGGATAATGTTGCAAAGATTACCTATACATCTTCCGATAAATCGACAGTAAAGGTTGATAAAAATGGAAATATTATTGCGAAGAAGAAAGGCAATGTCACGGTAAAAGTGAAAGTTACCTTGAAGGACGGAACAACCAAAACAGTCAAGGTCAAGGTGAAAGTAAAATAACAGGCAGAGTATAGAACACACAAAAAAGTCCCGGAAGTTTTCCAAAAAGGAAAGCCTCCGGGCTTTTTCGCTGTATTTTGAACAGGTCAAATTAATTTAACGGCTCTTCACCGATTTCTTCTAAAAGTTCGTAGGTTTCATCCAAAGACATTTTATGCTCCAAAGAAAAAATGATAGCTGCATCAAAGCGATTTCTTGGATAGAGCTGCGGACGCTGGGCAATGGTGAGCATTTTCTGGGTTTCATCCAGAGACAAGCTGATAAAGATTGCGATACGCAAAAGAAAATTGCGCGTAGGTTTTCGGCGTCCATTAAGTATCTGATAAGTATAAGAACGTTCCATGTTCAGATTAAGGATAATATCTTTTGGCTGTAGATTATGACTTGTAAGAAGCGAGCACAGATATTCATCGATAGAAATGCAGTCAAAACTTTCTTGTTTTTTAAAATCTTCAATATTCAATTCTTTGATCTGTTTTAGTAATTCATCTGTCGCTTTCATATGGTTCCCCTATTCCATAACATCAACTCAATCAAATTCGATATTGGCTATTTTTGGTATATTCTATATTTTACCATATTGAAAATATGCGATGGTGGGCAAAAATGCTCACTCATTGGGAATCTGCTTCCTGTGGACAGGTGAAATTATCGCGTTGGTCAAGTACACATTGCACATTGTCTAACAGATCGCTGAGACAAAATTCATAGTAATTGTTTCGTTTATCGGGAGTGCTGTGTGCGTATTGGTAAAGGTTGCTGGTATCAGAGCCGTTTGTTCCGTAGAGACAGTGGCGGATCATATGCAGAAGCTGTGCATCATAGTCTTTATAGGAGCCGATATTTTTTTTGAGGATACTGTCGCGGTAAACAAGGCGAAGACGGACAGCGTCCATTCCAGATAGAATCCAATACCCTTTTGGGAGCACATCATAGGTGGAATAATCTTCCGGGGGATTGCGTGTAAGCTCTGGTTCCTCATATAGTTGTGAGATCAGCGATTCTAAGTTGGATGTGACGGATTTTGCATCATTCTGGTAAGCAGCAACGATGATCGTATCAATCTGATCCTGATACTTGTATGCATCAAATGTTTCGACACCCGCCTTCTCGGCCAGTGAGGGTTTGTCATCTTTTTGAGAGACGCAAGTATCCGGCTCCGAGAATTTTATTGTGTCCGTTTCCGATACAGGCAGAGCCGATTCGTCCTGCTGTGTGTTAACTGATGTCGTTGACGCTGTCTGAAATGATTTTTGTGCTACCATGACACCGATTCCTGATCCGATTCCGAAACCTAAGACAATTCCGGCAAAAAGAAGTGTCAGTGAGCGTCCGAAACCGGAGCGTGGTTTGTCGTTTTTTTGATTGCGTTGTATTTGCAGCTTTAAGAGTGCTTTTTGAAATTGTAAAACGGTCGTATAACGATCCTCTGGCTTGAAGGAGGTTGCTTTTTGCAGGATCGTGGCAAGATCCGCGGAAAGACCGGGAATGTCCGTATCCGATTCTGGAGAAGATTCATTGCCAGATAGGAGAGACAGGAATGTTTTGCCTAACCCATATACATCGGTACGGATATCGCTTTGTCCGAAACCGAATTGCTCTGGAGCAGCATTACCATATGTTCCGGTAAAAACAGTATCTCTTGTTTTGGAAGGGGTAAATTGCCGGCCGGCATCAATGTCAATGAGCACAAGTGTCTGGGAAGATTCTTCCCAGACAAAGTTTTCCGGTTTGATATCCCGATGGATAATGGGTGGTTTCTCATGATGCAGGATGGAGATAATCTGACAACATTCCATCATATAAGGCAGCAGTGCATTCTCAAAATCCCGGAAGTGCGTGTACCTTGCGTATAAATGTTCGGAATGTTCTCCGAGTAACGGACCTTTGATATAATCACGCAGCAAAAAGCACACATCCGATTCTTCGAAAAAAGTTACAGCGCCAGGAAAACAGTCCATGTTTGTATGATGCGTCAGAAAATCATATTCCTGTTGAAGGGCATTTGCATACATGGCAGAACAGCATTTCAGAATAAAAGACTGGTTGTGCTGATCTTTCAGGAGATAAACTTTTTTATCAGCGGTATCTTTGATAATACTGCTGATGGAATAGTCTTCAGCAAGTCTCCGGGGCAGTGTGGCATGAGCGATCTGACTTTTATATTGGTGAATAAAGTTTTCTTTCTTGGAATTTTCCATAAGATTTTGCAGACTCCTTCTGATGGACCTTTTTAATTATTGTACCAAGCCGCTGGTGCGATGGCTAGTCCTAAGTATGTGAACCTACTACTTTTTTCATGAAAAACGTTTATTGACAGATGATTTCGTGCAATATAAGAAAGAAAGTAATGGTTTTGATCGACTCCTTTAAAGGGAGCATGAGTTCATGGAAGCTGGAAATGCGAAAAAAACGGCAGAATGCATGGGAACAGACTATGCACAAATGGAAGGCGCTGGTGCGGCAGGTGGACTTGGATTTGCATTTGTCAGTTATCTTGGTGCCAGACTGGTGCCGGGCATAGACCTGATACTGGATGTAAAGTGATTGCGTTTGCCGCTGGCTTATTATATGGGTATCCAGCCGGATGCGAGCCTTACAAAAATCGGATTTGCGGCTCCGGCAGCTACTATATTTGGTATTATATTAAATGTGATTTATTATCTGTGGCTCAACCGGGCAGCCCAAAGAAAGGAATCGAAATAGAAATGTTTCGGCACCCGGCAATTTTCTTCTTTGACGAATAAAAGATAATGGGTATAATATTATCTGTGAATATTGAATACAAGGAAGAAGAAACGATGGATATTATAAAAAAATTTGGTGAAATGGTGGGCAGTACGTCCCTGAAAGATGCAAAGAAAGCACGTAAGCTGCTGCTTCTTGGATATCAGCTTCAGGAGAAACGGCTGCTCCTTTTTCCGGATAAAAAGCTGCCGTACTCCGGTCAGTATGTGGCACGAATTGTTATGCAAAATATCATCAAAGCACTTTCGAAACCGGAGGATACTGCGATGGTCAGCATCTTTGTGCCGGGAGAACTTCTGACAGCGGCAGGACTGACGCCTTACTCCGTAGAAGCAATGTCCTGTTTTATTGCGGGAACGCAGTGCGAGCAGCCATTTTTAAGGAAAACCGAGGAGGAAGGTTTTCCGGAGACGATGTGTTCGTATCACCGTGTATTTTTGGGCGCATCTTTGACAGGGCTGGTTCCGGCGCCGAAATGCATGGTTTATACAAATCTTGCCTGTGATGGAAATATGATGACGTTTCCATATTTGAAGCAAAAGCAGGAGCTTTCAGGCTTTTATATTGATGTGCCGTATGAAAAGAATGAGGATTCCATTCAATACGTGGCAGGACAGCTTCGGGAATTAAAGAAGTATCTGGAGGATATGACCGGAAAAAAGATTGCAGAGTCTGCGGTGCAGCAGGCCGTTGCCAACAGCAAACAGGCCGCGGAGTATTACAGCAGGCAGCTTGCATTAAGAAAAGACCATGACCCGGTTTCCACACTCACCAATGAGCTGTACGCGATCTTTATGTGCCATTTGTTAGCCGGTTCAAAGGAGTCTGTAACATATACGAAACTGCTTTTGGAGGATGTAAAAAAAGCACCAAAAGGAGAGGGGCTTCGTATTTTATGGATGCACATGATGCCATTTTTGCAGCAGCCGGTCAAAGAGGTGTTTAATTATAGTGATCAGATGCATATCAGTACGTGCGATTTTGTCGCAGATGGATTTCAGAAAGTGCATCACGAAGATCCCTATGAAGCGATGGCAGAGAAGATGGTAAACTGCATTTACAATGGAAGTGTCGGACAGAGGATAGAAAAAGCAAAGGAACTGGCACAGTTGACAGAAGCGGATGGAGGCATCCTTTTTGCGCACTGGGGCTGTAAGGGAACGATCGGAGCATCCGGCCTTATAAAAAATTCGCTGGAAGCATCGGGACTTCCGACCATTATTTTAGATGGGGACGGCTGCAATCCGGCCAATACAAGCGATGGCCAGGTGTCTACCCGGCTTCAGGCCTATATGGAAATGTTAAAGGAGGCAAAATCCCATGATACATTATGTCTGTAAATATACACCGGTAGAATTATTCAAAGGATTCGGGGAAGACTGTGCGGTGTTAGAAGAAATGCCGGAGAATTTTGAACTGTCTGACAAAATCGCACATGCCAATCTGTGTGGGTTTGGAAAATCGGTCATTCAGGCGGTTCTTGAAGGAAAAGTTGAGAATCTCGTATTGGTGAATTGCTGCGATTCCATGCGGCGGGTATACGATATTGTGGAGAGTACCGGAAAATGCAAATTTCTCTATCTGCTGGATCTGCCGCATGAAGATAATGAATGTGAAAAGGTTAAGTTTGCACAGGCAATCGGACGATTGAAGCAGGCATATGAACGTTTTTCCGGGAAAACCTTTGACAAAACGCTTTTCTTGCAGGCATTTGAAGAACGGACGACAGAGCCACAGCCATACATCGGAGTAATGGGCGTCAGAGTGAGCGGCGTTTTGGAGCAGATGATTCAGGACAATATCCGGATGCGGGTGGACAACCTGACCTGCACCGGCGGAAGAAAGCTGATATTGCTTCCGGAAGAATTAAGCGATATGGAAGAAGATGTGATGTTTCTTGCCTACGCAGAGGCACTTTTAGGGCAGCTTCCGTGTTTTCGCATGAACAACAACACAAGAAGAAATCAGTTGTATCTGGACCCGAACCTGAAAGGCATTATCTATCATACCATCAAGTTTTGTGATTATTATGGATTTGAATATGCCAGCATCAAAAAGGGGATCAAAGTTCCGCTTTTAAAGATCGAAACCGATTTTACCAGCCAGAGTGCAGGACAGTTGTTGACACGTATTCAGGCATTTGCAGAGACGATCGAGGGTTCCGGTGATGGAAATCCAGACAAAGAAATCAGTAAGGAGGCCAGGGAGAAAATGGCATCAGGCGTATATTATGTGGCAGGAATTGACAGTGGTTCGACAAGTACCGATGTGGTAATTTTAGATCAGGATGGAAAAATAAAATCCACCATGATCATTCCGACCGGCGGCGGTGCGATGATGAGTGCAGAAAAGAGTCTGGAGCAGGCAGTGGAAAAAGCCGGAATCCGTAAAGAAGAAATTGTGCGGATTGTCACAACCGGATACGGACGTGCCTATATCGACAACGGCGACGACAGCATCACCGAGATTACGTGTCATGCCAAGGGAGCCAATTATCTGAATCCGAATGTGCGCACAGTCATCGATATCGGCGGACAGGATATCAAGGCAATCAGCATTGACGAAAATGGTGCTGTCAAAAATTTCCTGATGAACGACAAATGTGCTGCCGGAACCGGACGATTCCTGGAAATGATGGCGCGGACGCTCGGATTATCCTTAGAGGAGATGAGCGTAAAGGGACTAGACTGGAAAGAAAATATTGTGATTTCGAGTATGTGTACCGTATTTGCGGAGTCCGAGGTGGTGTCCCTTGTCGCACAGAATAAAGATGTGGCAGATATCATTCATGGACTGAATGTGTCCGTGGCTTCCAAGGTGGGCGCACTGGCCGCGCGTCTGGGACAGAACAATCCGGGAGAATATATGATGACCGGCGGCGTTGCAAAAAATCCGGGCATTGTGCATGCACTGGAAGAAAAACTTGGTGCGAAGCTGTATATCTGTGAGGAATCGCAGCTTTGTGGGGCGCTGGGGGCAGCGATTTTTGCGTTTGAGAAGTGCAAGGGGGAATAGAAAGGAGACGGTGATGAAGAAAATACTGATAACCGGGGGAACAACTTTTGTAAGTAAATATGCTGCAAAATATTTTGTAGAGGCTGATTATGAAGTATATGTACTTAACAGGAATTCAAAGTCACAAGTGGAAGGGGTTCAATTAATAGAGGCAGATAGGCACCATTTAGGAAGTGTGTTAAAGGACAAATATTTTGACGTAGTAGTCGATATTACGGCATACAATGCATCAGATATTATAGATTTATATGAGGCACTTGGCCCATTCGGGCAGTATATCATGATTAGTTCAAGTGCCGTGTATCCAGAATATGAAGCACAGCCATTTAGAGAAGATACAGAAAAAGCGTTGAATAAGTTTTGGGGAAAATATGGTACTGATAAAATAGAAGCGGAAAGGGCATTGTTAGACCGAGTTCACGATGCGTATATTTTACGTCCGCCAAATTTATATGGTCCAATGAATAATGTTTATCGAGAGGCTTTTGTATTTGACTGCGCGAAAACAAATCGGAAATTTTATTTACCTGAAAATGGAAGAATGAAGTTGCAGTTTTTTCATGTTAGAGACTTGTGCAAACTAATGGAAGTAATTATTAGTAATAAACCAGAGGAACATATATTAAATGTTGGTAATCCGGAGACGATATCGATCAAAGATTGGGTAACTAAATGCTATGCTTGTTATGGGAAAAAACCGGAATTTATATATGTGTATGATGATATAGAGCAGAGGAATTATTTTAGTTTTTATAATTATGAATACAAATTAGATGTGAGTCGACAAAAATGTATATATCCGGAAACCATTCCTTTAGATATTGGCCTTAAAGAAGCTGCCAGGTGGTATGATGAACATGAAAAAGAAATAAATAAAAAACCATATATTTCATATATCGAGGCAAATTTTCCTAAATAAAATACGCAAACTTCCCACACAAAAAATTACCTGCATATTGGCCATCCGCTTTTCACAATATTTTAGAAAAATGTAAATGGAATATAAGAGGTGTGCGTGGTACAATTAAAGTTGATGGAGGATAAGATGGCACAGCAGAATATATATGATAACGAAGTGTTCTTTGAGGGGTACAAAAAGATTAGAGATAACAAAATAAATGCTAATAACTTATTTGAAATACCTGCATTGTTTTCTATGTTGCCAGATATAAAAAATAAAAGAGTATTAGATTTGGGATGTGGATTTGGAGAACATTGTAAACGCTTTATTGATTGCGGAGCAAAAAAGGTGGTTGGGATTGATATATCCGAAAAAATGTTAGAGGTTGCCAGAAACGAAAATAGTGACCCTAATATAATTTACATCAATATGCCTATGGAAAAAATTGCAGAATTAAATGAACAATTTGATATAGTAGTTAGTTCATTAGCGTTCCATTATATTGAAGATTTTGAAGGAGTTGTTAGAGACATCTACAATATGCTTGATACAGAAGGGATATTTATTTTTTCACAAGAGCATCCGTTATGCACCTGCCCTTCTGGAGGAAACAGATGGACAAG
>ENA-ORUA01003015-ORUA01003015.1-human-gut-metagenome-genome-assembly--contig:-NODE-3015-length-12244-cov-2.866437_pt1 | contig 12244 bp, 9 predicted proteins | sample MGYA00242076_ERZ509201 | MGnify/ENA primary metagenome ERZ509201 (study PRJEB26280, sample SAMEA2338863) | human gut metagenome | biome: human gut; feature: human-associated habitat; material: faeces...
CTCGAATATACAAGAAGAAGTCCCAGCCCATGCAAGCATGGCTGTCACTTCTTCTTGTACATTCTCATCGCTGTCCGCGCAAAAAAAGAGCGACGGCAAATTAACTCTGCTATCGCTCTTTTTAAAAAATATGAGGGAGAAAAAATGTTTTCTTTACTCCATCATAATACAACATACTTTGTGATATGTTAATATATATTATATAAAGCATTTCTAAAAAAAATATAAACTGGCATTCATCTTATTCTGGTCGTCCAAGATAAAATCCCTGCACTAAATCAATGCCATTATCCCTTAAGAATTCATACTCTTCTCTTGATTCAATACCCTCAGCAAGCACTTTGATGCCTCTTTTATGGAAGCTGTCTCTATAATAATAGTAATACTCCTGCTTATCAACATCATTCTCAATATCTGTTATCAGGCTTCTGTCAAGCTTTACGATATGCGGTGCAAATATATCCACTGCCATCATATTATTATTGCCTGTTCCAAAATCATCAAGTGCAATATTGAATCTGCTTCTGTTAATTGAATTCTTCTTAGACTGCCATTTGTCAATGTCCAGTGCTGTGTATTCCAGAATCTCTATTATCCCCTTATCTCCCAGAACATCGGCATAGAATTCATCAAAAACAGCCTGCTCCTCTGCAGTAAATGATTCCGCAGGAAATGAATTAATTGCTATATATGAATGGTATCCTCGCTTTGCATAACACTGTACTGCTCCAAATATAGTTGCGACCTCAAGTGTATGCAAATCATTCTTTATCCTGAACTCTTCAATTAAATCCATAACCCCAATATTCTTAGGTCTCATTAAAGCCTCATATGCATATATATCCATGCCATTCGGATAAAATATAGGTTGAAATGCATAACTTATTTCCAGCTTTGCAAGCTTGTCTTTAATCTCTTCATCGAGCGGAAAAATGCTGTAGTCTACCATACTTTTGTCAATACCCTCTCACATTATTTACAAATCATATAAACAGATTTTACCGCTTTATTACATTCTTTGCAACTGTTATATTCATTCACAATCAATCATAAATAATCATCATAAAGGTGTAAGTTCTGACATTTTACTGCAAGCACTTCTGAAGTTTTCTATCTTCATATCAGAATAACTGATAACAAATCTGTGGCTGTATTCATCTGTATTATTATGATAATACTCCGATAACGCATTTATATGGATGCCTTCTGCCTCCAGCTTTCTTTTTACTTCATTATCAGAAAGTAATGTATTAAGTTCAAGAATAAAATGCAGCCCTGAATCAGCCTCTCTTACTCTTCCAACACATTTGAACGGATCCTCTTTAAGTACCGAAAGAACAGCCTCTCTCTGTTTCGTATAATACAGTCTCATTCTGTTTAAATGTTTCTCAAAATATCCTTCTTCTATGAATGCAGCAAGTGCATACTGCTCGAAATTAGATACAGTACATGCATAAAAATCAAGTTTTTCCTGATATGTTGCTGCAAGGTGTGGTGGCAGAACCATATAACTGATTCGGATTGTCGGTGTCAGTGTTCTTGAAAATGTATTCATATATATAACCTTTTCGCTTATATCTATGCTTTTCATAGTCGGAATTGTCTTTCCTGTCATACGGAATTCTGAATCATAATCATCTTCTATTATATATCTGTCCGGCTTTTCATTAGCCCATGCAAGCAGTTCAAATCGCCGGCTTACCGGCATTGTTATACCTGTCGGATAATGATGTGTAGGACTTATATGAACAATATCTGCCATACATTCTCTTACCGCTTCCGGTTTCATTCCTTCATTATCCATACCGGCATAACAGAATTTCACATTATTACTTGCATATATCCTGGCAATCTTAGAATATCCCGGATCTTCAACACAATACACTTTATCTCTTCCCAAAAGCTGTATAAGAAGACTATACATATATTCCGTTCCGGCGCCAATGATTATCTGTCCTGGTGTTACCTGCATATCACGAAATGAAGCCAAATGCATAGCAATTGCTTTTCTTAACTCCCATGTTCCTTCTCCCGGAGATATTTTCATAAGATCATCCTGCCTGTCTGTTATAACACGTCTCATAAGCTTAGCCCATGTTGCAAATGGAAAGCTTCCAGGATCTGTCCTGTTTGATGATAAATCCGATTTATATCCAGTCTTCTTTGCGGTTATTTCGGGAACTTCATATTTTACAGGCTTTATCCTTGCAACACCTGAAATATCTGATACATAATATCCCTTCTTTGGAACAGAATATATATATCCTTCACTCATAAGCTGTCCATATGAATTTTCTACTGTTATGGTGCTTATTCCAAGATTGACAGCAAGCGTTCTCTTTGAAGGAAGATGCTCACCCTTAACAAGTCTGCCTTCTATTATATCTTTTTTGATACATTTGTATAAATATTCATATATTGATTCTTTTCCAATGTTTTCAAACGAGTATGTCAACATAATCTGACCTTATTTCTTTTTCAGAAATCTTCCTTTATATTAATGTCAGTTATTATAACATACATTATATTTCGTGACAATCTGTCAACATGCATATATCAAGTGTAAGTTATCTGATAAATGTATAGTTACAGACTCCAGTTAGCAGCTGTAAGCTGTGTGTTTACCATACCTGCGTATATTCCGGATTTTGCCATAAGTTCTGATGGTTTACCGCTTTCTGCTACTTTACCATTTTTTAATACTACTATTTTGTCGGCGTCTGCTACTGTTCTCATTCTATGAGCTATTATCATTACTGTCTTATTCTTTATAAGCTGTGATAATGATTCCTGTATCATTGTTTCATTATCAACATCTAAGGAAGCTGTTGCCTCGTCAAGAAGTATTACTGGTGCATCTTTTAAGAACGCTCTTGCTATGGATATTCTCTGTCTTTCACCACCTGAAAGCTCACAGCCATTCTCTCCAATCATTGTGTTCCAGCCGTTTGATAATTTTTCAGCAAATTCATCACAATGTGCAAGTTTTGCTGCTGCGATAACTTCTTCGTCCGTTGCATCCATTTTTCCTATCCTGATGTTCTCGATAACTGTATTATTAAACAGTGTAACATCCTGAAATACTATAGAGTAAAGCGACATTAGTGTCTCTGGGTCAATCATTGATATGTCCATTCCACCAACTGTTATCTTTCCCTTATCAGCGTCCCAGAAACGGGCTGCAAGTCGTGAAACTGTTGTCTTTCCTCCGCCTGACGGACCGATAAGAGCTGTTACCTCCCCCTGCTTTGCAGTAAAAGATACATCATTTAATACAACATCACCTGTATCATATGAGAATCCTACATTAGAAAACTCTATGTCATACCCCTTGTTATCAAGCTTCTCCGAACCTTCCTGCACATCATGTGAAAGTATCTCGTCTAATCTTGCACTCTGTACATCTGATGCGATAATTGCCGCAAGATTCTGTAAAGATACCTGCATTGGATCATATATTCTTGATACAACCATAAGAAACATGAAAAATGTGATAACATCTAACTTTCCACTGGCTAATAATGCTCCGCCTACCAAAGCAACTGTTGCAATACCAAGCTTGAGAATCATCTGTGCACTTCCAACAAACACAGCAGTTCCAAGTTCTGTAGCTACAGCATGCTTCTCAACTGCCTTAATTTTCTCATCAAGTCCCTTCATATACTCTTCCTGAGTATTATATGCCCGAATATCTCTGACACTTTCAAGGCACTCCTGAATACCATCTGCACACGTCATTTTCAGTGCCACCTGCTTTTCGTTAAGCTTTCTCTGAACCTTTCCAGAGCAGCTGACTATAATGAATGATATCGGAAGTACCCACAGTGCTGCTATTGCCATTCTCCAGTCAAAGAAGAATAGTCCTATTGCTACAAATGCTGTAGATATGCACGCTCCGACAAGCTCCGGTATAAAATGTGATGATGCAGTCTCCATCTGTGCGCAGTCAGCCATGATAGTACTTGTAAGGTCAGACAAATCCTTCTTTCCAAAGAATGAAAGCGGAATCTTTCTTAACTTCTCTGCAAGTGTAATTCGTCTTACACCACTCTCTACATATGTTGATAAAAATGTTGCATTATACTGGATATATGTTGATACCGCAATCAATGCAAGTGTGATAATAACTCCGGCAATATAGAATCCGCCTCTTCCTGCCAGATTTCCTTCCGTATAATCTTTAACAAGAAAATACAATAAAGACACAGGTATCATCAGTATCAAATCAGATATTGTAACTGATATGAATGCCTTAATCATATCCTGAGCGCCCTGACTTGAAAGGGCATATTTATGCATAAGCTTTTCTTTCATATTACACACCCACTTTCCAGTTTACTGATTTATTATATTCCTCCCACATATGTGCATACAATCCGCCTGACTCTGCCAGTTCATTATGCTTTCCACTCTGGTTAATCTGACCATTCTTTAATACATATACACGATCAACTCCAGTAACTGACGACAATCTGTGGGCAATCATAATAACTGTCTTTCCCTGTGAAAGCCTTTCAAATGCTGCCTGCACCTTTGCCTCGTTATCAGGGTCAGCAAATGCAGTAGCTTCATCAAGTATAAGTATAGGAGAATTCTTTAACATTGCTCTTGCTATAGCAATTCTCTGGGCTTCACCGCCTGACAGGTAAGTTCCCTTCGAACCGATTACCGTGTCTATTCCGTCCGGAAGCTTCTCGATAATATCATCGCACTGTGCATTCTTTAATGCTTCCATAATCTCCTGCCTTGTGGCGTCCTTCTTACCCATACGGACATTATCCAGTATAGACATTTTAAGCAGGTGGCTGTCCTGAAATACGAAAGATACTATATCCATAAGCTCTTTCTCATCAATATTCTTAACATTTACACCGCCGATTAATATATTTCCCTCTGTGACATCTGCAAATCTTGCGATAAGCCTTGCAATCGTAGTTTTTCCACCTCCAGAAGGTCCGACAAATGCGACCTGCTCACCCGCATTTATCTTAAGACTGACATCATGCAGCGCGTCATTTGCTGCGCCCGGATATCTGAATGAAACATTTTCAAATGTGATAGATGTATCTGCAGGGTGCTTCTTATCAGCGGTCTGCTCTAACGGCTTTCTTTCTATAATACTGTTAATTCGCAAAAGTGCGTCCTCAACAACCATTGTATTCTCGCCTGCATACATCATCTTTGTAAGTGTGACTGTAATAATAGGCGTAATAATTATATAAAACATCAGATTCAGTAAAAATGTGTTATTTACCATGCCGCTCTTAACTCCGCCGAAAAGGAATGTTCCCGCAATAAGTATTGCAAATACTGCATTAATCGCAGCAGTATATCCCATCATCGGGATTCTTAAATCCTTTGTGTAAGATACAGTCCACTTCTCATATTTCTTGATAGAATCCCTGAATCTCTTGAACGAAAATACTGACTGTCCAAATGTCTTGACAACAGGAATTCCTCTCACATACTCAACCGCCTCGCTTGACATTTCCTCCAATGCATTCTGGTACTCTGCCATTTTCTTTTTCATGTTGTCGCCCATCATGCAGCTCATTACTGCGAATGCGATTACAACCGGAATAAGGCACAGAAGTCCTAATCTCCAGTCAAACACTAAAAGAAGAATTGCAAGCCCGATTGGTGTGGCTGTTGCAACACATTTGTCAGGAAGCTGGTGTGCAATATAGGTTTCTGTCGCAGCGCTTGATTCATTGACAATCTTTCTTACCTTACCGCTTCCCTCTTCATCCATAAAGCCAAGTGGAAGTGTAAGTATATGCCTCATAAGCTTAGAGCGCATATTGGCCTGAATCCTGAATGCTGACAGATGCGAACACATCAATGCACCTATGTATATAAGCATTGCTCCTATTGCAAATGCAACGGCACTCCAGCCATATACAGACAGGTTCTGCGCATTGCCATAATCAGGTGCAACACGAAGCACCTCTTTAATTAATCTCCATATAAAATAAAATGGTACAAGTGCAACGAAAGCACTTATCGTAGCAAGTACCCATGACGCAATTGTCAGATACCTGTAATTACCAGCATATCCAAACAACTGCTTAATTGTATCTGACTTTTCATCTTTCTTTGCCATAATAATCCTCCTTGCTTTACTGCTTTGTTATATAGCACTATTCTAAGTAAGATATCACTAACCTTTAAATAAAGGCTGCCATTACTGACAGCCATATATTATTATTTACATTCATCGTATATTACGCTCCAGCCTGCACTGTGATACTTTTCAAGCAGATCAATATACTCCATCGCCTCTTCCTTAGACATATTATGTCTTATTACCTCGAAAAAGCTCTCAAAAAGTGCGGTATTCATAATATGCATGAAATCCTTTGTCAAAGGTCTGCCCTCCTTGAACTTAAGTCCGACCGCTTCCATATATTTGTATGTATAATCTGTCTCAATATCAACCAGATGTTCAACAAAATTCTGGAACCTCGTACCATAAGAACAATTCACCAGAAGATTAAACTCCTCAAAATGGTTATACATATACTCAACAAGCTGTATCATCCCATTTCTTGAATATTCATCAAGGCTTTCTGTCTGCATCTCACTCTCCATCGCATGGAATTTCTTCTGGACATCTTCAAAGATTTCTGTAAATTCCCTTGCTGCCGGCTCAACCAATGCTGAAAAAAGACCTTCTTTTCCACCATATCGTGAATATATTGAACCAGTTGTAGTTCCAGCTTCCATCGCAATTGTTCTTAACGAAGCATCAACATAACCTTTACTCTTAAATTCTTTTCGGGCATATTCTTCTATCTTTTCAGTAACACCTTCAACCGCCTTAGACACTTACTCCTCCCATCTATAACAATGTTATATAACATCGTTATTAGTATATTATCTTTATATTTTCATGTCAATATTTCACATCACAAAACTCATTTATTGATATATTTTTATCATTAACCATCATGCTTTGCCTTATCTTTTCTGTCACACCAGATATAGAATACCACATTTAACACAATTCCAAAAATAGTTGCAACCGGAGCAGCCAGACCAATCTTAGTAAGACTCGCATCAGGCTGGATACTCATATAATATGCAAACGGCAGACGGACAAGCAGTGTCTGTGTAAGGCCCTGAATCATTACCCATACCGTCTTGTCATGACCGTTAAAATATCCAATCATACTGAATAATATCGCAGTAACAATCGTCTCTAATGCAAATCCCTTAAGGTAATCATATCCATTCTGGATAACAGCCTCGTCAGTTGTAAATATTGCTGTGAGAAGGTCACCCTTAAACATCACAAACAGGAATACTATACAGCCTATCACAAGTCCAACACCAATACCGGCAAACATCGTCTTCTTTGCTCTCTTTTCATTGCCTGCACCGACATTCTGTGAAACAAATGACGCCATTGACTGCATAAGTGAGCTTGGTATGAGCATTGCAAAATTAACTATTTTACATGCAACACCATATCCTGACGATGCCTGTAATCCCAGTCTGTTAACGAATGCACATAAAGCAAGGAATGAAATCTGTGTAAGAAATTCCTGTAATGCAAGTGGAAGTCCGACCTTTAATGCTCTCCTGCAATGTCTGTTAATTGAGAAATCTTTCTTAGTTATCTTAAACGGAAGTTTTCTCTTAAAAAGTAATACAAGTGCAAATACAACACTTACCGCCTGTGCTGCGACTGTCGCAATAGCAGCTCCGGCAGCATTCATGTTAAACCCTGCAACAAGAACAAGGTCACCTACAATATTAATAACACATGCAACTGCAACGAATATAAGAGGTGATTTGCTGTCTCCAAGTCCCCTGAATATTGCTGAAAGAAGATTATATGCAACTATAAAGAATATTCCTGAGCCACATATTTTTACATATACAGATGTAAGACCTACTGCTTCTTTCGGTGCCTGCATTATAACTGCAATCTGTCTTGAAAAGACAATCATAACAATGAAAAGCACCACTGAAATCATTGTAAACACAACAATAGCTCCGCCAATCAAAGCTCCTATCTGTTCCGGCTTCTTCTCACCAATATATCTTGCAATAAGCACTGTAACACCCATTGCAAACTGTGTTATAACAAATGTAACTAAATTAAGTACCTGGCTTCCTGTCGATACTGCTGAAAGGCCCTCAGTAGTTCCGAATCTTCCAACAACAAGCAAGTCAACTGCACCATATGCTGCCTGTAATATTAATGCCCCAAGTATTGGCATCATAAAGGGAATCAGCTTCCCTAATATACTTCCCTGTGTAAAATCTGATTTTGAATTATTCAATGTCAACTTTCCTTTCGCTCATCACCTTGTAGAATTTGTTAATAGTCTCAATCATAGAATCAGCCTCTTCATCACTAATATCCGTCAGATGTCCGCTAAGACGGCTGTAATAATCCGCATCATACTTCTTAGACAACTCTTCTCCCTTATCCGTAACCGTAATATAAGTTATCCTTGCATCTTCCTGTGAAGTAGTCTTCTTAAGATATCCCTTAACTTCCATATCCTTGACAGTACGTGTAACACCCGGTCTTGGAAGATTAAGCCAGTCACTGATGTCCGAAACCTTAACACAATCATTAGTCTCCAACAGATGATGAATTACATCAATATACTGGATATAAGCAGGTGCAACCCCATATGGCAGCTCTGGCAGCAGTTCCCTAATCCTCTTAGCCAGATAACAGGCATCCAGCATTCTCTTAATCTTGTCCGGTTTCATAACACATTCGTCTCCTTAAGTTATATAGCCATAAGAGGCAATCATTTCATTAATTACCTCTGTTAATTATTTCTGATAATTACCAGTGGTAATTATATATGTATATTCTTGTGATGTCAACCTGATTTCTATGTAGATTCCTGCTTATCGTTGTGAAACCGGTTTGATTTTGCTTGTAATTCTCTATTTCCCTTTCAATATAGCTCGATTTGCATTTTCATGTAACCATCTTTGTATTTCCTTGTAACCTCTTGGTTTATGCTACTTTTATTTTCATGTGGATTCTTTTATGTGATTTTTATTTTCGTATAGATTTATTCATGTGGAATTACCGTTCCTATAAATATCATTTTTCATAAGCACATATAGGTACTTTTTCACTCATCCCAATAATTTCCAACAAAAAACACCTATAAGACGAGTCCTATGAACTGTCTTATAGGTGTTTACAGAATAATTATCAAAATAATACATGATTTTTCCTTATTTCTACCTATAAATCCGCCGATAATACGACTACAAATAGGTATCACATCAAAAATGCGATGTTCCCCAAAGGGGAACGAGCCCATCCCACAACAAAACCTTCCGGTCAACAAAGAAGCGATGTTCCCCGAAGGGGAACAAGCCCATCCCACAACAAAACCTTCCGGTCAACAAGGAAGCGATGTTTCCCAAAGGGAAACAAGCTTGAGCCCACACTCAGGCAGGCCTGTTTTATGGTGTGTTGCAGCTTCAGACCGTTGGAAGTGCGCCGGCACTTAGTGAACGCACTCCCAAAGGGAGCAGTGAACTTAGTACCGCTGCGCACTTCCACGAGCGGGAGCGTGTCTGAAGTGCAATACACCATAAAACCCTTACTCTACATTTTTCAATGCATCCGTCTTAGGAATCTTAGAAATCTTCACAAGCTGAAGCACAGCAACAACCGCATAGCATACAATTCCAAGAATAACCATCTCAACAAAGCAGCTTCTTCTAACCATGTATGGAATATATCCTGTCATCATAGTGTAAAGATATGATGAGAATGCCCATTTAAGCATAGCATTTACTATAGGTACAGAAACAACCAGTGATATAACTACCATAATTGAAGTTGCAGCTATATACAGTCCTCCAATCTCTCCATTCTTGAAGCCAAGAATCTTAGTCATTGAAATTGACTGTGCATTCTTTTCAATAATCTGTTTAGATAACAGATACATAAGAAGCACGAACATTATAATTCCAAAATACTTCAGTATATACATCATCTCGCCCATTGAAACCTTCATCTGGTTAGACACTTTGATAAGGTCTTCATATGTAACTATTGAAGCAACATATTTATCATCAATATCTGTCAGCTTCTTGTCTGTGAAGTATCCAGTGAAGTAATCATCAGCCTTGTCAAATGTATCAATAAAGTTTTTTCTTGTCATGAATACTGCAAGTGCAGCATCATATTTATAACTTCCTGCTATTGTGAATTCGTACTCTTCATCAGAATAAGGATCCTTCAATTTAAATGTATCACCTTTTTTAAGTCCGTATTTGACCATTACACCATTAGATACAATTATCTCATCATCCTTGATATCCACATCAACATACCTGCTGTTATCCTGAATACCATATATCATAATATCATCTGTCATATATTTTTCATCAGTTGTATTAAGTGAAGTCACACAGTATTTTTCGGCACCTGATATATCAGTTTCCACCTGACTCTTTAAAACATACTGGTATTCACATATCTGTGACTTCTTAACAACATCAGCATAATCATTAATAAGCGGTTCAAACATGATACTGAATACAACAAGTGCACCTGCAATCAATATTCCTAAGAACAATGTCAGATAATTAGGTATATTCTGGAACATTATCCTTAATCTGAATCTTGTCATGAATGGAAGCTTGTGGCTTAACTTTACAAGCTTCTTTTTCTTTCTGTTGGTAAGCTCATGCCTTAAGAACTTAAGCGGTGAAAGCCGGAGCTTCTTATCAAGCACAATAAGATTAACAACAAACATAATAATAATCGGAACAACTGTTGTATCAACAAATGCTTCTGCATTAAGCAGTGTCGTGTAAGTACACAGGCTGTAGCTGTTATAATACACATTTACAAAAAACTTTTCCAGAAGAGTGTAGCCAAGTATGTTACCAACAACAGCAGCGACCATTGTTACAGCAACAGGAAGGACCATGTAATGTCTTACAATCTCACCTCTCTTATAGCCTGATGCGCGGAGAGTTCCGATAACACCAGCCTCCTGACTGATTGTGTTAGATGTTGTAACAGCGAAGACAAATGCAATTACAACAACTACAATATAGTCAAAAAGCATAATTGTTGCCTTATCTGAACCCATATCATCTCCTGTGAAATTAACAGCCTTGTTAGTGTATCTTGGAAGATAATCAGATATGTTCATAATCTCATTATTGCCACTCATTATAAGCTTTGTATCATATTCTTTGATAACATCGCCAAGATTTTTAAGAAAATCTTCAGAAGCCTCTTTTTCAGCCTTATCTCCTATAACCTCTTTGTTATATTTCCATGCATAATTATATTTGACATGATTACTTGAAACATTTTCAAAGCCCTTATCAGTCATAACAGCAATAGAAAAATTAGTTGCGTCAAACATCATGTCTGAATTATTCTCAAAAAGGCAGCTGTAATCAGGAACTGCAACAAAACCGGTAACCTTTAATTCCTTTCCTGCGAGCTTAATTGTGTCGCCTATCTTAATCTTCGCATTCTGTGCATACATACGGTCAAGTGCTATTTCATTATCGGCAGCAGGCATTTCGCCTTTCATAACGCACTCAAGATTAACCTCTGTCCTGTCTTTATACACTCTGATTGTATCACCGCTGTCAGCCTCATCTTCCTCAAAATATCTTAAGTCATAAAGCTTACTGTCGGTCTTACTTTCAATATTTTTTAAAAGAGCACTGTCAGGCTCTTTATCTAATGCAAAATGTCCATCTTCAAGATTATATTTTTCAAAGCCCTCATCATATGAGTGCTTAACGCTGTTGTCTGCAACAAGGAATCCGCTGACTAACGAAATCATCATAACCATAAACAAGAATATCACAAGATATTTACCAAAATCATGCTTTAATTCTCTTGGCAGACGCTTATTTAAAGGATTTCTCATAATCATTTCCTCCTCGTTTTTGTCGACTGCCTCTTGCGGGAATCAGTAAAGGGTAGAACAGCACGTTGAAAATAAGTAAAAAAAGTCCCGGACATAGTTCTCACTATGCCGGGACGAAATCTTTCGTGGTGCCACCCGATTTCACAGATTGATCGAAAGTAAACTGCTCTGTGCTTACCGCACGATCTCAGTTCCCGTCAGGCAGCCCGCCCGACAAAACTTCCGAAATAAAAATAGCAGCTATCCCACATCGGAATATCTGCCACCAATCTGTCTCATTTCAGAGTACGGAAATCTCTTTCGATACTCTTATCCTTTAACGCAGGAATCACGGCCGCAGCTACTCA
>ENA-ORUA01003017-ORUA01003017.1-human-gut-metagenome-genome-assembly--contig:-NODE-3017-length-12235-cov-3.425944_pt1 | contig 12235 bp, 11 predicted proteins | sample MGYA00242076_ERZ509201 | MGnify/ENA primary metagenome ERZ509201 (study PRJEB26280, sample SAMEA2338863) | human gut metagenome | biome: human gut; feature: human-associated habitat; material: faeces...
ATAATTGATAGAATAATTTACATGTAAGGAGGTAAAAAATGAAAAAGAAAATAACTATAATTTTAATTATAATATGTATTTTATTTGTATTTATAAGTGGTATTATCTATATCAGAAATAAAGAAAAAATACCAGTACTTTGCTACCACAATTTAGCTACATCAGAAGAAAAAGCAAATTTTGAAAGCGAAAAAGATTGGACAATTGATGTTCAAAATTTTGAGGAGCAATTAAAATATTTAAAAAAACATAATTATAAAACTTTGACTATGAAAGAGTTTTACGAGTGGAAACAAGGAAAAATAGAGTTACCTCACAAAAGTGTTTTAATTACTTTTGATGATGGATTCTTATCTAATTATCATTATGCTTTTCCACTGCTTAAAAAATACAATATGAATGCTACTGTATTTTTAATTGGTGAATATGTTCAAAATGCTACTCAAACAGACTGGGATGGAAATATAAAAACATATATGCCTTTAGAATTAGTTGAAAAGTCTAAAGAGGAGTATCCTAATATTGATTTTTGTTCTCACACATATGGATTACATTATCATAATTCTATAAATGAGGTCTCAAAAGAACAAATGGAAAAAGATTTTTCTTTATTTAATAATAATATTACTAATACGAAATTTCTTGCTTATCCATTTGGACAATATAACGAGGACATAATAAATGCTTGGAAGGATAGTGATGGATTATTAGCTTTTGCTTATGGCCCTACTAGAAAAGATTATAGAAAAGCTTCAAAAAATGATGATAATTATGAAATTCCTCGACTAAACGTTTCCCATGGTATGGAAACTTGGAAATTAGGGTTAAGGTTATTGCTGGGAAATTAAAAATTTTGTATTAAATGTTTTGTATTTTTAAATATGAAGCATTTTTTTTATTTTGCTGCATATAATATACGGATGTTTTACTAATAATTGTACGTAATGTATTTATTTTTTATTATGAGTACATTACATACATAGTTGTTTAATACTTAAGGAGGTATGCACTATGAAAAAACACTATTTTTTAATGACACTATCAATCTTTTTGTTGGGCATATTAATTGTTGCTCAAACAGTCCCAGTACCATCTGTGTTAAAAGCAGAAACTAATTCTTCTGGAGAATCAAATTCTAATAAATATTTTGATTCTGCTGGTAAAGAGCTTTCTCCAGTAGAAATTGCAAATATTCAAAAATTGCTAAGCTCTATTAAGAAAACTGAGCGGTTTGTTGTGTATGCAAATAAAATTGACCGGACAAACCATATAGAGGGAAATGTCTTTGTTAATGAAGTTGAAGCTTCTACTAATCTGGTTATAACAAGAGTTTCTGAAAAACAGGCTGATGACTATAGCTATGTTGGCAAATCAACCGTACCAATCCAATTAAGTGATGGCGGAAAAATTGTATTAGGCTCAGATATTAATGTTAATAAGCCAAATAAGAACCAAACGGTTATTAATGGTGGATATTCTAATAATATCTCTGTTGTACAATTATCAGATGATGATACCAGTCAAAAAGAAAAATTAATTAAGGACACACTTAATGAAATTTCACAGGCTGGCGAGAATGCTAAAGGTAAAATTGATACTTCTTTTTTTGACAATAGTAAAAATTCTTTTGAAAGTGTTAATGCTATGTTAAAAAATGTCACATCAACTAGTGGTAGTGCAATAACAAGTACTACTGGAAGTGCAATAAAGACTTTTGATGGTGGCGTTATAAGTATCAATGTTGATTATAAGCAAATTTTCAATAACGAGGGAGCTTTTTCAAATTTAATTAACAATAATCATGGAACTAGAATTATTGTTAATGTTATATTTTCAGATGCTGTTCCAAATGATATTAATATCATGAAAGCTTTTAGTAGCAATACTAAGGTAAATACGGATTTCAATAAGCTTTCACCTTATATTATTTGGAATTTTGGTAATTATTCTGGAAATATTACAATTAGTGAAGAAATGCTTGGAATTATTGTTGCTCCAAGGGCCACAGTTTACCAGGCAGCTGGTAATTTAAATGGTCAAATTATTGCTGACGTTGCTGGAAATAATGGTGAGCTTCATCAAGTAACAGTTACACCAGGTATACCAGATGTTCCGGATAAGCCAAAACCTTCAGAAGAACCAGAAAAACCATCTGAAACTGAAGAAACTCAAAAGCCTTCGGAAGAACCGGAAAAACCATCTGAAACTGAAGAAACTCAAAAACCTTCAGAAGAACCAGAAAAACCTGGAAAACCAGATACTCCAAGCACTCCTGTTACACCACCTGAAAAGCCAAGTGAACCACAAAAACCAACAACACCAACTGTACCAAGTACTCCTACAATTCCAGAACAACCAAATGTTACAGAAGATTCTGAAGTCGTAGAGACTCAAAAAGAAAAATTTAATACTGAAAAGATAAAAAAGGAAACCAAGAAAAAAACTAAAAAAGTCGATAATTCAAAAAAGGTAAGAATTGATAAAAAATGGTATGCACCAAAAACAGGTGATAATTCAATAATTTTGATTTACATTGCTATTGTATTAGCGGTGTTATGTACTATTTTTGCAATACTTTCTTACTTTAAAAAGAAAAAATAGTTGTTAAATTTAAACAACACAAAGATGCAGCCGTTTGGCTGCATCTTTGCTATATTATGAATTTTATATATTACTGATTTCTTCCACAGCAGTTCTTGTATTTCTTTCCACTTCCGCATGTTCGAAATTTACTAATATTTATTGCACTATAAATATTATCAGTATTACTTGTATCTTCAACTGTTGTAGCTTTTAGAATATAAGTATTATTTGTATTTATTATACTTATCTCTATCATAAATATTTTTTATTTGGCGACAAATTGGCGACATTGTCTACATCGTTATTTTTCTTTTATATGTTTTAAATTTTACAATATTATTCATTTTTTGTCTAGATTGTATATTACCTCCTCCATTTCCTTTAAGTCTTTCATCATCCATTGTAAAGCCTTTAATCATATATTCTTTTAATCTTTCTGTTGCCCATTTCCTAAAATTAGTAGCAATTTTAGATTTTATTCTATATCCCAAAGAAATTATCATATCTAAATTATAAAAAGGTATTTCTCTTGTAACATTTCTGTTTCCTTCTTTTCGAACTTGTCGGAAATTCTGACAGGTTGATTCTTTATCTAATTCTTCTTCTAAATAAATATTGTTTATATGTTCTATAATATTAGTTCTTGATGTACTAAACAGTTCTGCCATCTGTTGTTGTGATAACCATACTGTTTCATTTTCAATTTTAACATTTATCTTTGTTAAACCATCTTCTGTTTGATATATTATAATGTCTCCATTTGAATCATTCATAATAAATCTTACCTTTCGCTTAATTCTTTTTCTCTATATTGCTGCATTACTTGCGAACTTCTTGTATAAACTCTAGCACATTCAGATAATTGCCTTTTTATTACTTCTTCATCTGAAACAGGATTATAAAATAATTTATTTTCATTTGAAAAATGTACAGTTTCACTATTTTGTTGTTCAGTAAATAAACTACCTACAACTACATCTTGAATTCCATAGTTCCTTATAACTTCTTTATATTCTTCAACATCATTTATTGTAATCCCCTGTAATACAGGCTTTATGTATAATACTGTTGGTATACCTAATTCTTTTTTTAATCTAAATGTTCTAAATCTTTTTTGAGGTTCATCTGTATTAGGCTCAACTGAAGAATGTTTACTTATTGTCGCTGAACTAAGAAATACAACCAATTGTCCGTAATATTTTATAAAATTTGGTATATCAGCCATTTCATTTGTTGAAATTTCTTTTTTTGTAGATAACTGAACTTGATTTCCTTTTTGTAAAAAATATTTTATTAATTTTATAGTTTCAGATTTATTTTCATCATCCCAACATTCTGAAAAACATCCTAATGTGATTAATGTTTTTTCAGAAATTTCCAAACCACTTTTATTTAATTCGCTTAATATTTCTTCAGCTTTTTTTACTTTTAACTTTGAATTATTATCATATCCACTTTTTGCCAAATAACAATATTTGCAACCTCCTGTACAACCTAAACAAGAATTTATAAAAATTCTATGATTATCTTCTGCATATAAAAATCCAGTATCAATCATTTTATTTCACTCCATTCCATTCTTCTAAAAACTCATTAACAAAGTTTTTCATATATTCCGTTCTATATTTTGCTTGTTCTTTAGCAGATTTTGTATTCATATTATCAGCAAGTTTAAATAACTTGTGATAAAAATGATGTATAGTTGATGGATCATCTCCTTTTTCTTCAGAATATTTTTCTAAAGTTTCCAACGGACTATTCTCGTCGTACATTTTTACATTATGTGCACCATCATAACTAAATGTTCTCCCAATTCCAATTGCACCTATTGCATCTAAATTATCAGCATCTTGCAATATTAATGTATTTATATCATCAATATTATTTCCGTTCCAATTATATATTTCATGATATTCTATACAATAACAAATTTTGTTGATAATCTCCTCTGATAAATCAGTATTACTTAAAATTTCTCTTACTTTAGGTAACGAATTCTTTGGAGATACAAATTTACCTGTTTCATTTTGCATTATTCTATGTATGTCATGCATAAATGACGAAATACCAACAATTAATTCGTCACCATTTTCTTTTTTACATAAATTCAAAGCAATATTCATTGTTCTTATTAAATGACTTATATCATGCCCACTTGAATCATTTTTAAATAATTCTATAATATATGGCTTTATTACTTCTATATATTTTTCTAACATCTTCTATCAGCTTCCTTCACTATATCGTTACTTTAAATTTTTCCAAATAATTCTTCATATCATTTTCGAAAACATTATATCAAAAAATTTACATTTTTACAACAAAATCTCGTTCGTTGATAGCATAAATTTTTAGTCGATAATTAATAATGTAGTTAGTATATTTTAGTCTTACAAGAGCTCTTAATGTACAATATAACGCAATTATGGTATAATTATATTGTAAATGTTTTTGGTAGAATTGAGGTATTTATGAAAGAAAATATTAATAAACAATTATCTCTAAGCCAAAGAACCAGAATTGAAGAAATGTTAAACCAAAGAAAAAGAAAATATGAAATTGCAAATGAATTAGATAAAACACAATCAACAATTTTAAAATATTTCAACCAATATCTTGCAAAGACAGAGATAGAAATATTGGAGCTTGTAATAATTGTCCAAAATTGAAATCTTGCAAATTAGATAAGTATTTTTATATTGCAGAAAAAGCCCATGCACAATACAAATATACTTTAACAGACGCAAGACAAGGTGTTAATTTAAACACAACAGAATTAATTGAATTAGCCCATCTTATCTTACATTAAAGAGAAAAGTAAAAAGAAAATTATCAAAGAAAAAATTAAAAAAGAGAAAAGATTCAAAAGATTATACAGTAAGAACTTATACAGATTATTTAGATTACAAAATTCAGAATCCAAATATAGTCACAACCGAAATGGATACCGTTTATAATAATCAAGTAGGTCCATATATTCAAACCTTCATATTTGAAAACACTTCATTTATGATAGGGATATTGCATCAAAGCAAAACGGCAGATTCCATGTCAGAAAGCTTAAATAAATTTCAAGGCAAATTATCGGATACAGAATATAGAAATCTATTTTCGATATTATTAACAGATAGAGGCTCTGAATTTGCCAAACCACAACAATTTGAAATAAATACAAGTACAGGAGAAATACGAAGTAAAATATTTTATTGTGATCCAATGCAATCAAGTCAAAAGCCACATGTGCATAACTGAAAATTTAAAAGCAAGGCAAAATAGCATTTACTTTACAGAATTGCATTTAACTTTTCACTTGACGATTTTATTTTTACCTCCAATCTGCAAATAACGATTGAACAAAAAAAGACTGGCATCTTTTACAATGTCAGTCAATATTAAACTTTTTTAATATTTTAGATTTGTCGCCAAGTCTATATCTATTGATAAATAAGTACTTTCGAGGATTTTTGGCAACAATTTTATTTTGTTTGGCGACAAATTGGCGACAAAAGCATATTTTTTGCATTTATGTCAATTTCTATAATTTCTTGTAGCCCTTGCTATTATTGATTTCTTCCACAGCAATTCTTATATTTCTTTCCACTTCCACAAGGACAAGGATCGTTTCTTCCAACTTTAGGACCATCATTTACAACAGTTTGATTATTTTCAGGTGTACTAATTTTTTTACCACCATCAACACTATTAATAGCCTCTAAAGCTGCACCTGTAATTTTAGCTGCTTCTTGTCTTTTTACTTCACCATTTTGTTTTCTGATATTCATAAGAATCTTAACCACGTCTGCTTTTATGTTTGCAATCATTTCTTCAAACATATCCATACCTTCCATTCTGTATTTAACAACTGGGTCTTGTTGTCCATAAGCTCTTAAACCAATACCATTTTTAAGTTCGTCCATATTATCAATATGATTCATCCATTTTTCGTCAACAACTTTAAGCATTACAACTCTTTCAAGTTCTCTCATTTTTTCAGAAGTAATTTCTTCTTCTTTAGCTTGGTATTTATCTGTTGCTTGTTTTTCTAATTCTTCAATAATTGCATTTGAATCATTTTCATGTGATTTAATAAAGTCATACATGTCTAAACCAAATTCGTTTGTTATTTCCGTATTTAAAGCTTCTATATTAATAGATTTTCCATCTTCGCCTTCAACAAACATTGCAACTGTTTCTTCTGCAATACTGTTTATCATATTTAATATGTTGCTATGAATATCTTCTCCATCAAGAACTTCTCTTCTTTGTTTGTATATGATTTCTCTTTGTGCATTCATAACATCGTCATATTTTAATACATTTTTACGAATACTGAAGTTTCTACCTTCAACTTTCTTTTGAGCATTTTCAACTGCTCTTGAAATTAACCTTGAAGCTATTGGCATATCTTCGTCTGCACCTAATGTATTATAAACTTTTGTTATTGCGTCTCCACCAAATATTTTCATTAAGTCATCATCTAATCCAATAAAGAATCTTGATTCTCCGACATCACCTTGACGTCCAGAACGTCCTCTTAATTGGTTATCAATTCTTCTTGATTCATGTCTTTCTGTACCAATTATTTTTAAACCACCAGCATCTATAACTTTTTGTTTTTCTTCTTTTATTTTTTCATCATATTTTGAAACTAATTTTTTAAATTCTTCTCTTGCTCTTAATATTTCTTGGTCGTCTGTTTCATAATATGTGTTTGATTCTTCTATTAAGTTTTCTGGTACTCTATTTTTTCTCATTTCTTCTTTTGCTAGATATTCACTGTTTCCACCAAGCATAATATCAGTACCACGTCCTGCCATGTTTGTAGCTATTGTAACTGCTCCAAATTTACCAGCTTGTGCAACTATCATAGCCTCTTTTTCATGTGATTTAGCATTCAATACTTCATGTGGAATACGTGCTTCATTTAATAATTTGCTTAGTTTTTCTGATTTTTCAATTGATACAGTACCAATTAGAACTGGTTGTCCTTTTACATGACTTTCTTTTACGCTTTCAACAACTGCTTTAAATTTTGCTTTTTCATTTTTGTATATAACATCGTTTTCGTCTTTTCTTACCATTGGTTTGTTTGTTGGTATTTCAACAACATCTAAGTTATATATTTCTTCAAATTCTGATTCTTCTGTCATTGCTGTACCAGTCATACCTGATAATTTGTCATACATTCTAAAGAAGTTTTGGAATGTTATTGTTGCAAGTGTTTTAGATTCATCTGCTATTTTTACTTTTTCTTTTGCTTCAATTGCTTGATGTAATCCATTGTTATATCTTCTTCCATACATGATACGTCCTGTAAATTCATCTACAATTAAAACTTCTCCATCTTTTACAATGTAATCTATATCTTTTTTCATTACACCATTTGCTCTTAATGCTTGGTTTACATGGTGTACTATTGTCGAATTCTCTAAATCGTTGAAGTTTTCTAAGTTAAAGAATTCTTCTGCTTTTTTAATACCTTTTTGTGTTAATGATGCAGATTTTGCTTTTAAGTCTACAATGTAGTCATATTTTTCGTTGTCTTCTGCTTGTTCAAAATCTTTTACATCTTCTTCTACAATAACTTTTGCTTCTAATTTTTTAACAAAGTTATCTGCTCTTTTATATAAATCTGATGATTCATTTGCTCTACCTGATATGATAAGAGGTGTTCTTGCTTCATCTATTAAAATACTATCAATTTCATCAACAATTGCATAATGCAATCCTCTTTGAACTAGTTGATTTTTGTAGATTACCATATTGTCTCTTAAGTAGTCAAAACCAAATTCGTTGTTTGTACCATATGTAATATCTGCTGCATATGCTTTTTGTTTTGCTTGTGGGTCCATTCCTGCAATTACTAGTCCTACTGAAAGACCTAAGAATTTATATAATTTTCCCATCCATTCACTATCTCTTTTGGCTAAGTAGTCGTTTACTGTAATTACGTGAACTCCTTTTCCTTCTAGTGCGTTTAAGTATACTGGTAATGTTGCAACTAATGTTTTTCCTTCACCAGTTTTCATTTCTGCAATTCTTCCTTGGTGTAATATAATTCCACCTATTAATTGAACATCAAAATGTCTCATTCCTAAAGCTCTTTTTGATGCTTCTCTTACAACTGCAAATGCTTCTGGTAATATATCATCTAATTTTTTTCCTTCTGATAATTGTTTTTTAAAGTATTCTGTTTTTTCTTTTAATTCATGGTCTGTTAATTTTTCCATTTCTGGTTCTAAACTGTTGATTTTGTTTACTATTGGCATTACCCTTTTTACTTCTTTTTCACTATATGTTTTAAATAATTTCATTTGGTGTATTCCTCCTAAGTTTATTTTTTTACTTTGTTACTATATCACTAAAAGCTCTTTTTAGCAAGTAGTTTTAATAAAAAATTAGGCATATTTTTTATATTATTTAATACATTTTATTATGAACTTTAGAAAAGAGGTTTTTATATGTTTGTTTTTAATGTTAAAGTAAATGGTAGTAAGATTTTTAAATATTTTTTTATTGGTGTTATTATATTGCTTATTGTGATTTTAGGAATTGTAATGGGTAAAGTTTTTGGTGGTGCAAATAATTCTGCTAAATCTCAAAGTTGTTTGCCTAAAAATGGTGTTTCTGAAATTCAACCTAGAAATTATACAAGTATTTTAAAAACAGTTCATGAAAATATAGATTCATATGTTGGAAAAAAGATATGTTTTACAGGATATGTTTACAGAGTTTTGGATTTACAAGATAATCAGTTTGTTTTGGCTCGTGATATGATTGTTAGTTCAAATTCTCAATCTGTTGTTGTTGGCTTTTTGTGTGAATATGATAATGCAAAGGATTTTGCTGATAATTCTTGGGTTCAAGTTACAGGAACCATTATTAAAGGCAATTATCATGGTGATATGCCTATTGTTAAAATTATTGATATAAAAAGTGTTGATAAACCTTCTTCTGATGAGTATGTTTATCCTCCTGATGATAGTTATATTCCAACATCAGGAATATTATAGAAAAAGGCCATTACGGAATTGTTCCATAATGGCCAAAAAAGATTATTCGGTATCCATAACAATATCTGATGGAGTTAGTGGACCAGTTTTTTCCTGCTTTGTGCTGTTACCACATGCGCCTAACAGAAAAGTTACAGAAACTATGGTAGCTATTACTATAATTTTTACTTTTTTCATGATGCAAAACCTCCTTAAGGCTAAAATGTTTATTGTTAATTTATTATATCATATTTATGCCTTATAGTCAATTTTAATAAATGTATTTAATTATCCATTATAGTTTTTATCTACCTCTTTTAACATAACATCATGTGCACTACCTTCTGCAATACTTACATTAGAAACTAAAGTTAATCTAGCTTTTTCATGCAATTCTTTAATAGTTATTGCACCACAGTTACACATTGTTGATTTTATTTTTGTAACTGTTACATTTAAATTATCTTTTAAAGGTCCTGCATAAGGAATGTAAGAATCAACACCTTCTTCAAAAGAAAGTTTATTTTTTTCTCCTCCCATGTCATATCTTTGCCAGTTTCTAGCACGGTTAGATCCTTCTCCCCAATATTCTTTTACATAGTTATTTCCAATTTTTAATACTCTTGTAGGACTTTCATCAAATCTTGCAAAATATCTACCCATCATAACAAAATCTGCTCCTAAAGATAAGGCAATTGTTATATGATGGTCATGGACAATTCCACCATCAGAACATATTGGAATATAAATTCCTGTTTCTTCATAATATTCATCACGAGCTTTTACTACATCTATTAAAGCACTGGCTTGTCCTCTACCTATACCTTTTGTTTCACGAGTTATACAGATAGATCCTCCACCTACACCAACTTTAATGAAATCTGCTCCGGCTTCTGCTAAATATCTAAATCCTTCTGCATCAACTACATTTCCAGCTCCTATTTTTACACTATCTCCATATGTTTTTCTTACATAATCAATAGTATTTTTTTGCCATACAGAATATCCATCTGAAGAGTCCATACATAAAATGTCTGCTCCAGCTTCTACTAATGCAGGTATTCTTTCTTCATAGTCTCTAGTGTTTATTCCTGCTCCTACGATATATCTTTTATTTTCATCCAATAATGAATTTGGATTATTTTTTCTTTCTTCATAATCTTTTCTAAATACTAAATATTTTAGGTTCCCATCTTTTGTTAATATTGGTAAACATTCTTTTTTGTTTTCCCAAATTATATCATTTGCTTCTACTAAAGTGATTCCTTCTTCTGCCCAAATAACTCTTTCTTTTGGAGTCATATAATTATCAATTGGCTCATCTAAGTCATCTCTTGATATTCTATAATCTTTATCTGTAACTAATCCTAAAAATTTTCCTTTTTCTGTACCATCTTCTGTTATCATTACAGTTGAATGTCCTGTTTCTTTTGTAAGTGCTATAACATCTCTAAGTGTTGTACCACTTTTAACATTTGAGTCACTTACTACAAAACCGGCTTTGTGTTTTTTTACATGTTTAACCATTTTTGCTTGACTTTCTATTGATTGTGCACCATAAATAAATGCAACTCCTCCTTCTCTTGCAAGTGCAATTCCCATTTCTTCGCCTGATACTGATTGCATTATTGCAGATACCATTGGTATGTTTGCTGAGTATTTTGGTTCTTCTCCTTTTTTGAATTTTACTAATGGTGTTTTTAATGTTACATTGTTTGGTATGCATTTTTCTGTTGTTAAGTTTGGTAATAATAAGAATTCGTTAAATGTTCTTGATATTCCATCTACTATTTTTGCCATTTTTTTTCCTCCTTTTTATATATAATTAAAGTATAACATATATTATATGGTAAAGTCTATTCTTTTTTCTTTTTTATTTGTTTTTATTAGTAAATTTTATGTTAAATTTAACAGATTATAACAAGATTATATATATTTCAACAACAATTATTCTTTACTTTTACCGTACTATATGATAAAATATGACAAAATATTTATTTAGGAGGATATATAGTGAAAAATAATGAATTAATTTTAATTTTAGATTTTGGTGGACAATATAATCAATTAATAGCAAGACGTGTAAGAGAATGTAATGTTTATTCAGAAGTAGTTCCTTTTGACATTTCTATTGAAAAAATCAAAGAAAAAAATCCAAAAGGAATTATTTTTACAGGAGGACCTGCAAGTGTATATGGAGAAAATGCTCCAAGATGTGCTGAGGGTATTTTTGAGCTTGGAATTCCGGTTCTTGGAATATGCTATGGAATGCAACTTATGACATATACATTAGGTGGTAATGTTGCTAGAGCAGATAAAAGAGAATATGGTACAACAGATGTATCTATTGATAACTCTTCACTACTTTTTGAAGGATTTGAAAATACAAATGGTTTCCTAATGAGTCATACAGATTTTGTAGAAAAAGTTCCAGAAGGATTTTCTAATATAGGATATACAGAATCTTGTCCAAATGCAGCAATGGAAAATGAAGAAAAAAAATTATATGGAATACAATTCCACCCAGAAGTAAATAGTTCTGTTAATGGAATTCAAGTTATTCATAACTTTGTATATGATATTTGTGGATGTACAGGAGATTGGATAATATCTTCTTTTGTAGAAGAATCAATTGCTAAATTAAAAGAAAAAATTGGAGA